>Ga0256405_10011039_pt1 | contig 11675 bp, 7 predicted proteins | sample RumenRJG_02DNA_FD_189096 | JGI IMG/M metagenome (GOLD analysis project Ga0256405, IMG submission 189096) | Bovine rumen microbial communities from Lethbridge, Alberta, Canada - RJG_02 | ecosystem: Host-associated > Mammals > Digestive system > Stomach > Rumen | place: Canada: Alberta | collected...
AGAGACCGTCGGACTCGTTGTTCTCCTCACGGTACTCAAAAGCCTCGTTTACGCCCATTGCAATATCAGGCGACTGTCCGTCGATAGACGTGAGGACAGCGCAGGTGTGTGCATCAAAGCCGTACTTTGCGCGGTCATAGCCGATGTCTGAGATAACCTTTCGTGCGATCTTTGGAATGTCGACATCTGCGGTAGTTGAAATCTCTCCCATTACCATTACCATACCGGTAGTAACGCAGGTCTCGCATGCAACACGTCCAAGCTTGTCCTGCTCGAGGATAGCATCAAGGACTGCATCTGAGATCTGATCGCAGATCTTGTCGGGATGTCCTTCTGTGACTGATTCTGAAGTGAAAAAACATCTGCTCATTAATAAAATACCTCCATAAAGTTAAAAAAGCGCACCTCCGTGAAGAAGTGCGCATTTTTACAAAAAGCTCCTCATCTTTCGGATAAACCGCAGGATTTAGCACCTTGTCTGAATACACAGTCAGGTTGCCGGGCTTCACAGGACCTGTTTCCTCCGCCGCTCTTGATAAGGTTATGAATTGATTATACTACAAAAGTCGAACTTTGTCAATAGGAATTAACCGGCTGCAACAAATTTTCTGCAAAAAAACAAACGAGCCTCCTTTTACGGAAGCTCATCTGCCATGATATAGGGATTATTGGGGATTAATAATTTAATGTTGGGGTAAACATTAAATTACCATGAAAATCAGCTTCGGGATCTCTCCTTCAGCATTTATATTATACCACATTATTATGTACTTTTTATGAAGAAATTTCATTTTGTGACACAGAAATTTGCAAACCTTACGTTCGACAATTTGTATATTGTGTACAAATCGGTTGGTTTTAAGCGCTGATATTACTACTCAGCGTATTTTTCAGCTCCGAATTCATCATTAGTTATACCGTCTGAACTTTTCCGCCGACGCCGCAAATGTTCAAAATAGTGCTCTCGCAGTGACCTCACAAAGCCGCCGCGAGAGCATTTCATTATTTTACATCACTTATCTTGAACCAGAATGTCGAGCCCTTGCCGAGAGTGCTGCGGACACCGTAGTCGTAATTGTGCATTTTCAGCACAGCCTTCACTATAGAGAGTCCGAGACCTGTTCCGACTACCTCGCGCTTGTGATTCTCGGAGCGGTAATACTTATCAAAGATGAGCTTGATCTTGTCCTCCTCGATACCGTCGCCGGTATCCTCGACCTCGATAAGAACGCCGTCATCGGTATTAATCTGCCTTACAAAGACCTGTTTGTCCTTGCCGGTGTAGTTGATAGCGTTATTGATAAGGTTGTAGATGACCTGCTCGATCTTCACGACATCACAGCAGACTATCCGAGGTTCATCAGCCGTAAACCTGATGTGATAGCCCATTTTCTCGGATATTCCCTTGAAGCGGTCGATTATCTCGCTGAGCTTTCCGCATATCTCAAACTCTGACGGGTTCAGCTTCTGCTTGCCGCTCTCGAGCTTGGAGAGGTCAAGAATGTCGTTGACCATAAGCGAAAGGCGGTCCGTCTCGTCGATGATTATATCGAGGTGCTCGTTGCGCTTTACCGGGTTATCGCCGGAGAGGTCGCGTATCATCTCCGCGTAAGCCTTGAGCATCGTGAGCGGAGTTCTGAGGTCGTGGGAGACATTAGCTATAAGGTCACGCTGCATAGTGTCAACGCGCGACAGCTCGCTTTCGGCGTAGGTCAGCGTATCCGCCAGCTTTTTCGCCTCAAGGTAGCCCTTGCCGTCAAACTTTGTATTGAAGTCGCCCTTCGCAAGGTTTTCCGCAGACTTCGTTATATTGGCAATAGGTCGTGCTATCCTCCTCGACAGGAACAGCGATATGATGAACGCCATTATAATAAGTACAATGGTTATCAGCATCAGCTGGCGCTTGATAATGTCCACAGTCGAACCGACCGGCACAAGTGCCGAATTCACCAGCAGAAAGCCGCTGGGGTTGTCGGGATCGCCGAGAGTTCTGCCGTAAAGGAGCATATCGTAGCCGCTTCGAGGATTTTTCATCGTATAGCGTATAGTCTTGTCATCACTGCCAATTATCTTCAATATATAGGGGTGCAGCGTGTTTTCCCTGCCGTGGATAAGACAGTCGCCGAGATTTTCTACGGAGTAGCTTGGGCGCTCATATCGGTCAAGTATCTCAACACAAAGATCGTTGTCGATAGCTATCGACTCGACCCTCGACCGGAATTCGCTGCTGTCAATATCACCGTCATTCAGCTGCGAATAGCACGAAGCTATCCTGTCCGCGCTGCTTGAAGCCGCTTTCGTCTTCATACTCTCGTAGAACCTCTCAAGGAACAATATCTGGAAAGTCCACAGCAGTACGAATACGAATATGGTGAACGTCACAAAATACATCCAGATCTTGAATTTCAGCGACAGCTTGCTGTTGGCGCTGCGTATCTTACTGAACAGCTTCAAACTTGTATCCCATTCCTCTCAGAGTTACAATAAACTTTCTGTATTCACCGAGACTGTTTCTCAGCATTTTAATATGTGTATCGACGGTTCTGTCGTCTCCGAAGAAGTCGTAGCCCCATACCTCCTCGAGCAGCTTGTCTCGTGAAAGAGCGATGTTCTTATTCTTGACGAGGTAGAAGAGAAGATCGTACTCCTTGGGTGTCATCGAAGCCTTTTCGCCGTTTACATAGACCTCTCTGCCCGAAACATCGACCTCGAGTCCCTCAAAGACATATTTGTCCTGAACGTTCTCAGCTGCCGGACGGGAGTTCCTCTTGAGAACGACCTTGACTCTTGCCATAAGCTCCTTTGGCGAAAAGGGCTTGACAACGTAGTCGTCAACGCCTATCTCAAAGCCGAAGAGCTTGTCGTACTCCTCGCTTCTTGCAGAGAGCATAATGACCGGTATAGTCTTGGTCTTATGTATCTCCTTGCAGGCAGAGTAACCGTCGAGTCTCGGCATCATAACGTCCATAATAATGAGGTCGTAGTCGTTTTCCTGACAGAGCTTGACAGCCTCCATACCATTCTCGGCTTCTGTCACCTCATATCCTTCAAATTCAGCATATTCGCGGACGACCTTTCTGATATTCATTTCATCGTCTACTATTAATATATGTGCCATATTTTACCTCCGTATTCATTATATAAAGGAGCACTGCCGCTTGCTTCAGCAGCTCCCGTGCTTAATATCAGCCTGTTCAGCTTACGTTTTATTATACCATTATAAAGACTAAAAGTGTATATTATGTGAAAAAATTCTTAAAATTCCGGTCATTTTTAGAAAAAGTGTAACTTTGGGTAAATTACTGATTGACTTTTTCGTTAATAATTGCTATAATAGATTTAGTTAATTATTACCTTTATTATATATATTCATTTTGCGTCAGCTGCTGCTGACACGGAGGTGAGTCACACGAAATTCAATAATCCACTTGCCTCGGCTTTTGTCGTAACAACGGCTACAGTACTCATCCTTGCATATTGCTATATGTACCCGGATTACGCCATTCAGGCGCTTACTGTATATATATCGACTATGATCTTCCTCACCCTGATACTCATTCTCATCAGCTGGCTTTACAGGAAGCATAAGAATTCCGTTGACGATACCGACATCGCCGGCATCACCTACGATCTCAACTCGGAGATGATACTCTGGACTGACGATTTCTCCGACGTTTATGTTAATAACAAGCTGCGGAGCCTCATCGGCTGCGCTGAAAAGCCCGTTGACGGCAAGGAAGTCCTCAAGCTCGCTTTCGGTCTCGAGGACCTCAACAGGGACACTCTCGAAAAAATGATAGAAAGCAGCTCGCACGAAGCACGTTTCAAGGGGCAGAACGGCGGTCTCGTCACTATCGCTTGGAGTACCTCCCTCGTTAAGAAGCGCAAGAAGAACTCCCTCTACCTCAGCACGGGCTTCAACCTCACAAATATCAAGAAAATGAAGCTCAGTCTCGCAAGTGCTAACGACTTCTTCAACTCCTCTATGGAGCTCGCTGAGATCGGCGTGGTTATGAGCACTGACAGAAAAAAGTTCCGCGCTTCGCCTGAAATGGTCCGTATGCTCGACCTGAAGAGCAGCAGCATCACCCTCAGCGAATTCCGCTCGCTCGTCCACCCGAACGACAGAATTCAGTTCGACAGCGTTGTAAACTCCAAGGACTCCGCCGAGGTAAGAAGCACAGATATGCGTATGAGATCAGCCGAGGGTACTTACCGCTGGTACTCCTACCGCTATAAGTCTATAAAAGGCACTGCTCACACTCTGCCGCTCTTCGGAGGCGCTATCATCGACGTCACCGAAGAACACGAAAAAGATCTCCTTATCGAGCGCCTCGCGTACATCGACGAGGTCACCGACATCGCCAACCGCAACAAGCTGATGGTAGTCGGTCAGGAGACCTACGAGACTGCTCAGATACTCGGCTACTCCTACTGGGTCGTCGTCCTCGATATAGACCGCTTCCACATCATCAACGACACCTGCGGCTATACCAACGGCAACTATATCCTCAAGAATTTCGCACATATCCTATATAAATTCGTCACTCCCGGCGGTATCGCTGCCCGAATGAGCGGTGATAACTTCGCCCTCGTGCTCCGCGATTACGGCGACGATGAGCTCCCGGCGCGTACTGCCCGCGACATTCAGGACGAGTTTGCAAAGCTCGCCGTAGACGAGCTCTCGGCTATCAGTCTCACCTGCTCTGCCGGCTACTCAAAAATGCCCGAGGACGGCAGATCGTTCCTCGAGGTAGTGGAACACGCTGAATTTGCTCTCAAGTCCGCAAGCGGCTTCCAGAGCAGCATATGCGGCTATGAGCCAAGTATGCACGACTCTATCATCGGCAACACCGAGCTCGAAAAGTCCCTCGCAGTCGCTATCAAGAACAATGAGCTCCAGCTCTTCTACCAGCCCAAGATAAATCTCGAAACAGGCAAGATAATGGGCGTTGAGGCTCTTATCCGCTGGATAAAGCCCGACGGCACTGTCGTAAAGCCCGACCAGTTCGTGCCTATCGCAGAGAGCTCCCACCTCATAGGAAAGATAAGCGAATTAGTTCTCAATGAGGGCTGCCGTCAGAATATGATGTGGCAGAAAATGGGCTACCCCAACATCGTTATGTCTATCAACTTCGCCTCGTCCGACTTCTACCAGAAGGACCTCAGGGACAAGGTGTTCGAGGCTCTCGTAAAGTCAGGTCTTGAGCCGAAATGGCTCGAGGTTGAGCTCACCGAGACTCTCGCGCTCAGCGACATAAACTACGCTGTCGATCAGATGAACAAGCTCCGCGATCTCGGAGTCAAGCTCGCTATGGACGACTTCGGCACAGGCTATTCCTCACTCAGCTATCTCCAGATACTGCCGATAACCCTCCTCAAGCTCGACCGCTCGTTCATCACCGACATCGAAAGCGATAACATCGCCTACGAGATAGTTTCCGCGGTCATCAGGATAGCCAAGTCCAAGAAGATCGAAACTATCGCGGAGGGCATCGAAAATAAAAATCAGGAGGACATTCTCCGCAAGGCAGGCTGTGACTACGGTCAGGGCTACCTATACGGAAAGCCTATGCCCGCAAACAAGCTCCAGGAATTCCTCGAGCAGAATATGAAAAACTGAACTAATGCCTGTTTTCAGGCTCAATGAACGGAGGTAATCATCTATGAAAAGACGAATAGGAATTTTGACAAGCGGCGGTGACTGTCCCGGACTCAACGCTACTATCAGAGGCGTTGCCAAAGCCTGCTACGAGCGCTTCGGCGAGGACAACGTCGAGATCGTCGGAATTTCCAACGGCTACTACGGACTCATCAACAATCTCTGCAAGGATATGTCCCCCTCTTCCTTCTCCGGTATCCTCACTCAGGGCGGTACGATCTTCGGCACAAAGCGTCAGCCGTTCAAGATGATGCAGGTCATCGGCGAGGACAACGTTGACAAGGTTAAGAATATGAAGGAGACCTACAAGAAGCAGAAGCTCGATTGTCTCCTCACACTCGGCGGAAACGGTACTCACAAGACCTCAAAGCTCCTCTCAGATGAAGGTCTCAACGTTATCGGTCTCCCCAAGACTATCGACAATGATATTTACGGCACCGATGTTACCTTCGGCTTTCACACAGCCGTTGACATCGCTACCGACGTTATAGACAGGCTCCATACCACCGCTGCAAGCCACTCCCGTATACTCGTTTGCGAGATAATGGGCAACAAGGCCGGCTGGCTCACTCTCAATGCCGGTATCGCAGGCGGTGCGGACATAATCATCATTCCCGAGATCCCCTATGATATAGATAAGGTATGCGACGCTGTTATGGCAAGAAGCGCTTCCGGAAAGACCTTCTCGATACTCGCTGTTGCCGAGGGAGCTTTTGACGTTGCTGAGGCTAAGATGAAGAAGAAGGAACGTGCAAAGAAGCGCGCCGAAGCCGGCATAATCACCGCTACGAGCCGCATCGCCGCCCAGATACAGGCTAATACCGGTATGGAGGCAAGAGTCTGCGTTCCCGGACATATGCTCCGCGGCGGTGCTCCGAGCGCTTACGACCGCGTACTCTCCACGCAGTTCGGAGTTCACGCTGCCTACCTCATCGCTCAGGAGAAGTACGGCAGGACTGTTGCAAAGATAGGCAACAAGATAACCTCAAACAAGCTCGAGGACGTAGCCGGCAAGACCAAGTTCGTCGATACCGATAACCACCTCGTTATCGCTGCAAAGGACATCGGAGTTTCATTCGGTGACTGATAAACCCAAAAGGCGGATACAGTATCCGCCTTTTTTATGGATATGCCGTTTTTGTTACCCTTATTTTACACAGCCTGGTATAATTGCACTATTTTTATGAGCCGGCAATGTCGAAATCAGTTCAAAATATGGTAAAAACTAAAAAAATCCTTAAAATTTCCGAAAAGGCTTTTCAAGCCCGGAAATTTGTGGTATAATATTAGTGAACGTCAAATTATTTTTGCGGATCGGCAAATAGCAAACGCCAGAAGTTTTTGTTGTTTGCTATATATTTCTATTCAGGAGGTCATCTTATGACAGAAATGGAACTTTACGATCTTTGGTGCTCAAATGTTTCCGGCGAACCGGATCTGCTCGATGAGCTGAAAAGCATCAAAGGGGATAAAGAAGCTATAAATGATAGATTTTACCGTGATCTCGAGTTCGGTACAGGAGGACTCAGAGGCGTTATCGGCGCAGGCACAAACCGTATGAACGTCTTCACTATCAGACGTGCTACTCAGGGCTTCGCTGATTACCTCAATCAGGAATACAAGAACCCCAGCGTTGCTATCTCATACGACAGCCGCATCAAGTCTGACGTTTTCTCAAAGGCTGCTGCTGAGGTGCTCGCTGCAAACGGTATCAAGGTACATATATATACAGAGCTTATGCCTACTCCCTGCCTTTCTTTTGCTGTTCGCCAGCTCAAGTGTCAGGGCGGTATTATGGTAACTGCCAGCCACAACCCTGCCAAGTACAACGGCTACAAGGTTTACGGCGAGGACGGCTGCCAGATCACTCTCAGAGGCGCTGAGATCGTCCTCGAGAAGATCAACTCACACGATTACTTCACAGGCATCAAGACCTCAGATTTCGAAGAAGAGCTCAAGAAGGGCACTATCTCCTACATCGGCAATGACGTTATCGAGGCATTCTACCAGAACGTTCTCAACGAGGGTATCAACACTGACCTCTGCGCCTCAAGCGGACTCAAGGTCGTTTACACTCCCCTCAACGGTACAGGCAACAAGCCCGTCCGCGAGATACTCAAGCGTATCGGCATCTCCGACGTTACTGTCGTAAAGGAACAGGAGAATCCCGACGGACACTTCACTACTTGCCCCTATCCGAACCCCGAGATCCGTGAGGCTCTCGAAGTTGGTCTCAGATACTGTAACGAAGTAAAGCCTGACCTCCTCCTTGCTACTGATCCCGACTGCGACCGTGTTGGTATTGCTGTTCCCGACGGCAAGGGCGGCTACGCTCTCTTCAGCGGAAACGAAGTCGGCGCTATGCTCCTCGAGTACATCTGCCAGCAGCGCATCAAGAAGGGCACTATGCCCAAGAACCCTGTCGCTGTAAAGACTATCGTTACTACCGACATCGCTTCTCTCATCGCCAAGGAGTACGGTGTTGAGATCATAGACGTTCTCACAGGCTTCAAGTTCATCGGTGAGCAGATCGGTCTCCTCGAAGAAAAGGGCGAGGAAAACCGCTATATCTTCGGTTTTGAGGAGAGCTACGGTTACCTTTCAGGCAGCTATGTCCGCGATAAGGACGCCGTAAACGCTTCTATGCTCATCTGCGAAATGGCTGCATATTACCGCACACAGGGCATTTCACTCCTTCAGGCAAGAGAGAATATGTACAAGAAGTACGGCGTTTTCTACCAGACTCTTTACAGCTTTGAATTCGACGGCGAGAGCGGTATGAAGCGTATGAACGAGATAATGAGCGATATCCGCACAAATCCTTTTGAAGCTATCGGCGGTCTCAAGGTCGTTAAGTTCGAGGACTACAAGCAGAGCATCTCAAAGGACATCGCTACCGGAAAAACTACCGAGCTCACACTTCCTAAGTCGAATGTGCTCGCGTTCTACCTCGAAGGCGGCTGCAAGGCTATAATCCGTCCTTCCGGAACAGAGCCCAAGATAAAGACATACCTCACGGCAAAAGCTCCGACACACGACGTCGCAGTTGCTATCGAACAGAAGATCTACGGTGATTTCACCAAGTGTATGAAATGATCTGAAGGCGGACTACGGTCCGCCTTTTCAGGCGTTTTCTCAATGATATACGGAGACTCATAATGAACAAACTCAAGGCAAGATTAAAAAAATTCTACTCCGCACCGAACGCTGTCCACGCATTTGCGATCGGTGCTTTATTCGGCGCTATCATATTTATATGGATATACGGCACGGATATTATCCCCCCCACCAGTACAGACTGGATATTCGTAAAGCCCGATGACGTTACTCAGCACCAGCTCGGCTGGATGTACTACCGCAGATCGGACTGGACCTTCCCGATAGGTCTTACCGACGGTCTCTACTCAGAGGGCAAGGTCTCGTGTATGTTCACGGACGCTATTCCCCTCTTTGCCGTATTCTTCAAGCTGCTCTCGCCGATACTGCCGGAGAATTTCCAGTATTTCGGTATGTGGGGCATTCTCTGCTTCGCACTCAACGGCGGCTTCGGTGCAGCTCTGCTATACCGCATAAAGCCGGATCTTATTTATACAAGTATCGGTTCGCTGTTCTACGCGCTTTTCCCGCCGACTATGAACCGCATAACCCACCATAATTCCCTCGGCGCAGTATGGCTGCTGCTGATCGCGATGATACTTTTCCTCGACCACAACAGGAAGTATAAGCACAAATTCACGCCGGTCGTACTCTGGTGCGTACTCGGTATGCTCGCGGTCCTCATTCATATGTACTTCATACCTATGATATTCACCGCGATGATAGGCTACCTCATCATCACATTCTTCAAGGATAAGAATTACCTCCGCGCCGCCTGCACATTCGGCTGCACTGTGGTGACCTGTGTGCTGACGATGTGGATCATCGGTGCATTCCACGGCGACAGCAGCTATTCCGACAGCGGCTTCGGCTACTACTCGGCAAATATCAATACCTTCTTCAACAGCTCGTTCGCCTCAAAGTTCATAAAGCCTATGAACAATATGGAAGGACAGTACGAGGGCTTCGGTTATCTCGGTCTCGGAGCGCTCCTTTGCCTGTTCATAGCAGTGATATTCACAGTCGCAATGATAGAGAAGAAAGAGGGAAAAATCTTCAAAAATGCCCTCGCTCTCATCAAAAAATACCGCTGGGAACTCATTTCAGCCGGTTCGGTATTCATTATCGGCTTCTGCTGGGCTGTCAGCACAAGAGTCGCATTGAACGGCAGAGTTTTATTTGAGATAGAGCTTCCGGATTTTCTGCTCAGAAAGCTTTCTATTTTCCGCGCTTCCGGACGTTTCATATGGCTCCCCTGCCTTATCGTCCTCACAACCACTCTTGGCATTCTGTCGAGAATGAGCCGCAAAACTCTCTACACTGCGATCGTTATGTGCGCTGTGATACAGTCCGTCGATCTGCGCGACTGGAGAAATCTCTTCCACAGCGAATACACGCGCGACCTCAGTATGTACAAGGATCGCCTCAGCTGCAGCAGGTGGGAAGCCCTCACCGACGGCGCAGACGAGATCGTGTTCGTTCCGCTCCCCGAGAACTATCAGGCATATATGCCGCTATTCTTCGACTTCGGCAAGCTCGCCTACGACCGCCATATGACACTCAGCTGCTTCTACCTTGCCCGCGCTGACTACGCACAGCTCGCAGCCTATTCGCAGGAGCAGTACGATATACTCGTTAAAGACGGCGGCAGAGACGATGCTCTCTACGTTTTCTTCGATGAAGAATACCTCCCCAAGGGACTCCATATCGAAACCGTGGATAAATACTTCGTCTACCGCAAGGGAGTTAGTTAAAACAAAATAATTTTGCAGCGTTGCTTGACAATGTTGAGTATATGTGATATAATTAATTACTGTAATGTATAACGGCACTACTGTCTAAGGGAACTGATGGGCTGCACGGATACAAAAATCTGTGAAAGAGGTGACAATCGTGAAAGAGGGAATCCATCCTAACTTTGTTAAGACTACAATTACCTGCCACTGCGGCAACGTGATCGAGACTATGTCCACAAAGGAGAATATCAAGGTTGAAATCTGCTCCAAGTGCCATCCGTTCTATACAGGCAAGCAGAAGCTCGTTGATACAGGCGGACGCGTTGACAGATTCAAGAAGCGTTTCAATATGGACAAGTAAGTCATTCAGCCGGTCTACGACCGGCTTTTTGCGTATGATAGTATGATGAATTATTTAACTGTTTCTGCTCCGGCAAATGACTCTTTTATCGAGAAGCGCTCGGAGTTTATCGGCTATATCGCCCCCGTTACCACCAATGACGAGGCTGTGGAATTCGTGAATTCCATAAAAGCCCAGCATCGCAAGGCTAAACACAACGTCTATGCCTACATAATCAGACAGGACAATATCTCCCGGTATTCCGACGACGGCGAGCCGCAGGGCACTGCCGGTATGCCGGTGCTCGACGTCCTGAAAAAGCGCGGTCTGACCGATGTATGCGTCGTGGTTACACGCTACTTCGGTGGGATACTCCTCGGCGGCGGCGGTCTCGTAAGGGCTTACTCACACGCTGCTTCACTCGCCTGCGACGCAGCTCACATTATGGATATGCGGCTCTGCCACAAGCTCCGTATCACTACCGATTACGGTCTCTACGGCAAGATATCCTACCTCCTACCGAATTTTGACACTATCACCGTCAGTTCTGATTTCGGAAGCGAGGTCGTTCTTGACATACTGGTGCTCAGCGAAAAGCTCGAAGCCCTGAAAGCCGAGCTCATCGAAGCTGCAAACGGCTCTGTTTCTATTGAGGACATCGGCGAATCATTCGAGGATTTTTCCTCTGTAAAAAATTTGTCCGGAGATCTTTAAAGGGATTTTCCCGTTTCCGGAGTATATGTATATAGACGGCTTTTTCCGTCCGACTATCTTCTGCAAGGAGGGATATTATGACAGTACGCGAAAAAACTGAGATAACCGAGGTCGGCATCCTCAGCAA
>Ga0256405_10011040_pt1 | contig 11672 bp, 17 predicted proteins | sample RumenRJG_02DNA_FD_189096 | JGI IMG/M metagenome (GOLD analysis project Ga0256405, IMG submission 189096) | Bovine rumen microbial communities from Lethbridge, Alberta, Canada - RJG_02 | ecosystem: Host-associated > Mammals > Digestive system > Stomach > Rumen | place: Canada: Alberta...
TTCAGAGTCCTTGGTTTGCGCCACATGTTATCGTCTATATGTTCGCCTACGCCGTACTCGGTGCGGCGGCAGTGATGGCTATCTATCTGCTCTTTATCAAAAAGAGTGACATCGCTGACCAAGAGTTTGACATCACGGACAACCTCGTTTATGTCGGTCTTGCCTTCCTCACCATAGGCATGCTTTTTGGTGCCCTATGGGCCAAGGAGGCATGGGGCCACTACTGGTCGTGGGATCCTAAAGAAACGTGGGCTGCCATCACTTGGCTAGCCTACCTCATCTACGTCCACTACCGCCAGTTACAACTCCATCGTGAGCGGCTGGCCCTTTGGATAATCATCATATCGTTCGTACTCTTACAAATGTGTTGGTGGGGTATCAATTACCTGCCATCAGCCCAAGGTTCAAGTGTACATACTTATAGCATTAGTGAATAAACAACTATGAGAAAAGCAAGTAGAGAGATGGATGCCGCCTTCGCTTTGGAGGTGTTAGATAAGGCACCATACGTTATAGTCAGCATGATTAAATCAGATGGGAGTCCATACGGATTACCTCTGTCGTTGGTACGCACAGACGAGAAAACCTTCTATTTCCATTGTGCCTTGGAGGGTGACAAGTTGGACTGTATTCGTCACTGTCCGACTGTATTCCTCTCGGCAGTTACTAAATGTGCGCCTACGGTTGGCCCTAAAGATGGAAGTTTTACGCTACAATACAAATCTGCAACCGCCGTAGGCAAGGCAGAGATTGTGACAGACCACGAAGAGAAGATTGCTGGTCTGAGAGCTATCTGCCAGCGTTTTCTCCCTCATCATATGGATGCTTTCGATGATGCTATTGCCAGAAGTCTCGAACGGACAGCAGTGGTTAGGATTACTCTGACTGAACCTCCCGTTGGTAAGCGTAAACAGTATGATAAACAGGGTGAAGAAATGAAATATGGCAGAATGAAATGACCAGGATTGAGCAAGAGAAGCGAATAGTCCGTAAGATGATTGAGCTGTATTGTCGCCATCATCTTCATCAGGACACAATGCCGGATGAATACTTGCATCTGGCAGACTTCGCTTGTCGTCGTCTTGATCATTGCACGTATGGCGAACAGAAGACAGCTTGCAAGGATTGTCCTACCCATTGCTATGCTCCTAAAGAGCGCGAGGCCATCCGTGAAGTGATGCGCTGGGCAGGGCCAAGAATGATATGGTATGCCCCAAAGGATGCCATTCGTCATATACTCAAAAAGTGAAATGAATATGGAAACAAGAAAACAAATAGCAGCAGAGAAAAAGAGGTGCAACAGCCATAATTGCGCCCAGGCTATTCTTCACACCTACGCAGATATAGCTGGAATCAGTGAGGATGAAGCCATGAACATTGCCGGAGCTTTTGGTGGTGGTATGGGTAATATGGAAGGTACATGTGGCGCACTTGTTGGATCTGGTCTCGTTTTGGGATTGGTAAATAAAGACAAGGCAAAGTCAATGAAACAGATGCGTCAGATAATGACCAAGTTCCAAGAAAGAAACGGGGCTACACAATGTAAGCTGCTGAAAGGTGTCGGAACAAAGGTGGTACTCAGAGAATGTCCTGACTGTGTAGCCGATGCAGCAGAATTTCTGGAAGAACTATTAAATGGGTAGAAGTCAAATATGCAGATAATACTCGCTTCCGCAAAGATAATGAATGATAAGGTAAAGTCATCCTCCGACATTAGCCTGTCATCACCTCGTTTCCAAAATGAGGCAGAGGGTTTCGCGAGGGACATGGTTCAATATTCAACTGAGACGATAGCCGAAATGCTGGGCTGCAGCCAGCAAATTGCTGCTCAGAACAGGTTGCGGTATATGCGTTTCTTCGATGATGCCGTGAAGCTGCCAGCTATTCTTGCCTATCACGGCCAGGCATACAAACATCTGAAGGCTGAGACTCTGAATGTCGATGACTTCAATTATTCACAGAGAAAGCTATGGATTACCTCTTTCCTCTATGGACTGCTTCGCCCATTGGATGCTATTCTCCCGTATAGGATGGAGGGCAATGTAGAATTGCCAAGTGGAGAGGGACATAATATGTTTGGTTTCTGGAAGAGCCGCTTGACTGATGTGCTGATTGATGCTGTGAAAGCAGATGGGGGAACGCTGATACATCTTGCAACAGAGGAATACCAGCATTTGTTTGACTGGCAGCGAGTCCGTAAGGAAGTGCGAATCGTTCAGCCTTTGTTCTACGTCAGAAAAGGCAGCGAGTTGAAGATTCAGGCTGTTTGGGCTAAGACATGTCGGGGTGCAATGACACGGTTCATCATTGAGAATCGTATCGACAAACCCCAAGACCTCTTTGCCTTCAGTTACGAGGGATTTACCTACGAATCTAAACTTGGAGAACCCGACTTTCCTCATTTTTTAAGCAATAGGGAACATGAGTAGGATCATCAGAGAAGCCGAACCGTCGGACATAGCTGACATTATGCAGGTCATGGAAGCTGCGAAGAAGATTATGCGGCAGTCCGGCAATATGCACCAATGGGGAGATGGCTATCCCTCTGAGGCTGTCATCACTGCTGATATGGAACGTAATGGCGCCTTTGTCATTGAGGATGATGATAAGGTCGTTGGCTATTTTGCTTTTCTGCCATCCCCAGAACCGACTTATGCCAAGATCTATGAAGGAGAGTGGATTGATGATGTTCAACCTTATCATGTAGTCCATCGCATTGCCAGTTATCCAGATGCTCACGGAATCTTCAGTAGTATCATGGATTTCTGCTTCTCACATGATAAGAACATCCGCATAGATACCCATCGCAACAACAAGATTATGCAGCACAACATCTTGAAGCACGGCTTCACCTATTGCGGTATCATCTATCTGCTGTCTGGCGACGAACGATTAGCTTACCAAAAGGTAGTCAATCGTTAATATACGACTTGGTAGACATGTCATAGTACAGGGCTTCCAACTCGGCTAGAGTCAGTTTCTCTACGCTGTGTTCGATGATGCGTATCAGCTCTTCGCGCCGATAATCATCAGATTGGGTGAATTTGTTCATATATGCCATAGTTCTTAATTTGTCATTAGTATGATGAATCCACTGATGCAGATATAGGCATAGACGATGTAGCGGAAGATACGATTGGGGATATGTTTGAAGACATAGGCACCCAGCATCGTGCCGATGATGACACCACCGAGGCCATAGAGATAATCAAAGGCTACGGTGGTCGTGAAAAAGCCGTTATAGGCTCTCACACCAGTCATCATCACATTACCAATCAGGAAATAGGTCTGCGCCATTGCCATATAGTGCTCCTTTGTCGGCTCACTCTGGATGAAGTAAAGCACGGCTGGCGGGCCTTGCATACCGAAGAAACCGCCCATCAATCCACTCAATGTTCCTGCGCCAACCTGCACTTTCTTTGTCGTTCTTGCTCTGGCAAGCGAACAAGTTCGAGCGGGCAGTTTTATGCGCTGACTGAAAAGCATGAAGTAGATGCTAATCAGGATGAGTGCCACGCCAAGGATACGTCGTAAGATATGGTCTTCAATACGTGTCAGGGCAAAGATGGCGATGGTCGAGACAATGATAAACGTCAGCAGAATCGGCCAAAGACGCTGCCATGCGACGTAACTCCGCAACCGCCATACGATAGCAGCAGAAGTAGTGATAGCCAACAGTCCAGATAGTGTCGTAGCTTCGCCATAGCTTGGCATGAGGAAGGGTAGCATCGTCATAATGAAGATGCCGAAACCGAAGCCCGTGGTTCGCTGGATAAAACTCGCGCCAATGCTCAGTAGGAATATGGAGATGACAATGCTGCTCAAATCCTAATAATTCTCAAATTCAGGCACAAATTTACGCATTATTATTCATATTCCATCTTAAATGATTAAATTTGCAACATTATTTAGGAGAATTAGCGATGGCAAATAAAAGACCAAATCCCCATGAGGCTTTCCCGAATCCGAACCTCCCAAGGCTCTGCTTCATCAAGAATGTGGTGAAGAATCCAAGGATTATTATCGGTGATTATACCTACTATGATGATGTGGATGGTGCTGACCAGTTTGAGAAGCACGTCACACACTTCTACGATTTTATTGGCGACAAGCTGATAATTGGCAAGTTCTGCGCCATTGCCAAGGGTATTGAGTTCGTGATGAATGGCGCCAATCATAGAATGGACGGAGTGACCACCTATCCGTTCTATATTATGGGTGGTGATTGGGGCAGCGCAATAGCACCTGTCAAAGATGAGTTGCCGCTGAAGGGAGATACCGTAGTCGGCAATGATGTCTGGATTGGTCAGAATGTGACCGTTATGCCTGGAGTTCATATTGGCGATGGAGCCATCATTGGTACCAATTCTGTAGTTGCCTCAGACATTCCTCCGTATTCAGTTGCTGCAGGTAATCCCTGCAGGGTAATCCGTAAACGTTTCGATGACGAATTTATCGCCTACCTTTTGGAATTGAAATGGTGGGATTGGGACATTGAAAAGATTGAGGCTAACTTTAAGGCCTTATCGAGTGGCGATCTTTCACTGATTAGAACTATTGAAAAATGACTATCGATACCACCAATATGTGTTCGCACCTGCAGCGCAAACTATTCGATGAGGATGGCATCTATCATCCTCTTTGGATAGCCATGCAGAATGTTCCAGAATTAACGGCTGTTGTTCGTTCCCGTCAGCTTCATATTTATCGTAACGGAAAGAAGATACTTATATTGGCAGGTAAGTCTGCACCAAAAATCATCAGGGAAGATAGAATTTGCGAATTGTTACCAATATGATAGAAGCGTTTTAAGAGAGTTATGGAAACAATAAAGGATATTGACGAAAAAGGAAGAAAAGTTGCAATAGACATCGTAAAGGCGAATATCTTTGCAATAGTCATTATGGTCGTGGCGGCAATTGTGCTTTTGGAGCCGTTTTACCTTATTTGGGGAGGACGTAAGCCGATGATGGAGATGCTTGGCAGCGGCACTCAATGGATTGTCGCTTTCGTGGCCATGTTTATCGGCATTGTAGTACATGAGCTGATACACGGCATTACGTGGGCCTGTTATGCGCCAAGCGGATGGAAGAGTATCAGCTTTGGTGTGATGTGGAAGATGCTCACTCCTTATTGCCACTGTGATGAGCCGATGCGCATCCCCGGCTATATGATGGGAGCCATGATGCCATGCGTTATTTTGGGTATCATCCCGTCGATAGTGGCTATGTTTATCGGCAACTTACCACTGCTTGCATGGGGTCTCTTCTTCATTGCAGCAGCCGCTGGGGACATCTGGATGACATGGCTTCTGACCAAGGAAGATTCGAAGAGCATGGTGCTCGATCATCCCACAGAGGCAGGTTTTTATATTATTGGCTGATGACGCTAACCTACATCTCAGAAAAGAAGGAGAAACAATAGAAATATGATTCGTGACTTTATTGCCATAGATTTCGAGACGGCTAATCAGCAGCCGTCAAGTGTCTGCTCCGTCGGAGTGGTCATGGTGCGTAATGGGCAGGTGGCTGACAGTTTCTATAGTCTTATCCAGCCTGAGCCGAACTACTACAACTACTGGTGCCTGCAGGTTCATGGGCTGAGTCAATGCGATACGGACGATGCGCAAGTATTCTCAAAAGTATGGGAGCAATTGGAGGAACGAATTGCAGATGTGTTTTTCCCTGACCAACCTATCGATGATATCCACTACCAGATAGCTTCTATCCCTTTTGTGGCCCACAATGCCCGTTTCGATGAAGGGTGCTTGAAAGCAGTGTTCAAGGTCTATCAGATGGACTATCCTGACTACCGTTTTTACGATACCCTGGCAGTTTCACGTCGGCAGTTCGGCCATTCTCTGCCCAATCACCAACTTCAAACCGTTGCTGCAGCCTGTGGCTACAATCTGCAAAACCATCATCATGCCTTGGCCGATGCCGAAGCCTGTGCCGCAATAGCATTATATCTCTTGTGACATCCATTGTTTAAAGAAGTTTAATTAGGCATGAACAACGAAGAGAATCGCATATTAGAATTCGATGCAGTAATCCTGCAAAACGGAAGTATGGACGCCGCATACGTTGAGGTTCCATACGATATCAAGGCTCTTTTCGGTAAGGGCCGACTACTGGTTCACGCCTCTTTTGATGGTGTGCCTTACGACGGCCAGATTGTGAAGATGGGAACGCCGTGCTACATCATTGGGGTTCGGAAGGACATTCGCAAACAGATAGGAAAGAGTTTCGGCGACATCGTGCATGTCACTTTTTGTGAACGGGATAAAGAATAGCCGTGGGGACAGATCTGAGTCATACCCAAGCACCTGTCCCAGTGACTACAGAGACGAGTTAGGGAAACGGCTTGTTAATGCTGCAAAATAAAACCGCATACGGCAGTATTGTACGTATGCGGCAATATAATTGAAATCGAAGTCATGCTATCGCGTCAGCCTGATTTCCTCGTGGTAGAAATAGTTGACCACGACGGGATGGCCATACTCTGAGCGACCATAGGGCAGGTCGTTGATGACGTAGGGCATCTGGTGCTCCTTCGTGTAGGCTTCCACCTGCAGGGCGAGCGTCTGCCAGTAGTCACGGCGCTTGCGCTTGTAGATGTCGTCGTAGAGCGGTAGCAGGTCGGGATGCTCTTCGCGGATGTACTGCATGATGGTGGGCTTGAACTGTCCGCGAAGGTTCAGGTTCTCCAGCCATACAAGGTCAGAATAATCCTTAACACGCTCGATGATGGCAAAGACATCGGTAATGCCTGGGAAGATGGGTGACACGAAGCAGACGGTGCGGATGCCCGACTCATAGACCTGCTTCATTGCAGCCAGTCGTCGCTCGATGCTGGGCGCATCGTCCATCGCTTCCTTGAACTGCTCGTCGAGGGTGTTTACAGACCACGATACCGTGACGCGCTTGAACGTTTTCAGCAGGTCGAGGTCACGCAACACGAGGTCGCTCTTCGTGGTGACGATAATCTCGCAGTCGGCACCCTGTAGCTGTTCCAGCAGTGCACGGGTACGCTTGTATTCAGCCTCCTGCTCGTTGTAGCCGTCTGTCACCGAACCGATGACGATGCGCTCGCCGTCGTACTTGTGCGGATTGGTTATGGCAGGCCAGTACTTCACGTCGAGAAAAGTCCCCCACGGCTCGGTATGACCTGTGAAGCGCTTCATAAAAGAGGCGTAACAGTACTTGCAGGCATGGGTACAGCCCACGTACGGATTGACGGAATAACCGCCCACAGGCAGCGATGACTTTGTCATCACCGACTGCACTTGTTTGTCATTTATAATCATAACCCTGTTGTTTTAATACTTCCTTAAATTCCTGTGGCAACTCCTGTACCATATTTGCCTCCCCCATAATGGGAACGAGGTCTTCCTTCATGAAAACGGGAATGTTCAGCCGGTGTGCCTGTTCTGTCAAATTCTCCACCCAACTGACTTCCGACACGGCCTTGCCCTTGCGCTTACCCGTTTCCGTTCCTATCACAATCCAGCTAATGCCGTGCAAGTCAACCTCTCCAATATCGTTGAACATCGGCTCGAAGGTGACATGCAGGTGAGTTGAACCTACATTCTCCCGCAACTGGTCGATACGCTGCTTTTCCTTCGAAGAGGTCACCGTGACTCCAAACCATCCGTTGTCGGGTGTAACTGACATGTGCAGCAGGTCGGGCCGTTTACTGAGAAACAGATATTGGTGCTGCACGTTCTGGCGCATCTTGTCGAACACCAGTTCACGCCATTCGTCTTTCCACCCCGCGAGGTCACTCATGCCTGTCAGCAGCCAGTTGTGGGGCTTCGGATTGCCCATCAGCCGCAGCTTGCCAGGATAGAATTCCGGCACAGAGAAATCGTCTGTAATGTGGTAGCGACGACAATTGTTGCGGGCATAGCAATAACTACAGCCGATATTACAGCCAATCACAAGATTCATGTTCTGAATCAGGTCTTTGATACAAACACTCATCGTCTCTCGTTTACTTGCTGACATTTACGCTCTCACCGTCCTCGGGAATGTGGACGCGCCCAGCCACTCCATGCTCCCTGGCAGCCTGAAGGAGTGCGGCACGGGTGACGTGATTGTGGTTCACGCCCTCCAGGTGGGTGGCCACGAAGGTGGCCTTCGGTGCGTAGTCCATCGTCTTCAGCACATCGGGAATGTGCATGATGACATGCCCTCCCACATAAAACTTGTTGCCGCCAGCATTGACTATCACCACATCGGGCTGCCAGCGGTCAAGGTTGCGACGCACACCACTATACCAGATGGTGTCGCCAGCCAGATAGGTCGTAGGCTCCGCAGGGTGCTGGAACACATAGCCGCAGGTGTGGCCGGCCTTCGGCAGCATCCACCAGTGGCCGTGATGGCTCTCAGCCTTCGACAGACGAACATCGCCCAGCTGCATCTCGCCCTCAATCACTTTCACCTGCTTGAACCCATGCGACACGACCACCTCACGGTCCAGCTCGTCCTGCACGACGATGAGCATTTCCTTCGGCAGCTGCTCATAAGCGGCATCGTCTATGTGGTCAGTGTGCAGATGGGTCAGCAACACGCAGTCCACATCCCTTAATAGTTCGTCCACCGTCATCGGCAGGTCGTGAATCGGGTTGCGCAATTCCTGATGGTGCGAGAACGGGAACGGAGGCATACAGCCCTTTTCGCCCAGCATGGGGTCTATCAGCATCACCTTACCGGCATACTCAATCTTAATCGTAGCGTTTCTAATCTGTTGAATCTTCATGTTCTTTTCTGTTTTTTTGATTTCTGGGTGCAAAGGTACGGCGAAATGTTAAAGATGTCTATACCAGAACAACATGTTGTTATGCCATTTTGATAAATCACGCTTTTTTCGTACCTTCGCAGCCGAAATCATATAAAGAGGTATGGCAAAAACAACATACAGGCTCGTAGAGGTGCCTTTCAGCAAGACGGAATGTGGTGTAGATTTCTTTATCAACACCGCCCATGGCAGTGAGCGGAGGGGCGTGCTGACGGAATACCCTGTGTTCAAGACCGATTTTTTCGAGATGTTCTTCTTCCGTAAGGCCAATGGCTATCTGTTGCTAGGCTACCAGAAGATAGAACTGCGCGATGGCATGGTGCTCATACTGAAGCCCCACCAGCAGCAGGAATGGCACATTGACGAAGATGCCCTCGACTACGATTTCCTTATCTTCCGCAACGACTTCATGCGTACGTTTATTGCCGACAAGTTCTTTGTCTATCGCCTGCAGTACTGCCAGCAGACCGACACGCCACCATACTTCATGGCAACAGCTGACGAACTGACGGAATACGAACGGCTGCTGAAGAAAATCCGCAGCGAACTGCGCCAGCCTGTAGCCGACAGCTACCATATCATCGTCAGCGTGCTCTACTATCTGCTGGCCGTCTTGAACCGACGCTATACCGAGACATATAGTCTGCCCTTTGAACTGCCGAAGAACCACTACGCTTTCCTGTTTGTGGAGCTGATGGAGCAGCACATCCGCGACCTGCAGCGTGTGCAGGAATATGCCGACCTGATGCACGTCAGCCGGGTGACGCTTAACCAGAGCGTCATGGCGCAATATGGTGTTCCAGCCACCGTCCTGCTGAAGCAACGCCTGCTGGCCGAAATCAAGAACGGACTGTTGTTCAGCCACAAGACGGTCAGCGAGATTGCCTACGACTTCCACTTCTCAGAGCCTTCACATCTGATGCGGTTCTTCAAGAAAGCCACAGGCAAGACGTGTACACAATTCCAGCAAGAATACGAGAATGGAACGTTTGAATAACTCTTTTAGGTAAATTTCAATTTATGAAAGAATGGCTCAGGCGTACCGAAGGATGAGCGCAAAGGGTTAAAGTGGATTAACAAAGCTACCTTCCAAGGCTATCAGCCAGCTATCGACTATTGCAAGGAACATGGGTATAAGTGAACTTTCAAGGATGGTTTCAGATTTTGGAAGAATGAGGAAATAAAAACCGGAAGTCGCTGAAAATCAGCATTCTTCCTCGATTTGCGCAGAAGAGCAAATAGCAATGCTGTGATGACCGTTGAGAGCAATCCGCTACCAAATCATTACCTATTTTGCAGGTAATTAAATTGTGTTCTGACATGCCCGAAAACAAGCAATTCTGCGAAGAATGGCACATCTAAAACGGGCATTATGAAAGTTTAACTATCGCGGTTTTTTCTTCACTGTTCTGCTATGTTTTCAATTTGTCAATATGAGTGAGATAAAGTAATTTTGCAACCTCAAAAATTGACGAGTATGAAAACAGAAATGAAGGTGCTGCTCTACCTCAAAAGAAACGAGCAAAGCGAAAAGGGCATGTGTCCGCTGATGGGAAGGATTTCCATCAAGGGACGTTACAACTCAACGGCACAGTTCTCGTGCAAGATGAAAGTGGATTCCAAAATCTGGAATGCCACTTCTCAACGTTGTACTGGAAAGAGCAAGGTGGCGACGTCAACCAACAGGGAAATAGAAAAGCTACTGTTATTGCTCCGTTATCGGTTTAATGAATTTCTGGAAGATGGGCAGAAGTTCTCAGCCGAAGACCTGAAGAATGCCTTTCAGGGAATAGCGGCTGTGCAGATGACACTGCTCAAACTTTTCAAATCGCATAATGAGGAACTGGCTCTATGTGTCGGTGTGAACCGTACCCAAAACACCTACCTCATCTACGACAAAGTCTATCGGGGTCTTGAAAAGTACATTCACAGCAAGAAGAAAGTTTCAGACGTACCTCTCAAGCAGTTGGATATGATGTTCATAGATGAGTATGACCTTTATCTGAAAATCAAATGCAAGTACAAACCCGCAACGAGAATAGCCTATCTGAAAGTGCTGAAGAAACTGATGAATATGGCTACTTGTCGTGGACTTGTCCCGTCAAATCCATTCAAGGGCTTCAAATCAGAATGCCCCAAGCAGACGAAACGCTACCTGGAGATGGATGAATTGAAGAAAGTGATGACGGTGGAACTTGACCATCCCAGTGATATTCTTGCTAGAGATTTGTTCGTATTCTCTGCCCTTACAGGTGTATGCTATTGCGACATGCGTATGCTTACAGACTCCAACATCGTAAAACAAGCAGATGAAACTATCTGGCTTCAGTTAAAACGCCATAAGACAGGTACTCCCGAGAATGTGAGGCTAACGGATATTCCCATTACTCTTATCGACAAATATAAGGGTATTGACAAAGACGGACATCTTTTCCCTATGCCGTCCTATACAACTATACGTTTACATCTGAAGACCATTGCAGATAAATGCAAACTTGGTCATTACTTCTCATATCATCAGGCCCGACATACATTCGGTACAACAATCTGCTTAGGGAATGGCATCCCTATCGAGACTGTCAGCAAAATCATGGGACATTGCAGTATATACATTACCCAGCACTATGCAAAGGTAACAGAAAGAAAGATTGCTGATGATGTACGATCGTTGGGCAGTTGTATCGACAAGAATTTCTCTCTTGCGGGAATCGAGCTTCCACCATCGCGGATATTGCGTGACTACAGCCAGCGCCATCAGAAGCCAAGACTGGGAAAGAAAAAGAAGTCTGTCATTGAACTATAGGAGGATAAAGTATGCGTAGTACATTCAAGCAACTTTTTTACATCAACCGTCAGAAGATGAAAAAGAACGG
>Ga0256405_10011041_pt1 | contig 11671 bp, 10 predicted proteins | sample RumenRJG_02DNA_FD_189096 | JGI IMG/M metagenome (GOLD analysis project Ga0256405, IMG submission 189096) | Bovine rumen microbial communities from Lethbridge, Alberta, Canada - RJG_02 | ecosystem: Host-associated > Mammals > Digestive system > Stomach > Rumen | place: Canada: Alberta...
AAAAACGGGAAAGTCGGGAAGTCGAAGAAGAAATGAATAATGGACAGCGCCTGTGATAATCCGCAGGCGCTGTCTGCGTTTCAAGGGTTCACACCTGCCGGAAATTATGATAAGATAACCCAAACTGTGCTGATTCGCAGGGGAGAAGCAATCGCGAATCAGGCATACGAATCAAAGATAGTCTGGAGTCATTTCAAAGTAAGGGGCAATAAGGGGTTTGACACATGAGAAATGAAAACAATCTTGTAATTTCCAAAGGAAAGAAGAGGCGTGCTGTCTGCTGGCGTGTCTGCCTGCTGCTGACAGTGCTCTGCGTTTTGCTGATGGCTGCACCGGCCATGGCGAAGAGCAAAAAGAAGGCCAATAAGAAACGTGCCGCGTTGCGTGCTGCGTATCTCGAGAATGAGAGAGAGATTCTGGCAGCAGAATGGATGGGCGGTACCTGGGAAGGCACCTGCTATATCAATGAGCAGGGTAATATCATGGCGGATCTGAAGCAGGAGAATCAGAAGCCGCTGGTGAGAGTCAAGGGTCTTGGCAAAAAGAACATCCTTTATATCGGCGCGTCCCATACCGAGCGGACAAAGCATGCCGTGAAGGATCCGGACGTCTTCTTCTATGGCAGTCCTTCCGCCTGCTTCCGCTGGTTTTTCTACCCGAGGATGTATCTCGGAAAGAGGGTACTTCCTGCCTATCAGGTGATTCGTGCTTTCCTGAAGGCGCGTCCTGCCGGAACGGTGATTATCGATATGGGTGGAAATGATTTTAAGAATGTTGATATCTATATCGGCTTTTACAGGGAACTGCTGAGACGGTATCCCAGAGCGACGTTCTATTTTAAGGTCTGCATGCCTCGTGAGCTGGGCAACAGTACCAATGGAGACCGGATGGAATTCAATAAAAAGCTTGCTGCCGAGTTCCCGGAACAGACGATTGACCTGTTTGAGAGAATTTATTCTCTTCCCAATTTCATGACCATCGATGGCGTACATTATGCGAAACGGCTGTACCGCAGGATCTATCAGATGACGATGGATGAGATCGGGCGCAAGGTTGTTGTCAATGTGGCAAATGGCAAGGTTGTTGTGAAGCAGAAAAGAGGAGCGGGCAAGGCAGGTTCCAATACTGCGGAGGCCGAAGAAGAGTAATATGACACTTACATCCATACAGTTTCCTCTGTTTTGCCTGCTTCTTACGGTTTTGTATTTTCTGGTGCCGGGATCCTGGCAGTGGATCCTGCTGCTGGGATTCAGTCTATATTTCTATACGAGGTCGGGGTATCTGGCGCTGGTGTTTTTACTGACGGCAGCCCTGGCCGCATTTTTGACCGGTCTTTGGATGGAACGTGAGCTGGAGCGTGCGAAGCTGCAGCTGTCCGAGTGCAAGGATCGTTCTCAGAAGGCAGCGATCCGGGAAGCATCCGGAAAAAAACGCCGCCATGCCTTTATCCTGATGTGCGTCGTAGTCTTTGGCATCTGGATTGTCACGAAGTACAGCTCCATGATCGTGAGTACGATCGCGCCTCTTCTTTCTCCGGCGCAGACGGACGGAGCCATGTCCTTTGTGGACCGGATGATCGTGCCGCTCGGGATCTCGTTCTACACGTTCAATTGTGCAGGCTATGTGATCGACGTGAGCCGGAAGAAGTATCCGGCCGAGAAGAATCCGCTTCGCCTGCTTCTTTATGTATCCTTCTTCCCGCATATTATCCAGGGTCCGTTCAGCCGTTTCGACCGGCTGGGAAAGACGCTCTTTGCCCCGCATAAGTTCGACTGGGACAGAATGTGCAGCGGACTTGGCCGCATCCTGTACGGCTACTGTGAGAAAATGCTGGTGGCCGACAAGCTTTCACCCGCGGTCAACGCGGTGCTTGCCGATCCTTCGAAGACGCCGGGCATCTATCTTCTGGTCGCGATCCTGGGATACGGCATTCAGCTGTACGCGGACTTCTCCGGCTATATGAATATCATGTGCGGCCTCTGCCAGGTGCTGGGAATTGAACTGGAGGAGAACTTCCGCCAGCCGTATTTTGCGGTATCTATCCAGAATTACTGGAGAAGATGGCACATCACGCTTGGCAACTGGTATACGGACTATGTCTTCTATCCGGCTTCCATGGGAAAGACGGCGCAGAAGATCGGCCGCAAGGCGAGAGAGAAGTTCGGCCCGCGTATGGGCAAGCTTCTTCCGAGCTACTTTGCCATGATCTTTGTCTGGACCCTGACCGGCCTGTGGCATGGCGCCAGCTGGACCTTTGTCGTGTGGGGATGGCTGAACTTTGTCATCATCGTGTTCAGCATGCAGGCACAGCCTGCCTATGACTGGACAAAGCAGAAGCTGCATATCAAGGATTCCAATATTCTGTGGAGAATCTTCCAGGTGATCCGCACGATTCTCCTGGTAAGCCTGCTCAGAATCTTCTACTGCAGCCCGTCGGTGGGAGCGGCGATCAACTATATCCGTATGATGTTCACACCGAACTGGAGCCTGCTCGTGACAGCGCCGAAGAAGGTCATGCTGACTTCGCTCGCGCAGAGCGGCATTGCGCTGAAGTACATCCTTGCCGGTACATTTGCCATCTTTATTGTGGATCTCGTGAAGGAAAATGAGAAGAAAATCCGCATCCCGATGCCTGTCCGCATGGTTTTCTGGGGGCTTCTGTTCTGCGTTCTGATCATCGGAATGGAGAGAGGCTCTACGGGAGGATTCATGTATGCGCAGTACTGATAAGAAGATCATCCGCCGTGTGATTGCAGTCGGAATTCTGATCGCGGTGATCCTTTGCATGAATCATGTTGCGGTGCTGAGCTTTGACAGAGTCCGGAACGCGGATTATTTCAACTATGATATGGAGCAGCTGGAGAAGCAACATGCGGATGTTGACCTGATGATCGTCGGCGCTTCTCAGGTGTATCACGGATGCAATCCGGATGTGATCTCTGCCGAAATGGGCATCCATGAGGTAGTGGAGTGTGCATCGGCCGCGTCTCACAATGACGGCATGTATTATATGCTGAAGGATCTGCTGGGGAGGTTTACGCCGAAGTGCGTCGTGATTGACTTGACCTGGTCGAAATTCATGGATAAAAATGTGCCGGTTCTCAGCATGGCAAAGCTTTTGAGCGCGGACAGAATGTCGTGGCCGAGGAAGCTCGAGTACGCGGCACATAATTTCAACCTGGATGAATGGATGAAATTGTTGTTCCCCATGTACCGGTACGGCGGCTCTGTGTGGGGATTCAGCCAGCTGAAGGCGAATTATTTCGCCCGCAAAGCGGTTCGGGCAGGAAACTGGGTGGATGAGTCCAAGCGTCGCTACAGGAAAAATGGATTTACCTGGGTCAATGCCGGCTGCCCGCAGGGAAGCATTCCTTCCGAGGTGGTCTCCTATTCAAATGACCTTGTCAGCTCATACGAAACCGACTACATGAAAAAGCTGTGGAAGTTGTGTGATGAGAAGGGCGTTCAGGTGATCTGGTGTACGCTGCCGACTTCGATGGTAGAACTATACGGAATTCAGAATTATCAGGATTCTCCGGATTACATGAAGGCGTTTGCGGAAGAGCTGGGATGCACCTACCTGAACTTCAACCTTCTGAAGGGCAGGGAAGCATTTCTGCCGGATACCTGTTTCTCGGATAAGGTACATCTGAACGGAACGGGATCCGTGGCGTTTTCCAAAGTGTTTGCGCAGGCGGTTAAGAAGGTCCTGGATGGGGAAGATCCGTCCGGCATGTTCTACGAGAACATAGACGAGATGAAAAAGAATGTACACCGGATTGTCGGCTGCAACGGAATGGTGAATCCTGTCGGGGACGGCACTCTGTCCGTAACGGTGACGAGTCTGCAGAATGAGGATATCACGCCGGAATACCGGCTCGTGCTGATGGAGAAAGGGAAAAAGAAAAAAGCCCGGAAAAACAACGACGTAAGCGGCAGCGGCGCGGGAGATGCGGATGCAGATGAGGATGTCGGCACAGATGCGGGAGCGGAGAATTATCCCGAGGTCCGCCCCTGGCAGGAAGAGACGGCCTTTTCTGTGGAGGAATCCGAGGTTCCTGACGGATATGCCCTGCGGGTTGAGGTCCGGCAGAAAGGGAAGCGTGACATGGAAGCTTTCCAGGATGAGCTGGGGAGTACCTATAAGATCAAAATGGGAGACTGACGGGAGAGAAAGATCGTCAGAAAATCACTGAAACACTCTGTATGAGCTAAAATATGGATACAAATGGAAAAAGATCCCGGAAATACCTGTTCCGCGTGATCGGTGTCGGAATTCTTCTGGCAACGATTCTCGGCGTCAATTATATTGCTTCGCTGTGCTTCGGCCAGGTTCGCGTTGCGGATTACTACAAATATGATCTGAACCGTCTTCAGCAGGAGAACACAGCTGTAGATCTGGTCATTGTGGGTGCCTCCCATGTTTATTCAGGGTGCAACCCGGATGTGATCTCTGAAGAGATGGGGATCGGTGAGGTGATCGACTGTTCTTTCGCGGTGGGATACGCCGATGGCGAGTACTATATGCTGAAGGATACGCTGAACCGGTTCACCCCGAAGTATGTCGTGATTGATCTGCCATGGCACAGATTCCAGGAGAACCGTGATCCGGCCGCAAAGCTGGGAAAGTATCTGAGCACGGACCGGATGGAATGGCGGGGCAGGCTGGACTATGCGCTTCATTGCTTTGACTTTGTGGACTGGGTCAACCTGCTGTGCCCGATGTATCGGTATGGGGATTCTGTCTGGGGATTCGGCCAGCTGAAACGGAATTATACATCCCGCAAGGCGGTGGAAGCAGGACATTGGGCAGAAGAATCAAAGCGTGCCTACCGGAAGAACGGATATCTCTGGAGTGCGAGAAGCTGTCCGCAGGGAAGCATTCCGGTGCAGGAAAGCAGTTATTCCCAGGATCGCTTCAGCGAATACAATGTTCGGTATGTGCGGAAGATGTGCAAGCTGTGTCAGGAGAAGGGGATTCCCGTTGTTCTGGTAACGATCCCTACAACCCTGGAAGATATTTACGGTACCGAGAACTATCAGGCATCTCCGGATTACATGGAATCCTTTGCCGAAGAACTCGGGTGTCCTTACCTGAACTTCAACCTGCTCAGAGACCGGGAGGAGATCTTTCCGGATCCGATGTTCAAGGACCGGCTTCATCTGAGCGGGGAAGGCTCGGTGATCTTCTCAAGGATTTTCGCCGGAGCTGTTCAGATGGCGCTGAACGGCGAGAATACAGACGACCTGTTCTACAAGAATGTTGAGGAGTTGCAGAAGGATGTCCACCGGATCGTCGCGAGCAACGGGCGTGCGGTTCCGGATGGAAACGGAACGCTCACTGTGGAGGCGAAGAGCCTGCAGAATGAGGATGTCACGCCTGAGTATCGGCTGGTGCTGATCGATGCAAAAGAGGCAGCCGCGGGAGCAGCCCCGGCAGGCTCGGACGCAGAAGGCAGCGATACGGCTGATGGCGCCGGAGCGGAAGATGCCGGCGTGGAAGGAGCAGTTGGCAGCGCTGCGGAAGATGACGGCAGTGCAGTAGATGCGGCACCGGAATCTCAGGATGGCCAGGAGATCCGGCCGTGGCAGGAGGAGACGACTTTCACGGTCAGCGAATCCGAGATTCCCAAAGGATACGTTCTGCGGCTCGAGGTCCGGCAGAAGGGACAGACAGAAGCAGAAGCCTACACGAATGGACTGACGGAAGAGTTTCAGATTTCCAAGGACATGTGATCTTTTATTTAGACAGTAAGGTGTGAATGATGGATGAAGTAAAGTATCAGGCGCGTTCTCTCGCGGAGGCGGTTTACCGCTATTCGGTTCTGATACCGGAGAGGAACGCGATCGTTGACAAGCAGGGTCCGCATACCTTTGCGCAGCTGTGGGAGGAGATCGCGCAGTGCGCGGAGGTGCTGAAGGAACTGGGGGTGAAAAAGGGCGACAGGGTTGTGATGGAGTGCTCTCAGGACGCTCTGTTCCTGTCCGTGAATCTGTCCTGCCAGCTGCTGGAGGCGATCTTTGTGGGCGTTGAGCGGAGAGTTGCCCGCGGCCGCCTGGAGGATATCGTCCGCCAGACGGAGCCGGCGCTTTTGCTGACAGCGAAGGCAGTGGAGCAGCCGGAAGACGCAAAGGAAGCATTCTACCGCAGGAATCTGACGGTCAAGGAATTCGCGCAGCTTCTTAAGAAGCAGCGGGAGAATCAAGTATCCGGACAGTCTGAAATGGCTGGTTCCGGCCTCCCGGAACCGTGTCTTCAGTCCGCAGTCAAGGCAGTGGAGCACCTTGACCGGGAAACGGTCTCCGAGATTCTCTTCTCAACCGGGACGACCGGCAAGACGAAGGGCGCTATCCTCACCAACCGGGCCAATGTCGCGAACGCGCAGAATATCATCGACGGTGTCTGCATGGAGCAGGACGCGGTGGAGCTGGTTCCGCTTCCGATCAATCATGCGCACGGACTGAGAACCTCTTATGCACATCTTCTGAACGGCAGCTGCGTGCTGATCGTGAACGGGATTACATTTCCGCGTGTCGTCTTTGACACGATGGCGAAGTATGGAGCAAACGCAATTGATCTGTCGCCGAGTGCGGCGCAGATGCTGATGAATACCTCCGCAGACAGGCTGAAGGAAATCTCCCACACCATCCGATATGTGGAGGTGGGGGCGGCATTTCTGCCTGAGTCTACCAAGCAGCAGCTGAAAGAATGCTTCCCGACATCAAGGCTGTATAACTGCTATGGCTCTTCCGAGTCCGGCAGAACATGCAACCTGGAATTCAGTACGGACCAGGATATGCCCGGCTGTATCGGCCTGCCGGTGCCGAACGCAGCCTTTGCCGTGATCGGGAAGGACGGGAAGCCGATTCAGTCAGACGCGGAGCATACGGGACTTCTCGCTTCTGCGGGTCCCATGAACATGTCGGGCTACTGGAGAGAGCCTGAGCTGAGCGCGCAGACATTGAAGGACGGCTATGTCCTGACAGCGGATCTTTCTTACATCGATGAGAATGGATATATCTATGTGCTTGGAAGACAGGACGACGTGATCGTCTACAAGGGCATCAAGATCTCTCCGGAGGAGATAGAAGAGGTGGCTGCCGGGTGTGAGATGGTTGCCGACTGCGCATGTATTCCGGAAGAGGATGAGATGGCCGGACAGGTGCCGAAACTCTTTGTTGTCCCGAAGGATCCGGAAGCTTATAATGAGGCGGAGCTGTTCGCCTACCTGAAGGAGCACATCGATGACAACCGGATGCCGCGGACCATCGAGCGGATCGGGGAGATTCCAAGGACCTACAACGGGAAGATCCTTCGGAAAAAGCTGGCGGCAAGGACATAAAAGGCAGAAAAGACTGATCGGTTCCGTGATTGACAATGCCGGAACACGGGGAAAGAAAGGGAAAAGAAATGGGAAATGACAGTGACAGAGAGCAGTTGATAGAGATCCTGAACAGTGTTCGTCCGGATGTGGACTTTGAGGCGGAGGACGCATTGATCGACGACGAGATCCTCTCCTCCTTTGACATCATCGCGATGGTGAGTGAGATCAATGTTCAGTACGGCATTGAGATCCGGGTAGACGATCTGCTTCCGGAGAATTTTAATTCCGTGGACGCAATCCTGGAGCTGATCGAGCGCATGGAGAACGAATAAGACGCGAAGAACGGACCGCGCGGGAAACAATAACAGGAAGGGACCGCAGACAGCATCCTGCTGCCTGCGGTTTTGCATGTGTGCTTTCTGCTCATGTTGACACGCGTGCAGACGGGTGTTAGAATGCGGAAGATAAAACTTATAGAAATATAAGCAATCACTAATGGTTGGCACAGATTGGACTTTCTATGACAGATGAAAGTATCAATTGCATAAGAACCGTATTGCAGGAAAAAAGCTTTTCCAGGGCAGCGAAGAAGCTGTCGGTTTCACAGCCTGCGATTTCCCTCCAGATCAAGAAGGTGGAGAAGGAGCTGGACATTACGATCTTTGACCGGAAGTCTCATCCTCTGAGCCTGACCCAGGAAGGGGAGACACTGCTGGAATACCTGAACCAGAGAGACCTTCTGGAAAAGGATTTCCGCGAGCGGCTTCGTTCTCTGAGCAGCCTGGAGCGGGGAACCCTGCGGATCGGCGGAACCAGCGCATTTAACCTGGCGTTTGTGCCGGATATGGTATCGAGGTTTTCCGAGCTTTACCCGGGCGTGGATATCAAGGTGATGGATGGCACGATCGCGCAGCTTCGCAGAGAGCTCCTTGACGGGAATCTGGATCTGTCGATCCTGTCTCCGACGCAGATGCGGAGTGGTCTTCATCTTGAGCCGCTGAAGGAGACAAAGATCTACTACTGTCTGCCGCCGCACATCAAGCTGTCACCGGAGCTTGCCGGGCTGGAGATTCCCTTTGACCGGATCGACGCGCCGGGTGAGGACCCGGAGGCAACCCTGCCGATGTTCCGGGATCTTGCACAAGCCAATGGATGGGATCCGGTAAGAGGCCTTCCGGTGATCCGGCTCTCGCCGGAGCGGAATCTGGGCCAGATGCTGGATGCGCTGCTGGACCGGGATCAGGTGGAGGAACGGATTCCTGTCATGGTAGACCAGGCGCTGACCGCCTACATCATGACGCTGAAGGGAGTCGGAACCTGCCTGATGAGCGGTCTTGATATCCGAAGCTTCCCGGTGAAAGAGCATCCGCACTGCTTCATGCTGAGCAATCTGATCTGCCGGCGCATGATGTACCTGGCGTGGAAAGAAGGAGCAGTGCTTTCTCCGGCAGCAAAGGCTTATGTCAATCTGCTTAGAGAGAGTCTGCGGGAGGAAATGCACCGGGCAAAGAATCCCGGTTGAGAGAATTGCGGAAGGAAAGAAAAGGAAGGTTTCCGGAAATGGAATTAGAAGACAAAAAGGAGCGGCGGCGCGCCCTGATCACAAAGATTGTTTTCATTGTGGCAGTGCTGGCGCTGTGGGAGATTCTTGCGAAGGCGCATATCTTCGGAAAACGGTCGGAGCTGGTGTTCCCGCCGCTGGAGACGATCGGCGCCGCGTTCATTAAAAATTTCGACACCGGTTACGCGGGAACGAGTCTCTGGGTTTATATCCTGAACTCGATGCTGCTGCTGGTTGAGGGACTTGCCATCGGAATCGTGATTGCATTTCTCTTCTCCGGACTGAGCATGATCAGCAAGACCGTCGATACCATCTTTAACCTGTGCGTATCGATCTTTGATCTGCTTCCCGGCGTGGCATTGCTGCCGGTCGTGATCGTGATCTTCGGCGTGAAGCCGGGCGTCATCGTGTTCCTGGTGGTACACGCGGTCCTCTGGCCGATGGCCAGAAATGTGCTGGATGGCTTCAAAGCGGTCCCGGAGATCTATGTGGAAGGCGGACGGAACCTTGGCATGAGCAGTACGCAGATGCTGACGGGCATCTATGTTCCTGCTTCCGCGACCTATATCATCTCCGGACTGAAGGTCGGCTGGGCGAGAGCGTGGAGAGGCCTGCTGAGCGCGGAGATGATCTTCGGCATCGCGTCCAGCCCGGGAATCGGCATGTACATCAATCAGATGCGTACGAACCTGAATAACGCGGAAATGTACGCAACGCTGATCGTAATTATCATCATCGGCCTGGTGGTGCAGTATGGTATTCTGGAACCCATCGAGCGCGCAACCGTGAAGAAATGGGGGATGACGAAATGAGTGAAACCGTACTGGAGGTCAGGAATCTGTCGAAGTCCTTTTTGAATTCCGGCGGAAAAGATACGAATGATGTCCTCAATGATCTGAGCCTGTCGGTCGAGAGAAAGGAATTCCTGTGCATCCTGGGTCCTTCCGGCTGCGGAAAGACAACCCTGCTGCGGTGCGTGGCGGGATTCGAGACCTATACGGGGGAGATCCTGACAGAGGGCAGAGTGAACCATGGACCGGGTACAGACCGGATTATGGTATTTCAGGATTTCAATCAGCTGTTCCCGTGGAAAAGCGTGGAGAAAAACATTCAGTACGCGCTGAAGATGCAGGGAATCAAGGACAAGGCGCTTCTGAAGAAGAAGTCGGACGAGGCGCTTCACAAGGTTAAGCTGGATGGCTATCAGAACTACTATCCGTATCAGCTGAGCGGCGGCATGAAGCAAAGAGTCGCCATCGCGAAAGCATTTGCCCTGAAACCGGGCATTATCCTGATGGACGAGCCCTTCGCGGCGCTAGATGCCATGACGAGAAACCGTCTGCAGAAGAAGCTGCTTGAGCTTCATGATGAGGAGGGCTGCACGATTCTTTTCATCACGCACAACATTCTGGAAGCGATCTCGCTTGGAACACGGGTCATTGTACTGCAGAACGGCGGAAAGATCGTGGTGGATGAGAAGAATCCGATCCCGCGTCCGGTCACGCCGGACTCTCCGGGATACGGTGCGTTCTGGACGAAGCTGCACGATGCGCTGTATGTGGAGTGAGGCAGGAAAGCAGGTATAGCGCAGCCAGGAACAGACAGACGCGCAGAATTACGGAATCAGCCTGAGACCGGCTTCAGACACCCGGCCGACAGGATTGATCATAAAAAAATGGCAGATTGCCAGGATATCAGTGATTCAGAAAGGGGATTAGACATGAAGAAATCAATTAAGATGCTGACTGCTGCTGCCCTTGCTGCGGCGATGACCGCGACAATGGCTGTCAGTGCATTCGCGGACGGAGCGGAACTGAATATTACGTATCAGTACGGACTGGCTTATACACCGGCTGTGATCGCCATGGATCAGGGTCTGATCGAGGCTGCCTACAAGGAAGCGACCGGGGAAGACCTGACTGTCAACTGGACGCAGATGAACAATGGTTCCGACATCAACACTGCCTTTGCGGCCGGTGAGATCGATGCAGGCTTCCTGGCACTCGGTCCGATCGTTTCAGGTGTTTCGAAGGGAATCGGCTACAAGATCTTCTCCAACAGCTCAGGACAGCCGCACGCGCTGATGACCAATGATCCGGATGTCAAGGAACTCAAGGACCTGATCGGCACGGATAAGCAGATCGCGCTTGTCACGATTGGCTCTCTGCACCATGTCCTGCTGGCGATGGCGCTGGACGAGGCCGGCGAGGATCCGCACGCGCTGGACGCCAACCTGATCGGCATGAAGCATCCGGACGGCATGGCTGCTCTGGAAAATGGACAGATCGCCGCGCATCTGACTTCCAGCCCGTACATCCAGATGGAGCGCAAGAACGAGGAGCTGCATGAGGTCGGAGATATGTCCGCTGTCTGGTCTGCGGAGAATTCTTATATCGTCGGCGTTGCTTCCGAGGAGCTGCACGACGAGAAACCGGAGATCTATCAGGCACTGTGCGACGGCATCAAGGCTGCGATGGATTACATCAACGAGAATCCGGAAGAGACGGCAGAGTTCACAGCTGAGCTGGACGGCAATACCGTCGAGGATGAGCTGGAGTATCTGAAGGACGGCAACTATCATCCGGAAGTGAAGGGCATCGGCCGCTTCGCGAAGTTCATGGAGGAAGCGGAATTCCTCGATGGCGAGGCTCCGGCGTTTGAGGATATGGTATTTGACAACGTCGTCGGAGATTGAGAGAATAGAAACAGCTGACATCGGCGAGAATTGACAGTACAGGGAATGTCGGATGATCCGGCATTCCCTGAGTGTGCATTAAAAGAGCGC
>Ga0256405_10011044_pt1 | contig 11669 bp, 6 predicted proteins | sample RumenRJG_02DNA_FD_189096 | JGI IMG/M metagenome (GOLD analysis project Ga0256405, IMG submission 189096) | Bovine rumen microbial communities from Lethbridge, Alberta, Canada - RJG_02 | ecosystem: Host-associated > Mammals > Digestive system > Stomach > Rumen | place: Canada: Alberta | collected...
AAGGTACAGGTATTACATTTACATCACAAACAGTACCTGCAAATGCAGGGTTATGCAAAATCAGTAAAATAACATGGCTTGAAGTAACACCATATATTCCACCTCAGCCTATTGTCAGTTACAGATTTGAAGTAAGACCTGAGACATATAGTGCATCAACATCATCTGGTAATTATCAATATAGGTCATATTTTATTACCATTACAGATGGTGTCGAATCTGAACAAGATGTTACGGCATCTTCTACTTGGTCTAAGGATAACGCTGTTATTACATCAATAACAGATGGTAAAGCAGTGTATAATAATACAAGTACAACATCACCTAAAACAGCAACTGTTACGGCCACATACACACATAATGGTGTTGAGTATACTGATACCGCAGGTTTGTATGTTCCTAAAAAAGCAGAAGAACATGTTATTACCTATGAAGTTTTGGTAAGTGGTGGTGGTACAATGAGTGATTGTGAAGGTACAACATCATTAACTGCATATTATATTACCAAAGATAATGGTAGTGAAACAAATAGAGAAAACATCACCTCAACAGCAGATTGGACAAGTAATAATACTAATGTTGCAACAGTTAATGATAATGGTGTTGTTACATATAATAATGAAGGTACAGGAACAGTATCTGTTAGAATAACAGCAACATATAATAATCGTTCAGATTATGTAACAGTTAGAGTACCTGCATGTGATGCACCTGAGCCTGTAATTACACATAAATTAGAAATTACGGGTAGTACAGATACAATGGATAGTTGTGAAGGTACAATTAATTTAGGTGCATTGTACTACACATATGAAGATGGTGAACAAGTTGGTGAACCAACTAATGTAACAATAAATACAGATACAACTTGGTCAAGTTCTGATACCAATATTGCAACAGTTAATAACACCGGTAGTAATAAGGGAAAGGTTACATATCATAATACAGGTGAAACTGATGCTACAGTTACTATTAGTGCAAGTTATGGTGATTATTCAGATGATTTTAAAATAACTGTACCTGCGTGTGAAACGCCTGTGACTGTTGTTAGTTGTGAAATAAAAACTAACTATTCTAGATTAACACTTTCAAATACAGGTAGTAGTACATATACAATTACAGTCAGTGCAGTTACATATTACTCAGATGGAACGTCTGCATATACAACACCAACATATGAATGGTCACAAGAATATGATGATATGATAATTGATGATAATGCTTTTATAGCAAACTATGCAACTGTAAGTGGACCAACAGGAAACGGACCACATACATTTACAGTAAGCATGAATAGTTTAGTTGAACAAGATAAATATGGTACATTAGCATTTAGTACTGAAACTTGTTCTGATACAACTAAGGAAGTATCTGTTAAGTATGATTATCATGTAGATATTGTTTACCCAAGAGTAACAATTGATGGTACTCTTCCTTCTTCACGTCAATATGGTGTAATGATATATTTTGAGGACTTAGATAAAGCAACACCAAATACCACTTGGAAAGTTGATGTCAATGCTAATTTTAGTGTTTTATATGAACAAGATAGTACAAGTGGTGAGTTACAGGGACAAGATAGTTGGACATTAAGTTTTAGTGGTAAAACAAATGATATGGAATCAATTACCAATATAGGTTTAATTGGAACACCAACTTCAACATTGTTCAGTAATGCTACAATAAGTATTAGAAATATGGGTGTTAATAATGTACAATTATGGGTATCACCAAGTGAACCGGTTGTGATAAAGAATACATCAGCACCTTATACTACAGGTAGTGTTAGTATTGGGCCTATAAATTAATAAAATAATTTTAGCTAATTTACCATAAAAAAACTACGGCTATTTTCAAATTTAGCCGTAGTTTTTTATTAATTATTCTTCTTGGTTTTAAGCCCTTTCTTTTCTTCTTTTTCCTGTTTTTCTTTGTCTTTTAGTATTCTTCGAATAAGTCTATCTTTTCTATAATAAGTGTTTTTAGAATATAAATCATTATATTTATAAAATTTTTCAGGGACAAAATATAAGAGTTTAATATTATTTTGTTCACACAATTTATTTTTTCTTACATCTCGTTCAACAGTTTTTTTAAAAGTAGTAATACCCCCAAAAAAATCAATGGGTACAAAATGTTGTTCACCTTGACATTCTATTGCTATGTTATATTTTGGTATATATATATCTAATGTTTGTCTGCCTAACCATGAAAATCTTTTTTGATATTCAACAGTTACTTCAGGTAATGCATCTTTTATTAATTGTAGTAATTTTGTTTCGGTAATACCTCTAAAAATACCACATTTTTGACAACCACAACCTCGTATATGAAAAGTTGGTTTTTGCCAAAATTCACCATGTTCAGGACATATAATACAAACTTTCTTATTAATATTCTTATATTCAACTTTTGAATAATCATATTTATCACCATGTATCTTTTTTGCTCTTTTAATGAAAGTTTCAGTTGTGTAATGTGCATTACCACCACATTTTGGACAACCTTGTTTGTTTGATGAATGACAAGCTGGCGTTTGCCAAAATTCACCATGCTCTTCACCAAATTCATCTTTTTCATGACAAATAATACATATTTTTGTGTGAACGTTTACGTAATTTACTTTTGAATAATCATATTTATCACCATGTACTTCTTTCGCTTTTCGTAACCATTCATCTTGTGTTATTTTATTGATTGTTCCCCTTTTTTCACTAGCACATTTTGGGCATCCTTCTTTTAGATTCATGTGATTTTCAGGTTTCATCCAAAATTCGCCATGCTTAGGACAAATTATACAAACTTTAGTTTTGTTATTTTTATAGTTAACTTTTGAATAATCATATTTATCACCGTGAACCTCTTTTGCTTTTTCTATAAAAGTTTCGGTTGTATGATGTGCTTTACCACTACATTTGGGGCATCCGTTTCCACTTAAATGGCCATTTGGTTTTTGCCAAAATTCACCATGTTCAGGACAAATTATACAAATTTTAGTACTGTTATTAATATAATTTACTTTACTATAATCATATTTCCAACCATGTACTTCTCTTGCCTTTCTAATAAATTGTTCTTTTGTGGTTTTTGTTTTTTCCCCTCTTTTGTCATTATAGCATAATAAACAATTTGCACCCCTTAAATGATTATTAGGTGTTTGCCAAAATTCACCATGTTCTGGACATATTATACATACTTTGGTTTTGCTATTTTTATAGTTAACTTTTGAATAATCATATTTATTACCGTGAACCTTTATAGCGTCTTTTACAAATTGTTCAGTTGTTTTTAAATTGTTATTTTTACTCATATATTTTTTTTATATAAATATAAAAAAAAATAAAAATGTCAGTTCTATATAATAAAAAAACTGACATTAAATTGTTAAATATTGTTATTTGTTCCTTTTTTGTTTTTTTTCTTCTTTTTCCTGTTTTTCTTTGTCTTTTATTTGTTGAACAGTTAAAGCCGCTAATTGCATTTCTCTAATTGCCACATCATGATACTTGTCATAAACGCCAAGTGGGACGGTAATTGTTGGTTCTTTACCAATGACAATCTTGCTTTTATCAATGTCATAAGCAACTTGGCATAAGGCTGATTCAATCCAAAAGCGTTTGTCTTTTTCTTCAACTAAATCAAATGCTTTTTCGTAAAGATAAACATCAATCATGTCTTCACCGTCAAGAGAAACCTCCATTGGTTCTGATGTTTTTTTAACTTTAATAACGTCTTTGTTAGATTTTTTCATATCAAAAACATTAATTTCAACATATTTACCAATACCAATTTCATTGGCTACATCGTTTACAAGTTTTACATAATCGTCACTTGCTTGAAATAGATTTTTTGCCATAATTATATTATATTTTTAAAATTTATTTTTTTATTATTTAAATCAAGGATATGTCCAATTTTCGATTTAAATCTTTTATATTGATTTTTGAATTTTTTCAAACATCTGGAATAATCCAATCCATAATTTCTATATGGAGTTAGTGCAAATATATAATTTTCTTTATTTTTTTCAAAATCTTTAATTAATTTTTCATAAACAATAAGATAGTCATTGGTTTGTGTTGCATTTAGAACCTCATCAGTACTAAGTGGTGAATTTTCTAAACAAGATTCCAAACCTTGTACTATTGAATCCTGTTCATGTGAATCTGACAAATAAATCAAACAAGACAATCTGTTTTCAAATTTGTTTTTTGAGTTTCTATATTTTAATGATATTTTATATATATCTGTAGCATAATTATCATTTGATAATGATATTTGATATATATGGGAAAATTCATGTGCAACGGAATCAAATGTATCATATATTGGTTTTCCATTGACAAAATAAAGATATAAATTTAAAACATGTGTTGTTTCATTATATTCATTTGTTTTATTTTGACTATTTTTGGCTGAAATACAATCATTATTATTTTTAAAATTATATAATGTTATAACCGGTTTAATTTTAATACCAAAAAGAGTTAAGGGTACTGAAATTACTTGTTTACCATATTGGTTATTAACAAAATTAATAATTTCATTAATAAAATTTTTTGTTTCGTTCTGTACTAAAGTATTTCTACTATGTTCTTCCTTTATTAATTGTTTGGAAGTTGTTGACTCATTAATTTGATAATCAAAATATTTAAATCCTCTGAATCCGTTACATGGTATTGGCGTTTGAAGATAATGAAAAGGACCACTTCTTTGAATAAATGTACCATTCCATTCATTTCCTGTTGTGGTACAGTCGAAACTGCCTTCATAATAACCTACAAATGTTTGCCAACCAATAATTTGACCGTTATAGCATAGATATACTCTATTACCTATTTCTAAATCTTTTGGTTTGTTGGAGACTTTAAAATTCATTACCTGTTGCCAATCAGAAACAGCATCAAGCTCTTTTTGGTAATCATTCCATTTTATTGTTTTTGGTATAGTTATAACAATACCTTTTTTGCTTATTGACATTTAGTGTAATATTTATTATATTATTTTTACAAATATATAAAAAATAATGGAAAAAACAAAATATTTGTTGGATAAGGAGTTTCTTGAACAAGAAGAGTTGGAAGCCAAAGAAAAGGGTCTTACAATTTTTCAATTAAGGCGTGTCAAGAAAACAATGGAGGAAAGAAATAGAAGGCTGGAATTATATAGAAAAAAGATGCATGAACAATTACTTAAAAAACAAGAGAAAGAAAAAAAGAGAAAAGAGAAATTAAAAGAACAAAATAGGAAAAAGAAAGAATTAAAAAAAGAAAAACTTCGTTTAAAAAAGGAAAAAAATAGGGAAACTTTCCTAAAAAATAGGAAAACAGACGAAGAAATAAAGGAAAAGCCAATAAAGAAAAGACCTGTTGGTAGACCAAAAAAAAGAGGTCCTAAGAAAAAATATAAAAGAAAACCTAAAAATTATATACCACCTGTAAAAAAAACAGTTTCATGGCCATATAAAATTGTTGCTTGTAGAAATGGCAAACAAATAAAATATATTGGCAAATATGTTGATGCCGAATCAGCATATAGTAAAATTAATGAATTATTGGACAATAACAAAAAGATTATATTTCCAAGCAAAATAACACATGCTGATAAAATAAAGGATGATAAATTTGAATATCTTATATTGGAAAGAAAAACATCAGATAATGCTGTTTTATTAAGAAATGATATTGGAAAATTGGTTGAACAAAAAACCAATAGTGAAAATTGGGTGATATATGATAAATTCAAATATGATGTTGAGGAAACATTTTGGGTGTGGGGATATAACAATAAATCAGAAAGAAAAACATTTAAATGGATATATGATAACATCCTTATTGGAAATTTAATGTCAGAATATGATATAATAAGGGTATTGTTATATAAAAATAAAATAATTTTTAAGGATGATGATGAAAATCTTGATATGGTTTTCTGTAAATCAATATCTGATGCCATTAGATTTTATAATCTGCTTCAAGAATGGATTAAAAAGGATAAAATAAAACAAATCTTCTTTCTTGGCCAATATAATGATATCAGCGAAAAAAGAAGACAGTTAGAAAATCAAATTATGAAACTGACAGGATGGTCTAAGAAAAAAATTCAAATGTCATCCACATCAGAACATATTAAGTAGCATCTTGTATTGTCCAATTGGTAGGAATACCAATTGTACCTCTTGACCAACCTTCCATAGTAGGATTTTTAACAAATGTACCTGATGCTGCCACGCCTGATACCCAATCAAGTGTACAAGTACTTGCTGATATGTTAGTTGCAAGACATTTAATATAATTAAGTTTACTGCAACCTTGGAACATGTAAGCATAACAACTATTTGTTAATGTGGCCGCAGGTAGTTCAGGGGCCGTTGTTAATGAGGTACATCCACTAAACATGGCATAATAACATCTATTATCTAATGTGGTTGCAGGAAGTTCAGGTGCTTCGGTAAGTGATGAACAACCCAAATACATTCCATAATAACATTCATATGCTAAGTTCATAATAGGTAATATTTTGGTAGTAGTTTTAATACCACTACATCTATAAAACATACAATCATAGCAACCATTAACCAATGTAGTTGCAGGTAATTCGGGTGTTTTTGTTAATGAAGTACAATCTTGGAACATACTACAATAACAATATTGTGCTAAAGTAGTTGCAGGTAATTCAGGTGTTTGGGCTAATGAAGTACAGCCATAAAACATTGCATAGTAACAATAATTAGATAGTGTAATTGCTGGTAATAATGGTGCTTGGGTCATACCCGTACAATTTTTAAACAACCAAGCAAATTGATATGTTTGTGTTAACGTTGTTAGTCCACTGAAATTAGTACCATTAATTAATGACATAATATTGCCATATGCTTTAAATTGACAAGTAGTTCCACTGAACGAGTTGTAATTGGTTGTTGAATTACCATATCTTGTATTATTACCTTTAAATTGAATAATGTCACCTTTATTGACTGAAATACTTGCACCACCTGTTTTTGCCGTGATTGATGTCCAAGTAGTACCATTGTCTTTACTGTATTGTATTGTTTTTGCGTTTGATGTGCTACCTGTTATTTTCCAATAAATGTTACCATCAGATAATATTTCAAATGTAAGTGGCATATTATAAAGAATAGCCTTTTCTTCCTCAGTCATGTTATATTCAACCAATTGGTTTTCAGGTGGTGTGTAACCAACATAATATTTTTGCATTGCCCTATATGTTTGGTCTTCATTCCTTTCGGCCATATTTTCATATAAACGTAAATAATACATATGTAATTTAATTTTATTAACAATTATATATTTATAGATAAATAGTTGAAAATGGAAGAAAATTTGGTTGACATTTTGATTATACCTATTTATTATATAATAAAAGAAAAAAATGATTATAACAAAAATAAAATATTTTGTTACCGTTATATGTCGTGAATATATGTTTTATAACATATATTTGCCATATTTGCCATTATTAATTAATGTTTTTTTAAACTAATGTTGTTTTTTAAAAAGGATGTCTTAAAAAAGTCATCCTTTTTTTGTTTTTGCTTATGAAATTAGAAAAAACAAACTATTTATTAGTGATTTTATTCGAATAAATTAGTTTAATATAACATAGGATGGCAAATAAAGATAGAAAACAGTTAATCAATTTACATAGTAGTTATGATAGACAACCTGTCGGTAGGTTATCCTTAGGTGAGATTGGTGTTGCACATCCAAATACTGCTGATGCTAAATTATTTGTAGAGACTGTTGACGGAAGTAATTCTGCAAGTACATTAGCAACTTTTATAACTGAAATAGCCATTAATAATAAAATTTCCAATGTTTTAGACATCATTTCACGTTTGGCTGATGCCAATTTGAGCGTTGTTAGTGGTGATACAATTGTTAATGGAACACTTTCACCTAATGGTAGTGGTCAAACGCTTTATCTCACACACAAACAAGTAAGTGGTTTAAGTAACGGTTTCAAAAAAATAGAAGTTGACGGTTACGGTCATGTTACCGGTGTTACTGATGTTAATATTAGTGATATTTCAGGTTTAACAGGTTTTGATGAGGCGGTTTTAACCGTTTTCGCACCTAAAGAAAAAGTTATCTCAACCGCATTAAATGATTTAAACGGTAGGATTAATAGATTAAGTGGCGTTACTGAAACGCATACCGCACAAATAGAAGAACTAAGTGGTAGAACAACCGATTTATCCAACTACTATACTAAGACAGAAATTGATGATAAACATTTTGTCAATAGCGGTGATGTTAAAACACAAATAGAAGAATATGGCTATACAACAAACACAGGTACAATTGAAGGTGTTAGTATGAATGGCGCTTCTAAGGGTACAAGTGGTGTTGTTGATTTAGGTACAGTTGTTACCGCTATTACATTAAATGGTAGTGCACAAACAGTTAATGAGGGTGCTGTTTCATTAAATGTTACAACAGAACATGCAAAACATGCACTTAATGCTTCAAATGGTACGGCAACAGCAGAAACTGCTAAAACAATTACATATGTTGAAAGTATTGAAGGAACGCCAACACCAACAGACGGTAATTTATCGGTAAGTACAGTTAGAAAAAATATTACAATACCTTCAACACTTGATGATATTGTTGATGGTACAACAAGAAAACTATCTGATTATACTTTAGTTACTGATTTTAATACACACACAGGTGATACAACAATACATTTTACAACAGGTGATGTTAAAACACAAATTGAGGCTTATAATTATATCACATCAGCAGATACCCAAAACTTTTTCGATGCTGCTGAATATGTGACAAGTGCAAAAACAATTAATTTTAAACATGGTAATACTGTAATTTCAACAATTGATGCAACCGATTTCATTAAGGATGGAATGGTTAGTGCTGTAACTGTTGATACACCAACTGAAGGTGCTAATTCAGGTGTTACTTGTTTGGTTGTAACCTTTAATACTGATGCCGGTAAAGAAGATATTGAAATTCCTCTTAGTGAAATGTTTGATAGTAGTTTATATTACACTAAGGATGAAATTCACCAAAAGGAAAAAGTTATTGCAAGTGCATTAAATGATTTAAATACAAGAACAAATACACTTAGTGGTGATGTTAACGAAATTAAAACCACTATTAACAATTTAAGTGCATCTACAGTTAATATTGAAAGTGGATTGACAATACTTAGTGGTGAGGTTGTTGAAAACTACTATACTAAAGATGATATTTCTAATAAAGAAAGAGTCGTTTCTGCTGCTTTAAATGATTTAAATACAAGAACAAACACACTTAGCGGTGTGACTAATGAATTAGAGATTAAAGTTGAAGAATTAAGTGGCAGAACCGTTGATTTGTCAGGATATTACACATCAGCACAAACTGATAATTTATTTTTATCAATTAGCTCTTATACCAACGATGAAAAAGTAATTTCATCTGCATTTAATGTTTTAAATGATAAAATTAAAACAATTAGTGGTACAACAGGTGAATTAATTGATAATACATATACCAAACAAGATATCTCTAATAAAGAAAAAGTCATTTCAGCAGCATTAAATGTGTTAAATGACAGAATTGATGAGGTTGAAGCAAGTATGGGTTCTTCTGAAGAACTTGTCAATTTGAGTGGTATTGTTCAAGATATGGGTAACTATGTGTATGATGAACTTACTTCAAGAGTGAATGAAATCAGTGGTAGAACCGTTGATATGTCAGGATATTACACATCAGGCCAAACCGATGCAAAATTCATGACAATTGAACAATATGCTTCCGATGAAAGAGTTATTGCTGCTGCATTTAATGATTTGAATAGTAGGTTAAGCGGTGTTACACAATCACCTGAATTGGTTAAAAAAACCGATATCATAACTGATAGAGCAACATTATCAGCAACAACTGCCTCAGGTAGTGTAGTTGATGCAACCTTGGTTAACCAAATTATTGAAAACCTTATTGAAAGAACAGAATATGAAGACGATTTGTTCGTTATATCAAAAGCATTTAATGATTTAAATGATAGAGTTAGTGTCCTTGAAAATATTGTTCTTAATGGTGATACCGTAACTACACTTAATGCAGGTACATATTGATAAAAAAATTGAAAATATAATACTTTTTTGATGAGAAAAAATATTTATAAAAGAATAAACAAGAAAAAAGAATAATTAATAATAAAAAAAACATTTTTTAATTATGGCAAAAAACGCTAGCGAATTAAGCAGAAAAGTTTTACAAAACATTAGAACCCAAAAAGGTGATTTAGCGATTAGAACTGCGTTGAAAGACACTGTTGCAATGGGTGAAATTGCAGTTCAGTTAGGTAGTGGTGCTACTGTTGATGAATCTGAAAAAAATACCGGTTTGTGGGTTCTTGCAGCAGATGGTGTAACTGCCGTTAGGTTTGCTTCTCAGAAGTGGATTACTGACAAAATTGATGAAATCACAGGTAGTGCATCAACACAAACTAAGGTAATTGACAACATTATTGAATCTGTTGGTCTACAGTCAACAGGTAATGACAAGGGTAAGATGCCTGACAATTGGAAAGACGGTACAACTTATATTTCAGCCTCTACAACAGATGTCCTTGGTGCTATCAAAGACCTTGATAAAGCAATTAAGGACATTGATGATAGTATTGTTGATGAACTTGAAGTTACAGGTGTAACTGATAGTACTGACAAAGTTCTTGTTGACCTTGAACAACATGAGGGTTTAATTGGTACTGCATCCACAAAACATGTTGGTGAATTTACACTTGCAGGTTATACAGGTGGTACTGACACTAAGATTGCTGAAAGTCAAAAACTTAATACTGCTCTTGGTAACTTACAGGCACAGATTGATGCAATGGATAAGGCTGCTGATGCCAAAGCAGGATATGTTGTTACAACTGTAGCACAGGAAGATGGTAAGGTAACTGAAACCAAGGAACTCTTAACAAACATTGTTCTTAGTGGTTACAATGGTGACCATGGTACAGTAACTTCTGCTGATACTCTTGGTCAGGCAATTGACAAGATTGAGGATGAGATTGCAGCTGCTGTTAACGCAGTTACTGTAAGCAACAATGATGGTACTCTTGCTATTACTACCGCAACCACAGGTACTGTTATTGGCACTGTTATCAAGTCAGGTGAACACGTTCTTGCAAAAGACGGTAGTGGTGCTGGTTTATATACCGACCTTGACCTTGTTAAGATTACAACAGGTCTCCCTGCTTATGTTAAGGAAAGATATCAACTCCTTGCAACTGATGACAGCCAAATCGGTGTTAACATTGATGTTCCTAAGGATAGCCATATTGTAAGTATTACTTATATCAGTGACCCTACTAGTGAACATTATCAGGACCTTGAATATGTTTACATTGATGCCTCTGGTGAAACCCAGACAACTTATGTTGACATGTCAAATCTTGTTTTCGAATCAGAATTCAAGAGTGGTGTTACTGCAACTAACGGTATTGTTCATGGTGTTGTTGACCCTCAATCTGAAACTTTCTTAACCGTTGGTGCTGATGGTTTCAAATTAAGTGGTGTTCAGGCTGCTATTGATGCTGCTAAGGCTTCTGGTAAGACTGAAATCAACACAACTGTTGCAGGTGATGCAACCAATACACATATGGGTATCAGTGCAACTACTGCTGCTGATGGT
>Ga0256405_10011045_pt1 | contig 11668 bp, 10 predicted proteins | sample RumenRJG_02DNA_FD_189096 | JGI IMG/M metagenome (GOLD analysis project Ga0256405, IMG submission 189096) | Bovine rumen microbial communities from Lethbridge, Alberta, Canada - RJG_02 | ecosystem: Host-associated > Mammals > Digestive system > Stomach > Rumen | place: Canada: Alberta...
GTTTTTTAACTGATAACAAAAGTGAGCCTGAATAATCTTTAACAAAATCAGTATTATTAACTCTAAAAGGAAAGAAATAAGCTGAAGCTAAAGCCTGCTGATAATTATTCGGATCATTGAGCGTATCATAAATAAACATTAGAGCATTTGATCTTAACTTTTCTAAGTTATCAGATTCAGCAATATATGTAGGACTTGATACACAGTCATGCAAGATCAAATCACTGTAATATCCGTCCTCTAGTAAATCAAAATGAATGTTGCGTTTTAATTGTTCATTGTAAATAGCAAATGTTTCAATTGGCATACTTTTTATAATTATCTTTGACTTTATTTATAGCTTCTTGCTCTTTATTTAAGGTTTCTTTTTCAATTTTAATTTCATTCCTGGTCGTTATCAGTTCCTTATTAAACCAATTAGAGATTGAAAAAGTTACGGTTGTAGCTAATGCTGCTCCTAAGAAAAAGCAAGCGGCACCAACAAAAAAGTATTTAGAATATGTTTTGTGTTTTTCTTGTTTAAGCTCTTTTAAGATCTTTTTCTGTTCAGCTAAAATCTCATTAGATTTATTTCTTTCGCTGTCTAAAAACTTCTTAAGCTGTTCTTGTTGTTCTTTTAAAACTTCTTCTTGTTGATTTTTTAATACCCTGACGTTATCAACAAGGTTAGCCATATCGTTGTAGCTGTCACTTGCCATATAAACCTCACTTTAGAATTTTATCTAATTCTTTGAATACTCTTTCTTCTAAAATATCTTTTCTATATCTTTGGCAGCTTATAAAGATCTTCCATTTTTTCTGTTTTGAGTTTTCTTAAGTTCCTGTTTTTTCTTTTCAGCCTGTTTTTTAAGATTTGCAGCACGTCTTTTTGGAAGATCTTTTTCCTGCTTCTGTTTGATAGTTTTATTATCAACTTTAGAGCTTATATCATTATCAAGATCAGCACTTACCCTGACACCTGTAGCTTCATTCTGATTTTTTTTAGCTATCACAGAAGCTGCCTCATCTGGAACTTCAGTTACATATTTTTCAGCACCATAAATACCTTCTAATTTTTGAGATTTATAGCTGTAATTGATGTTCTCATAATCATTAGAAAACGAATAAGACCCATCTTCGTTTCTATTAACACCTAAAGGTTGATCTGAAACCAAAAACTTATGACCAGGCTTAGGCTTGGTAGCCTCTTGTGTAGCTTTAATGTATTCTTTATCAACGTTACCTGCTGAGCGTACAGCTTCTGCTTTAAGACCTGTTTCAGCCTTTTCAGGATTAATAGGTGGATAATCAGGAGTAACTTTCTGTGAACTCTCAAGTGAGACATTTGGAGTTGCCTCATTATCAAGATTTTTTTTAATTTTTGAATCTTTAAATTCAGCATCTTCATTGCCAGTTTTAATATCTTTAGTATGAGTAACATAAAGATCACGATCATCACTTGGCAATAATGCACCGACTTTCAAGCCTTCTAATAGACGTTTAAGCCAGACATTAAGTACACCGATAACAGGACTTTGTGCACCATGAGATGCATCCTGATCAACATGAGCAAAAGCATCACGCTGATTGTCACGTTTTTCTTTTTCTCTGGCGGCATCCTGATCAATAAACTGTTTTTTCTTACCAACTGTGGATCTTTCACCATTAGCGTAACGCTGTTTTGAAATATTAAGATCTTTTTTAGCAGCATTTTCAAAGTTGGAAAGATCCTGCTGTTGCTGAGTAGATAAATTCTCTGCCATTTATAATGTCCTCCTAGAACCAGAAACTTTGCTTTCTTTGCTTTCCTGCTTTGATGTGCTTTGACTGTTTATTTTTTCAGATGTTTTGTTTTCAGTTTTAGCTGGCTTGACTGTATTTTCGTTTTTAACAGTATCAGTAATTTCAATACTCTGATTTTTACCATTAACTTCATGATCCAATGAAGCCACATTCTTGTTAATTCTCTTAAGGTATTCTTTAAGAGTCTTAGCTTCTTTCTGCTCAAAGTCTCTTGTAGATTTAGCGATAATGTGATTGTCAGCAGTTTCAATGCAGATAGCAGTGATCTGTTCTTTTACTTTTTCAGGACATACTTTGAAGGCATCAGCATAGGTTACTGCACCGTTTGCAAGTTCTGAGGTTGAGAAAGGTGGAGTATAGGCTCTGGCTAGCGGTCTCAAATCTCTTAAGACAACACGAGCTGTATGTTCAGCCTCATGTACAGAACGGTTAACTCCGCTCTGAGCTGCTTCCATAGCATTGTTATCGCTCAAAATGGCAATACCAGCCTGAGGACACTGCTTAGCAAGCTTTTCAGCAACATACTTGACGTTATCAAGAGTATTTGCAGAGACAACTACAGTGTTTTCTGTTGCATACTTTGAAATTAAAGCAGCAGATTTTGGATCTTTAACCACTAAAATTGCAGTTGCTTGAGAAAGACTGTTGGCAAATGCTTTAGGATTTGCTTTCATATATCTTGCAGGAACAGAGAAAGTACCTTTTAAAGGAGCACCGCCTATAAATTCCTCTTTACCGTTATCTGAAATAGCCATGGCATTGATAATTTTTCCAGCAGCATTGTACATAGGCATAAAGATAGTGGTCTTAGTCTGTGTAGCTTCCTTATTGTTGACAAAAGCGTAACCGTCAAAGGCTCCGTAATTATCCACATAACCGCCAAAATCACGTGCTGAAATACCAGTATGCTTAAGATAAGGAAAATCAAGATTAGTCTGAGCGATATGCTTCATATTGTCTGATGTGAACATCTCATTGATATTCTTGGCAACATCTGCACGTTTCTGCATTTCCTTGGCGCTCTGACTGTTCATTGCCTTGGCAAAGTCACGTTTAAAGTTTTCAGCTTTTAGATTGCTTTCATTACCAAGTTCAAATTCTTTCTGTTCATTGGTGTTTTTGTCGAATATTACGATTTTAGGAACATTCTCATAAATTGTAAGTTTATAGCTGATATTCTCAATATTATGACGTTCAGTATCGATTTTAATCTGATCCTGCTGAACATCTACACCAGCCTCTGACAGATATTTGCAGATATCCTTTTTCAGAGTCTTGGCATAATCTACCATCTTCTGAATATCCTCATCTTTAGGGAGATATTGAGCAAATTTCTGTCTGTTTTCAGGAGTATCAGCCACACATAAAGCACCATTATAAGGATCAGTATGGAGAACACGCTTTAAGCCTGGACTTAAATTCTTACGCTCATCGTAAGACATAACAATATATAAAGGCTCTGCATTTTTAGGTAAATCAACACGTGTGTTGGTTTTGAACTCACGAACACCCATAGTGCGAGACTTTGAAAGACCGTTTTTAACAAAAGCATTAAGTAATGATTCAGCCTCAGCGTTGTTAATGTCAAATTCATTCTGTAATTTTTCTAATTTAAGATCTTTGTTCTCATTGTCTTTAACGAATTTATCTGTTCTGACAGCAATTACATTTGCATTTTTATCTGTCATAGCTTTCATAGTTCTGATTTGACTGGAGAGTTCTGCGAACTTTTTAAGTTTTTCCTGATCATTTAAATCAGTTTTTTCTTTCAGACCTTTAATTAAATTATCTACATTCTGATTAAAAGACTGCTGATACTGTTTAAAGGTTACATCACCGTTAGTTCCAGCACAGATATGAGCATTACAGTTGGCAGCTACACCGTGAACATAATCAGAGAATAGTTTATTAACATTCTGGATTACAAAATCATGCCCCTGATTGGTAACTCTTACAAGATTTCTAACATTACCCTCAATGGCATTCTGAATATTGTGAGCTGCTTCCTGATAGCAGTTGGCAAGACATTTCTTTTCGATAATTTCAGACTGTCTTAAAAGCTCCTCATCTTTGAGATTTTTTATGCTTTTCATTTCCTTTAAAGCAGAAATGAAGCTGTCAGCCCTTTCAAAGTTTTCTTTAAAGCCAAGTTTTAATCCTGCATTGTCAAAAGCATCAAAGATCTGACCATATCCAGTAACAGCACCTTCAATGCCCAAAGCCTTTTCCTTAGCACACTGCACCAAAGCCCTTGCAATAAACATCTGACGTTTAGCATAATCTTTCTCATTTAAGGCAACAGCCAGCATTGATTTACCAAGAGTAGGCTTATCGTTGTTAATATCAAGTCCTGTAAGATAATGAGGTCTCTGCATATCTATAATACGGTTCTTGTATCTGCCAAGTCTGGCGATTTGAGCTGATGTGTAATACTGATGAGCTATAGGATCGTAAGTAAAACCGTTATCAGGATTTGCAACCCAGTTAGCATATTTAGGTGGCACGAAGTCGAGGTAAACACGATCATTCATTTCCTGCTGATCTTCATCAGTGTATTGCATACCTTCAGTTGCAAGTCTGATTTTTTCAGCTCTCTGTCTTGCCTGATCAAGAGTGTACTGTTTTAACTGTTTTAATTCTGGATAGAGTTTAAATTGATCTTCAGGAATTTCATAAAGATCATACTCTTCTCTCCATATTGCTCCTGAGAGATTGTAAAGCACATTTTTAGCTTCACGATCTGAATTGTTAAGCTCAAGAAATATGTTCATTTTTCAATCCTTACTTAATATTTAACAATTAAAGAAACTGCATTTATTTACATAAGCAACATTTTCAGCCTGTAATACTTTTGAATCTGCTTTCAGCTTATAGGTATTATCATTTAAACTGTCGCTTAATTTATTGTAATTACTTAACATTAAGTCTTTTAAACTGTAACAGCAGTTAAATTTTCTTAAAAAATTATAATCGAGTCCAAACTCTTCCTGTAAGATTTGAAAAAGAATTCCTCTTGAAAAATAATCTGGTAAAGTAGCGTAAAGAGTAGCTTTATTTCCATCTTCAACTTTGGAACAGTAAAGTTCGTTAAGAGCCAGATCGACTTTTGTCAGAAGATTCTGATAAACTTTTGAAGTCAGATTCTTCTCATCAGTACAGTCAAAGATAAAATAAGCATAGGGAGATTTAAAAACGTTTAAATCAAACTCTCTATGCTCCTGTTCTAGCAGAGCATACAGTTCAGCTTCATTAAAGGCAGAAGCTTTCTGATTAAGTTTACCTTCAAGACCAACCCTTTTATTAAAATCAAAGCCATGTGAAAAAAACTCATCTGTTCCTAAAAAAAGCTTGTACGAGAAGATCTGATCTTGTACAGATAACTCAAAAGACTGATATTTCTTTAAATTAAGCAAAGCACAGGTGTGATCTGCTATACGCAGTTTTTCTAAGACACAAAATGCCTGACAGTTAGAAAAAGTATCAGACATTTTTAAGCCCTGCTCAAAAGGAAACAGTAGCTCATTATTCGAAGTGATATTTAATTCACATGACAGCATTTTTTTACATCTCGAATTTTATAAAAAGCCAAAGAACTTTTTAGTTGCTTTTGCAATTTCTTTTTTTGAAGGTTGAGGACAGTTTTTAATAAATTTTGGTAATTCAGGATCTTTAAAGCTAACTTTTTCTAGATCTGGATATTCATTCATAGCCTGTTTGTAAGCAATGCAATAGCAGAGATTTAACTCAGCGGCAATTACGCATAAAGTAGCATGAATTTTCACATCCTTATTCTGAGGATCATGAAGCAGCATTAAAGTTGTATCTTTATTTTCGTATGAAGTCAGACGATTACTTAAATACTCATTCAGATTATCGACATTTGCATGTCTTATCATTTCTTTTAACAGACTGAAGATAGAATCATTGTGCTGGTCAAAATAATCAGCAACAGCATCTTTATCAGCAAATTCACGAAAGTGCTTTCCTAACTCCGTAGGGTTATCAGTTTTATCAATGTAATTTTCAATCTTCTTTAAAAAGCTCAAAGGTTCAGCATACTTAGAGCCTGGCTCACCAACATGTAAAAAATCTACGATTTGGACGAAACCATCACCACAGCGATCTTTAAAATAATCGAGTAAAGCGTTCTGATCAATAACTTTGTTTAGATCTTTTGAGTTTTTTTCGAACTGGTGCCAGATATTCATACTAAAATCCTTATCAAAATCTATTAAAGGTCTAAAGCCGTAGCCACGGCTATTTAAGGCAGGAGTAAAACAGAATTTTACTCCTTACCATAAATTTACGTATTTATTAACGACCTTTTCTGTAATAGTGTTTTGTCTGCACCTGTTTATCTTCCTGCTTCTGAGTCTGAGTATTGTTCTGAGTTTTCTTCTGCTCATAAACTCTTTTCTCAGTATTGGTATTCTGCTGAGACTTCTTTTCTTTATAAGCAGTTAACATTTCCTGACCTAACTTTTCATCATACTGAGTACCAATTGTCTCACGTAAAGCAGCGCTGATCTGAGTACCGCCCTTTGTGAATACATTAGATAAGGAGTCATAAACAGAAGCCTGCTTTAGCATAGGATGAGCTTTTGCAAGATCAGTTAAAGGTAAAGACCATAACTTGGTTGACATAGAAAAACGAATGCCAGGAGTCATATGCAGTGCTTCGTTAAGCTCCTTTGAACCTCTGATAAATGCCAGCGGAACATGATTTTTCTTAACTTCCTCATTAACTTCTTTTTCATTCTGAGTAGTAGCCTGCTCCTTCTGTTCAACAGGTTTGTTTTTAGCGTTATTTACTCGGTCTAAAAACTCCTTATAAGTCTGTTCACCAATTTCCTGAGAAAACACCTGACCAATAGAACTGCGCAGAGTAGAGTCTATCTGCTTACCCTGAAAATCCTTAACTAACAGCTCCTTATAAGACTCAGTAATGAAACCAGCCTTAATGCCTGGATGAGCAGCTGGTAACTCATTCTTAGGGATCATATAGGCTCCTGCCTTATATGAGAAAAACATATTAGGAGTATGCAAACAAGCATCCTTAACAGCAGGATTACCCATAGGACGAACATAAACCCAGTTCTTATTAGCATTATCAGACTTATTATCCATAATAAAATCTCCATTAAAAAATAAGAAAAATCTAAGCCCTAATAAAAAAAATCAGGACTTAGATTTCTTTTGATAAGCTTAAAATTTTCATCTTTAGTTCCAGAATTTTGTTCTTGGTTCTAAAATAAAGTGGGATAGGAAAAATTCCTTTGAGTATATTTTATGTCCAGTAAAAAAAGAACTTAACCTATCCCTCCAGTCTTTTTGCAATTCTATTATAGAATAAGCATATCTATAATGCAAAAGAATATTTTAATATTTATGTATTATTTACAAAAAAGCTACCCCCCCCAAAAAAAGCGGCACTTTTTACTTATCTAATAAGAAAGAAATTTTTGTTTATTGATGATCTACATTATGAAAATTTTGCACTGATAAAAAGATAAAGCAGAGATCATAACGATAAGACTTTGAGTTGTTGTTTTCTAATATGTATATGTTGGTTACCTCTTATATATATACTATTAAATAAAGATCTTAGATCTATTAAGAAAATAAAATCAAAATTATCTATCTGAAATTTCGATACTTTTTCAAATTTTTCTTTAAAAAAAAATTTGAAATAAAGTTATAGGATTTAAAATAAAAATAGCCCATCCCAAATAAAGATATCCACAGGTTGGAAGATCCTAAATAAAGATATCCACAGAATCATAATTTTTTTAAATAGTAGTAATTACTGATAAGCAATTCTTATCGGTCACAAAGATGGAGAAAATTCCGCAATTTGGTAAAAGTTAGATGAAAGGTACGCCCAAAACTTACTAAAAATGGTTTAGTCCAGAGGAACACTTAATAAATGAGAAAAATTAGGCATTAGCTAACCTGCCTACTCTGTAAACAGATAAGAATTTTGATCCTGACTAGGAAAATAGAGATTGCAGACTTTGAGATGCTGCTGAATAATTGTGCTGTTGTTGAGGAGAAGAGTTTGCTTGAGCGATAAACTTATTCTTTTTTGCCTTATGGATAGCTTTCAGATAAGCTGTAGAAGCTGCTATCAGACTAGAACGAACAGATTGAATAAATCCAGATATACAGGCTGATTGTGTCAGTTTTAGTTTTTTAGTAAAACAAATAGCCGTGGCAAATTCAACAAATATTTTTTTGATTTTATCTATACTACGATAGACGTATGCCATTATATTGTTAATTTGTATAGATAATTTTAGGAAGAACTTTTTAAGCTCTTCCTGATTTGGCTCTACAAATTCACCAATTAGATATGAGATCTGCTGTTCTAGCAAAATACGATCTGGTATTTGACTACATTTTGCAAAACGCTCCTGAAACTTTTTTAAAGTGTTTTTTCTACTATTGTAGACTGAAAAAAGCATACCTAAAAGGAGACTGGAGCAGTCAGCTGCAATCACAATCTTTGCAAGATCACCTTCTACAGAAAAGAAATTTTTAAATGCTTCCTGTTGTATCAGTTGCAGGTATTGTAAAGAAAATCTGATAGAAAAGTTTGACTTGTCTATATGATGCACACTGATTAGTTTAACCTTTTCTAAAAGCTTACAGGTATTCTGTATTCTTTTCCTTCTGGTATTTGCATCAATGACATCATCATTAAACAGCATCAGACCTAGATCTTCGTAATTTGTCTGAAAATCCACGTCTGATACAGCTTTAAGAGTTTCATTAGAGCTGTTGACAGTCAGTTTTAATTTGTTGGGTACTTTTACATTCTTAATTACATAATTATTGAGAAGATTTGCATATACAAGCAAGCTACGTGAATAGTTAGTTTTTTCACTGCGGGTTAAATCAGATGAATTTTGAATATAGGAATTTAAAGCTATGAGGAAATCATTACTGAATTGAAGTTTCGGAAAATGAACTTTCTTTAAAATAATGCAGGTAGACATAAAAATATACTCAATCACAAAAAGATACTGGACATTAATTTACATTACATATACCAATATAACAGATCAATTTTAAATCAGTCAAGTTATACCGTGATTAATCTCACGGCATAACTTGTATTTTAAGCCTTTCTATTTGAAATTAAAGCTCATTAATTTTAGCTCTGATAAAGGTAACTGCTTTTCCTGACCATCTGCACCGATTACAGTTACTTCTGTATTTGAAGAGAAATCTCCATGAAGTTTTAAGGTATAGCTCTGCACATTACCATTCTCATCAGTGTATTGACAGTTAATAGAGTCTAAGAATACCTCATCAGTATCTGATGATTGAATATTCTCAGCATCATCAGAATCATAATGTTCACTCTCACCATAATACTCTTCTCTTTCCTCTTCTCTTTCAAGACCATCAGAAAGATCATGAGCAACCCTGGTGTCACGATCAGTATATGAAGATGTAGCATTGATACCTGCTGTTGGAGCCTCATTTTCCTGATTTTTAGAAAACATTTTAGGCTCAGCTGAACGTTCACGTTCGTGAAGCTCAGAATATTCATTCTCACTGTTCTCAGAAATCTCTGTATCATTCTGCTGATTTTCAGTGTCATTAACTTCAACGGCAGGATGATCTGTTGAAGCTAATACAAGTCCTGGCTGATTAGAGCTGGTATCCTCTTTAATCTGAGGCTCTGGAGGTAAATCTTCAGCAGCAACTGTTTCTGAATTAGCCTTAAAGAATTTTTGTAAACGAGTGCAGTCACCACGGTCAAAGACTTTTCCATTAACTTTAAAGTCATTTAAGGTAGCTAGCACCTCATCTTTATGCTTTCTGTAAAGCTTAATCAGTTCATAGCCTGTTCTTGTAGCAGGACTAATTACTCCTTCATTAAAGTAATCAAGGAGTTCCTGATCTTCAAATGGTGAAAGATCAGAGAAAGAACTCATCTGAGTAACCCAGCCTAAAGATTTGCCGAACTTTTTAGCAACCAGACTTCTCATAGAGCCTACATCCTCATCTGGATGTTCATTCTTATATGAATCAATGAATCTCTTTATTGAATAGGCAACTTCAAAATTGTTTAAATCTACACGCTGAATATTCTCTGTAAGCTGATCTAAGCATACGTCAGAATCAGAATGGTATTCTCTAACAATACAGTTAATAGTTGTTACACGACTTTCTTTTGATTCATCAAAAGTACCAGCAGCAATTTTCTGATCTTGCCATTCCTTTAAAAGTTTTGTAGCACGGAAACGTCTTTCACCAGATACAACTACGTACTGATCATCTACATAAGGCTTTGAATAATCATCATCAACGTGAGCCTTTCTGACAATGATAGGATTTTGCAGACCACGTTCTTTAATAGATTGTGCCAGGGCATTTAATGAACCATTAACATTGTCGTTTTCATCTTCTGAGATTTCCTCAGTTGAGAGTTTTTCTACCTGAAAGCCTAAATTCTGTTCAGAACGAACCTGAGGTAAAGTTTTAATCTTTTCAAGAGAAATTCCTAAAACCACATCAGTCTGATTAGCATTAGAAATTAAAGAAGAATTTTGAATACTGTTTAAATCAATTCCATTTAATACATCGGTATCACTCATTTTGCTTATTCCTTATCAAGCTGATCTTCATGGTTAAAAATAAAAGGATCAGTAATAGCTGTTTCATCAAATCTTAGCAGAGATTCTGCTTTTTCAGGATCTACAGATAAACAATCAGTAGCATTATTCAAAAGATCATCAATTAAATCAAGTTCTTTATTTGTCATTTAACTTTTTGTAAAACCTCACTCGTTAGAGCATAAAACTCATTTATTGCTCTTGTGTTGGTAAAACCTTTTTTCTTTCTTAACTCTCTTAAAGAGCAGCCGAGAGACAAAGCGTCCTGAATGGCAGAGCACGGATGAATTTTTGCATTAAAAATCAGACCTTCCCCTGCTTTCTGATTGATTTGTTCAAACAACTCAACCTGACGTTTTCTCTGATTATAGAATTTATTTATGACAATTCCTAATAAATTTAATTTAATATTGATTTTTTTGATTGCCTGATAGGTTGCCAGCAGTTTTTGTAGTCCCTGCAAAGCAAATGAATCAAGCTCCAAAGGAATTATTAGTTGTTCACTAAACAGAAAAGCTAAAGTCAGCACATTACCTAATGTTGGAGGAGTATCCATTACCATAAAATCAAACAGCTTTTCAATTTTTGCTACATTAAGATTGAAATACTTATAGCATAAGTTTTTATCAAAACTATCTGAATTTGCCAGTGAGTTAGAACTCTGAATTAAAACTAAATTATTCTTTTCTGTAGCCGTGGCTATCATTTGAATTTCCTGAGCATTTAATTCTCTGGAAATAAAATCGTAGCAGGTAATAGAAATTGCAAAATCTTTTAAAGTCTCTGAAGCATTAGCCTGAACGTCAAAATCTAAAAATAAAACCTTTTTCTTAAAGTCAGAAGACATAAATCTGGCAATATTAGTAGACAGGCAGGTTTTACCCAAACCTCCCTTCTGATTAGTAATAGTAAGTCTTTTCATAAAATACCTCTTAAAATAACTTACTCAAATTTAACTTTTCTTAATTATAGATATTTATTTATATAAATTCAAGTATATTATATACATATTTTATAATTTTAGGGGAGTTCTATAAATTAAACTTCAAAAAGCTCGTTACCAAGCGTAAACGAGTAGATCTTTAAAAAAATGTCGATTTTGAGAGCAAAGGGGTTTACCAAATATTTTTTTTCATACCCAAGACCTTAAGCAATTTTAGCAGAAGGGTTAGGTTGGTTAATGATCTGCCATATTAAGGATGGCAGATCTTTTAAGTTAACAGCATCTCGATTAGATGGCTTTGTTCTTTGACAGAGCA
>Ga0256405_10011046_pt1 | contig 11668 bp, 9 predicted proteins | sample RumenRJG_02DNA_FD_189096 | JGI IMG/M metagenome (GOLD analysis project Ga0256405, IMG submission 189096) | Bovine rumen microbial communities from Lethbridge, Alberta, Canada - RJG_02 | ecosystem: Host-associated > Mammals > Digestive system > Stomach > Rumen | place: Canada: Alberta | collected...
TTAGTCATATCTTTAGTTTTTTTATGACTAATAACTAAAATCAAAATTTAAAAGATTTTAGTTATTTTTTTATTCATCATAAAATTTTCCATTGTGCCGGAAAAACAATAATATATGATGTATTTTTAATATATAATGTATTATTTTGTGAATTTTTTTTTAAAAGTTTCAAATTTCTTACTTTCAAAATTAGCTATGTGTTCGTATTTACGGATGTAAATACATCCTAAGGTCCAGGACTTAGTCCTGGTTGATAACTTATTAAGTAATAGGCGCTTCGCCGATTGAGACCTACTTTGAAAGTAGGCAATAATATTTAATACATTATGTATTTTTGTTTCAACGAATGTTGAAACTTATGGTCCAGGACTTAGTCCTGGTTGGTTACTTTCTTAGAATGTAAATTTATTTTAGAAAGTAAAGATATATATTTAATAAAAATTATTAAAAACTATATATTTAAACTTTTTTTAACACAATATGTATTTTTTTTACTATTATAACATCCATAACATCTGTTATTTCCTTTTATTTGAGTATCTCCAATTTCTTTTATTTCACTATTATTACCTCCACTGTCTTCATTATCTTTATGATCATCTTTAGGGTCCTTAGGATCATCATCTTTAGGATCATAAGGCTTTTCTTTATATTCGTCTTTAAAGTAAAACTTTTTAATCTCTAATGTTAATGATAATTCATCTTCATTTATAACATCAGTAGAATCTTTAATAGATTGATCACCTTTAAATATGTTATCAATACATGATAATGAATCTATAATATATTTATAAAGTTCACCATATGTTTTTCTAGAATCATATGTTTTATTTTTATTAATAAAGTCTTTACATAAATTAATAATATCCTCTTTAATTTTACTTTGTTCTTTAAAATTGTAATTTAATTTCACAATAAATACTTCATTAGATTTTAAATTTAAAGCATTAACTATTGCATCACAACATAATTTTTTATTATTATTTATATTACTAATAATCGATTTATCTTTATCATTATATTTATTATAATTTTCAGAATATCTATCAATTTTACTTAATTCTGCAGTAATATAATTATTTATTTCTTCAGAATTTTTATATTTAAATTGATTATATTGTTCTTTTGTTTTAATATTCTCAATATCTAATGTTAATGATTCTTTTATATTCCTTATTTTATCACTAATAGCTTTAATGAAAATTTTAACATTTTCATCTACATTTTTTAATAATTCTTCTTCTAGTTTTTTTTGTCTATCTTTTTTAAAATTGTCAATTTCAGTCATTGCTTTATCAAAATCTACTCCTAAAATATCACTTTCTTTTAAAATAATACTACTCGTTTTTCTACATTTATTATTTAAATAACATACAAATTCTTTTATCAAAGTATCTTTATCTACAATATGATATTTAGAAATATCATCTAAACCTTTGATTGTATTTTCTTGTAAAGTCATAAATTCTTTAAAATACGTAGTAAAAAAAGATTCTAATATAGCTTTTAATTTTGGTTTGAATTTATCAATATAAATTGCATTTATTGAACTACTAGTTTTTGCATAATAATCAGGTAATAATAAAAGTCTCAATTCTTCATTATCATCTTTTATTTTGTTGAACGTTTTTAATTTTTCATTAATATTTTCATAATTCTTAATATATTTATCTACAATCTTGTCAAAATGTTCAATAAATTCCTTATTGTCATTATTAGTAAATTCCAATATTTGATCAAAATTATAACTATCTATTTTTTTATTTTCTTCAACTGTAACTTTATCAATAAGGTGTTTATAAAGTTTCTGTAAAAATAATTCATTTATGTTTAAATATATATCATTATCTTTAATAGTAAAGTAATCTTCTATAGCTTTTCCATAAATACATTCTATGATATCAATTAAATTATCGTTTTTTGTCGTTATATTTAATTTTGATTTTATATCAATAGGTTTAGCAAAATAATTTTCTATTTTGGTTTTTAGATTATCTTCAGATAAATTACCAGCAGATTCTAAACTAGTAATAAAATCATTAATACAAATTTTATATAATCCTTCGAATTTAGATTTAGCGCAATTTAACAAATTTTTATATAAATCCTCTACATTTATACCGTTTAAATAGTGATATTCATAAAATTTTAATAAAGAAGAATATGAAACAATAGTTTGAAAATAAATATTAAATTCAAATAACTTATCAAAAGTATATTGGTTAAATTTAAGTATTTCAATACAATATTTCTTTTTATCTGTTAAATATAAATATAATTCATTTAACCAGTCACAATCAAAAACTTTATTATCTAATTTATCTGTAGTATTATATTTATTAAGTGGATCTTTAAAAAAATTATCAAAATCATTTTCGTTTAAATAAAAATATCCTAAAATTTCTTTAAAATCTTCACTAAGACTATCTGTTAAGTTTTTTATTAAATAATAAAGAACTTTATAACGCTTATTAGTTATTTTTAGTTCTCTACTTCCTGATATTTCACCTAAATCTTCATTTTTTAAATTTAGATCTTCTTTAAAAATAAATAAAGGAGAAAGCTCACCTCGTTTAAATTGTTTATATATATTTAATAATTCATCACAATCATAGAAAGAATCTATTTCTTTTATAATCTTTAAAGAATTAATTCCAATATCTGATTTATTAACAATTGTTAAATTTAAAAGAGAACCTTCTGCTGAAAAAAATTCTTTATCTAATTTATAATTACTATAAGCATTAATTTTTTCATCAAAACTCTTACAGTTATCAATCTTTTTATAAAAATCTTTTAATACTTCTTCTTTTATATCTTCAACTGGATCTTTATATGTAATTAATATATTATCAGATTTAGGAAAATCTAAATATAATTTAATTTCCATTGTTAATTTATTATCTGTACCACTTAATCTTAATTTTATATTTTGTATAAATTGACTCCAAGATTTTTTTTTATCAGTAATAACACTAAAAAATTCATTAATATTTGTTTTGTAATCGTTTAACATTTTATTTAAACCATCGGATATTGTATTTGATTTTTCTATTTTTTTATATTTTTCATCTTTTTTTTCAAAACATTGTAATGTAAAATTTGTAATATTTAAATTATATTCTTCATCTAACTCTATAGTTACATCTATATTTTTTAGATAATCTTCTTTTATATTGTCAATATTTAAAGAATCATCATTTTTTTTTAAATATCTTTTAATTCTAGTAATATTCATATTAGTCTAATAATCATCAGCAAATATATATTTAAAATCTTTTAATTTGAAAAATTCACAGATTGAATCGTTAAGATATTTTTTCCAACAATCGTCAATATATTTATCATTAACTTTTAATTTAAATTTAATATTAATAGGTTCTTCAAATGTATTATCTAAATATCTATGTTTAACATCAAAACATAAGAATATCTTAGAATTTTCACTATCAGCAGAATATATATTACTAATAATAAAACAAGAAAACATTACTATACACAATTTAAAGCACTTATTAAAATCTTTCCTCATATTTTAGTTATAAAAAGAAAAAAAAAACAAATTATTCCAACATAATGTTGGTTTTTATGAAACTTTTTTTAAAAAGTTTCGAGTTGGTTACTTCTAAAGTAACAGCCGGTTCGGCGTTTGAGAACGAGTTGGTTACTTTTTAAGTAACTAGATTTTGAAGTTATCGGATCTTGTTTGTCCTATTGGACTAAATAGTTCATTTTTAGGTGTTATGGACACGTTATAAGATAATGATCTATCACCTAATTTATCTGAGGAAACTCCTATGCTAAACGACAATGTCCAACAATGTAAATCATATTTTCCAGAGAAGTTAAACGATTGAAAAAGGTCATCTTTTATATTATATACAACACTACAGTTTACATTACAGTTCTTTGTTAACAACGTAGAAGAGCTCAATGACATAGTTTGTGTTATATCTTTTTCTTGCCTTATAGGGTTAAACACGTAGTTAAAAGAATAGTTTAAAGACATATTTAAGTTATCCCATAGATAAAAATCCGCATAACGACGTTCATCAAGTTCTAAATAATCTTCTAATTTCTTTTCTTTTTGTTTGTTGTTAGTGTTGTTTTGGAATAGTTGAATACCAACATTTATCGATGAACTCATTATAGATTCCACAAATGCCTTCCATTTGTTAACATCTTGTCTTTCTAAAAACAACTTATCAACTTTTATCCTTTTATCTTCTTTATTATCCTCAGTATAGTTTTTGTTATCTTCATAATAGTAAGGGAAAAACTTAGAACTTAAAGATATGTTAAACTTATAGATATTAAAATTTGTCGATACGTTTATATCGCTCATCTTACATTTTTCTTTTAAGAAATTATATCCGAGATCTATATTTAAGTTAAATATGTTAAAGTTATCTATTTTACCTTTTACGTTTTTCTTCCCTACGAGTGTATTTTTTAAATTTAAACTTACAAGAGCAGATTCTGAATCATTTACGTTACCAAATTTAGTATGATAAAATAAGTTTAATGTCTTTTTATTTTCTTTTTTATATGCATCTGATAGTAAAAACAACTTTTGAAATTTATTACATTCAGGAGAATATGTAAATGATATATGTGGATCTATTAACCATTTCAACTCTTTAATTCTATATATGTTTAGATGGTGAAATTCATCAAAGTTCATTGGTAACGACTCTATTTTAAAGTCAAAATGAGTTCCTATTGATATGTTATGAACATAATATGGTAGTTTTCTAAATTCTACTTCTTTTTTGTTTACGTTATATTTAGAAAAAAACACTCTACTGTCATAGTTAATGACTAATGATAGATTATAGTTATCTAAAAACTTCTTAGATAATAAAACAGGAACATTGATTTTAGCCTCTGATGATATCTTCTTTAATTTATTTAATATGTTATTTATAGTAAAATCATCAAATAAATCTTTGATGTTTTTCATTGTTATTATAAAGTCTTCATTAAAAATATCATCTTTTAGGTTAACATCATGATCATCTTTTAGGTATAAATTCTTTTTAACATTACTTACATTTGATGTTGTATTTAAAACCACGCTAGTAGTAAGAAATTTTAATGGTTTAAACTGTTTAGAGTTAAGATTTAAATATAATAATTCTATTTCTTCTATATTTTTTTCTAGATCTTTAAAATATTTATTTCCTAAAGAAAATGAAAACTTCTTAAATATAACCTCTCTAGCTTTAACATTAAACTCTAGGTTCATCTTCCTTTCGTTATCATTTTTTATATTTGCATCACTCTTAGTTCCTGATAAGTTAACATCTATATTAAATTCATAGTTTTCATAATTTAAGGTACTTTGTTTCCATATAAAATTCCAATTAGTTTTAAACATTTCTAACATCTCAGTGTTTATATTATATAGAGACATCTTATCTAACCCAAAAGCTATTCTACCTGAAAATTTTCCTGTTAAGATATAATTATGTATCAAAGAAAAACCAACAGAGTTATTACCTAAATACATCGTTATATTACAATTTAAATCACGATATTTACTTATATATATGTAAAATCCGAAGTTTCTTATTGCAAGACCACCATCATTACTGAAGTTAACGCTCTCTGGATATTTTAAACCTGATTTATATCTTTCAGGTATTAAAATAGGTATACCTACATTTCTTATAACAGGGAAATATGTTCCTAAAAACATCAACCTAGCACCATATAGAAATATTAAGTTATTTTTACTTACTATAGCTTTATCTACTAAAACAGCCCAATCTGGACGTTTAGCTTTACATGATGTCAACGATAAATGTTTACAATAATATGTTCCATCATAATCTATTTTACAATATTTTGACAGTATTATTACATCATTTTTATATAGTAATACGTTTTTTAACACTCCACGATTAGAATCTATATTATATTTCATTCCATCACAGAATATTGTATCACCATTTTTATTAATTATCTTTATTCTTCTCTTACTTTTTTTATTTAATTTGTTGAATATGTTATCTTTTCTATACCATTTACTTTCAACAACATTATTTTGTGTGTTAAATATTATAGTATCACCAGATATAGAATATCCGCCACTTTTTATCTCTGCATCTCCAGACAAAATTAATAAATTCTTATCTATATCAGAAAACGAAACGCTAGTACCTTTATAAAATACAGAACCATCGTTTTTTTCTTTTTTTAGTTTTTCATTATCTTGTATATTTATGTTATTAGAAAAAGTAGTATTATCAGCATTGTTGTAAGAATCATTAGATGTATTAATATCATTATAAACATCTAAATCATCATTGTAGTTAGTATTTTTTTTATCGTTATATAAAGAATCATCGCCATTACTATCATCATTATCATTTATTAAAACATCACTACTAAAGTCCTCAGTTTTATCCAAAGAATCTTTAGAATAAATGTCTAACGAACATAAAATAAATAAAAACGAAAAAACAGCAAACACATTAAAAAAATACTTTAATATTATCTATAATATAAAAAAATAAATACTGTAAATATAATAATTTATAAAATAATTTAAAATATCCACAATATTAATTTATAAATGTCTTTTCTAATCGTATATTCTATTTAAAACTAATATTAAATTTTAAACAGAAGTTCTTCTACAGGTAGTACTATTTAACTTATTACTCATATCTCTTCTATTGTTATTATACTTCCTTATAGATGTAGAATTCTTAATTCTTTTACCATGAAATTCATTACCTTTAAAGAATATCTGATCACTAACTGTTAAAAACTTTCTACCTTTAGCTCTTCTTCTATTTAAAACTTTTCTACCATTTTTAGTTTCCAATCTTGATCTAAAACCATGTTTATTTATTCTTTTTCTATTATGTGGTTGATATGTCCTTTTCATAGCTAACTCTTCTAATAAGTTATTGCTAATACATTAATATTAAAATTAAAAATCTAAATTTATTAAAATTTTATAAAGTTATAATTTTATGATAGATTATAATAAAATAGTAAAATGTTACACAAATATATTGAACTGATATATAATAAGCTAAATGATCATTTAACATCAAATTTTAAAAAAGAAAACATTTTAAAAATAACCAATAATATAGAACTATATGATTTTATTAATAACAAAAGTAATACTAAAGAAAAAAATCTAGAAAACTCTATACTGTTAAATATATGTAAGATAAAATTAGAAGAAATGGCTTTAAATAATCATTATTATGAACAGGTAGGTAACAGCTATATACAACGTAAAAAACCTCTAAGTTTTAATATATACATATATTTTCATTCAACATTTTATGATGAAAATTATATGGAAGGGCTAACATATTTATCTTCAATAATAAGTTATTTTCACACAAATTCTACTTTTAATAATGAAAATACTACAGAGATAATTCAAAATAACATGTCTGAATTTTCAATAAATATAATAAATGATGAAGCTGATAAACTTTATGATAGTTTAAAAATACCATATATGCCATCATTTTTAACAAAAATAGGTTTAATACCTATATCTAGTGAAGATAATCACGATATAACTTACGCAGGAGTAAAAAACTTCTAATATTAAATATTTCATCTAATATAATCATTATAAGTGTTTTTTTATTAACAATATTATATGGCAGATACGTCTGATTTTAAAAATGGAGCAGTTATTAAATTTAATAATGATTTTTATACTATTGTAGAGTTTCAACATGTAAAACCTGGTAAAGGTGGTGCTTTTGTAAGAACTAAATTAAAAAGTATTTCTACAGGAAGAGTATTAGAAAATACATTTAATGCTGGTGTTAAAATAGATTTTGCAAGAATAGAAAGAAATAAATATCAATTTTTATATTCTAGTGGTGATGACTTTACATTTATGGATATGGAGGATTTTAATCAAGTTACAGTTGATAGAAAAATGATAGATAATCCTTTATACCTTAAAGAAGGTCAAGAAGTATTTTTATTAATAAATTTCGATGATAATAAGATATTAGGAGTAGAATTACCATTTTCTATTGAGATGAAATTAACAGAAGTAGAATTAGCAGAAAAAGGTAACACAGCTACACATGCATCTAAAAAAGCTATTACAGAAACTGGTTTAGAAGTTCAAGTACCATTATTTATCAATGAAGGTGATATAATAAAAATAGACACTAGAGATGGTAAATATATCGAAAGAGTTAATAAATAATAAAGATTAACAATCAATCAATATAATATAAAAAACAACATAAATTATGCCATTTCTAAATAAATTAATTAAAAATTTTTTTTTAATAAGTACATTGATTTTAAATATTAAAGCAGCAATTTTTAATATTACTTTCCCAGATAATGAACAAAAAAACAATATTGTTTTTAGTAATGATAGTTTAAATAATTATAATATATTCAAATTAATTAAAGAAAAATGTCATACATATCTTTATGATAGTGAAACTCATTATGTAAAAGTTGATGGTAAAAGTTTAAAAGAACCTATAAAGATTGAAACTTCAAAAACATATAATATAGAGGTATTAGAACAAAATAAATATTTTATAAATTTTACAAATCCATTAGATAGTAATAATAACAACAAACAATTAAGTGTAAAATCTTATGACTTAACATTAAGTGAATTATTATATGAAATTTGGAAAGACATGTCAGGTTTAGATAGATCAATAGAATCTGTTGAATATTTTAAAATGTGTGAATGTAAATTATATGAAATAAAAGATGAAGCTACTGATAATAAAGAAGAAATAAAAGATTTAGAAAACTTTATATTTGATCACAATAAAAAATATCTACTTTATTTTCCAATTAATATTAATGATCAATGTGAAATAAGAATAATTCACGGTGAGGATGATTATGATCATTTAAAATATAGTCCAAATTATTATATACCTAAAAATAAAACTATTAAAGATGTTGTTGATTTTGTATTAAATATGTATAATTTAAATAAAGATAATGTAAAATATTATAAAAAAAGTAAAAAAGATAAAAAAGTAAATATTTATTTAAAGAAAAATATTAGAAAAAAATATAAACATCTTTCACCGGAAGAAGAAGAACATTTAAAACGTACTGAAAGTAATATAGGAGATGATGGATGCGATTGTTTAGGGGATTGTATTAAATGTTGTGCAGGTTGTTGTGTTAGATGTAAAGCAGGATTAAAAAAAGTAAAATATGAAGATTTATAATTACATAAAACTGTTTTTTCTATAATATCTTTATTCCAATATATAATCTAGTGTTATATAGTAAAGACCATATTAAACCATCTACTAATATAAATTTTGCTTTAGAATTTTGTCCATTTAATAATTTAGTATTTTTATCTATAAAATGTTCCATTATTTTTTTATCACCATCAATACTTTCAGGTAATGAATCTATATCCCAATTATTTCGATATAATTTAGAATAATGCACATTAGCTATTAATATCTTCTTTATAAACTCTCCAATACTAAAATTTGTATTTAACTCAATATAAAATTTATAATGATTTTGATATATAATTGGACTAAATGAAACTATCAAATCAAAAGGTATATATTTCTTTGCGATGACATTTACAATACCAGATATATTATAAGAAAAAACATGATTTTTATTTATATTATCAGTATAATAACCTTCATAACCAATATGTATTCCACCAAAACCTATTCTTCTAAAAATACATTCAGGACCTGGATAAAGATACATACATCCTGTTGAAATAAAATAATTATCATAATCATAGAAAAAAGAATTAATACCAAATGTTAAATCAAATTTTTCATATGGTACCTGAAACTTAATTTTAAACTTAGCTAGATTCCATAAAAAACCAGATATATATAAAGCCATTTTCATATTTTCCTTATCATCTCTATTTTTTTTACAACTTATTTTTATTATATTTTTAAATATCTCTAATGTCTTAACGCCAATAAAACCATGAGCGAAAAATATCTTACCATTAGAATTAACAAATTTATTTAAAACAGTATCATAATCTAACGAATACGATCTATATACATAAAAAAATAAGATAAATTTTAAAACAAAAGTAAATAGTTTATTTTTAAATTTCATACTTATAGTTATCAATAAAATCTAACAACTCATCAATTTTTTCAAAATTCATTAATTTTAAACGTATAACTTTAGAATTTGGTATATTTTTAAAATAACCAGAATAATGTTTTCTAAGACTTAATATAGTCTTCCATTCTTCATTATATTTTAACGATAATTCAATATGTCGTCTTATCATTTTAAAAATTTCATCTAAAGGTCGTAAATTAATTTTATAATCATCATCATTTAAATAATTAATATCAAATTTTTTACACTTTAAATCATTAAAAATCCAAGGATTTCCAATAGAACCTCTACCAATCATAACACCATCAACATTAGTTCTTAACATTTTATAATAACTTACATAATCAACCACATCACCATTACCTATTATAGGAATCGTAATATTTTTATTATCTTTAATTTTTTTTAGATAACTATAATCTGCTTTTCCAGAATACATTTGAGATCTAGTTCTACAATGAATAATGACTTTTTTAACACCAATATCTTGTAATCTTAAAACAAGATCTTCTATTATAATATTATTTTCATCCCAACCTAATCTAGTTTTTACCGTAACTGGAATATTTGTAATACCGACAACATTTTTAACTATATTTATTAGATTATCAATATCTTTTAATAAAGCAGAACCACAACCTTTATTAACTATTTTTTTAACAGGACAACCACAATTTATATTTATCTCATCAGGATTATATTTTTCAGCTATCTTAGCTGCTTCAACCATAGAATTAACATTATTACCGAATATTTGAATACCTAATGGACGTTCAATATCTGAAAATGTTATCTTTTTAAAACTCTTATCTACTTCTCTAATAAGACTATCAGCTGCAACAAATTCAGTAAAAACAAAATCAACACCATTTTCTTTACATAATTCTCTAAAAGCTCTATCTGTAATATCATCCATTGGCGCTAAATATAAAGGAATATTCACTATAAATTACTATATATATATTCTAATACAATTAACAAATGTATAAATAATTTTTACAAATTTTTCATTAGTATAAAAATATATATACAATGTCTAATAAAGTAGAATTATTGGATCCAAAAATAGATTATGTTTTTAAAAGAATTTTTGGAGAAAAAGGAGATGAAGATATACTGATGTCTTTAATTAATTCTATTCTTAAAGGAAATCCAACTATTAAAGAACTGGAACTTTTAAATACAGAATATCCTAAAGAAGGATTTAATAGTAAAGGTTGTCAATTTGATATTCTTGCTAAAACAGATGATGGAACAATAGTTAATATTGAGATGCAATATAGGGTTAATGCTAATATTGAGGATCGGATTATATATTATTCTGATAGATTAAATGTAAGTGGATTGAGTAAAGGAGAGGAATATGGTACAAAAAAAGTTATATCTATTTGGATTTGTGCAGAGAATATCAGTGATAGAATAGAACCAATATCGGAGGTTAGATCATTTTATGTTGAAAATGGTAGAGATAAGATACAAAAATTTGGTAAAAATAAAAGGATAATTATATTTGAAATTCAGAAATATAAGATTACAGATGAAAATATTAAAGATCTTTTAA
>Ga0256405_10011047_pt1 | contig 11667 bp, 11 predicted proteins | sample RumenRJG_02DNA_FD_189096 | JGI IMG/M metagenome (GOLD analysis project Ga0256405, IMG submission 189096) | Bovine rumen microbial communities from Lethbridge, Alberta, Canada - RJG_02 | ecosystem: Host-associated > Mammals > Digestive system > Stomach > Rumen | place: Canada: Alberta...
CAAATTTCACATATTTGACATGAAGAGAATTTAGGGATTATAGTAACCACGGAAGTACAATAACTTTTCAATAATCAGGTGGTTCTCACATTTTTAATTCCTACAGTAAACTTACGCCGTCATTTCACTTAATAAATGCACCAAAAATCAGGTCTTATGGTATTATAAAGATAAGACAAAATTGACCGTGAAGATATTATAACATTAACAACTTAATTACTCATATATCATTGAGTATTTATTACTGATCACCTATGCAATAGTATGATATATGCACTAGTATCAATCATTTAATCACGTATTTGTTTTTATTATTTCATGCAAAACGAGGAGGCTGAAAATGGGTATCAATAAACGTGATTTCGGAAAAGGCTTCATTTATGGATATGGTATACCTCTCAACCATCTTAATTGCGGTAATGTAATTAGTTTTATTACCAAGCATAGAGATATCATCGAGAGTCTTTATCCTGAGGTAGAAATGGATGATATGCTGGGATGCTTGTACCATGACAATAAAATAGGTGCCAATGACTACGATACCGTGATCTTTGACCATGGCATGGATTATTTTCCGTATATTGTGGGTCTGGTACTAAATATTGATTTTGGCACCACAGGTTTTTTAGGACTTGTTGGTGAGGAGTCTTTTGAGGATTGTCTTATATGGCAGCCTGAGTATCCTTGGGAGATGACTGATGCCGATCGGGAGCTCAGTCAGGAGCGTCTGGACGAGATTTATAAGGAGCTCCTTAGTGAGCTGGGCGTAGACGAAAAACCAGTTCACATGTCATTAGCATATAATGATTTCCCTAAAGATCTCACTTTGTAATTTATTTGACAACGTTCATTGTGGGAATACTTTTGACACTCACATCATAAAATTAATTATACAAAAAAGGCAATGGATAGAATTAGAATACTCACCATTCTGTTTCTTCCATTGCCGAAAACATAAATTTTCTAAATAACTTCTAATCGATAACTCAAAAAATCAACTTGCTTTAACAGTCTTCAATTTCAAATTCCTTTCATTTTCTTTTTCGAGAATTGCATTCCTCATTCTTTCCACACCTGTCTTAATAATCGATCTAGGCATGGCAAGATTCAATCGAACAAATCTGTTTGCATTTCCTACAAAAAGATTATCTCCTCCTTCAAGAAGCACTCCGGCTTTGTATGCAAAAAATGAAGGTAAGTCATCGTCTTTATCAAAGTATGCTGAAAAATCCACCCACGCCAGATACGTTGCATCTGGTATCTCCATAACTGCCTTTGGTAAATTATCAGAAAGAAACGTTTTTAAGAATTTAAAATTGTCATCCAAATAAGCTTTCATTTCTTCATGCCATTTACCACCCACATCATAAGCCGCTTTTTGACCAGCAAGGGAAAGTGGATTTACAAATCCTCCAATCTTATCAGAATGAATAAACTCTTCTCTTGTTTCTCTATCTGGAATAATAACATTTGAGAATTGAAGTCCTGCCATATTAAATGTTTTGCTAGCTGACATACATGTAATGAGCTTATTGTAATCAGGCATCACCTTAGCCATTGGGATATGTTTCTTACCCACTCTTATCAGGTCACAATGTATCTCATCTGAAATAATCCATAAATTATACTTTCGGACAATTTTAGCAACCGCAGTCAATTCTTCATAATTCCACATACGTCCTGTAGGATTATGAGGATTACAGAATATGACAAGCTTTGCCTTTGAATGAGCGCAACATCTTTCAAAATCATCTAAATCCAGCCTAAACTGATTATTCTCATCTCTTTTTAAAGGCGAACAAAGAATCTCTATGTTATTATATTCTGCAGCATGTGCAAAATATCCGTATGAAGGTGTATTTATTATGATCTTTTCATCCCTTGCGCAAAGTATTTCTACCAATTGATATAATGCAGGAATTATTCCTGGTGAAAATGTAAGCGTGTCTTTATCAACTTCCCAATCGTAATGATCCTTACACCACTTATTAAATGAGTTATAATACTCGTCATCATATACACCTGTATACCCAAAAATCCTCCTATCAACACGTGCTTTTAGCGCATCACATATTTCAGGAGCCGTTGCAAATTCCATATCAGCTACCCACATACGAACGAATTCATCATCCTTATATGGGAACTTTTTCTCCGGACCTGCATGGAAAATATACCCTCTAAAACCATCAGTATTTAACGCATTTGTATGCGTTCTATCAATAATTTCATCGAAATTATACATAATAAAAACCTCCACATATTATTTTTCAAGTTATTCTTGCTAACATAAATCTTTTATATAGAATCAGCTTCTAAAACATCCTTAATAATTCTTTGTTTATTAGCATTTAAGTATTCTGTACTTACAGATCCTGTTTTTAATGCAATTTCAGAAAAAATCAAAGGAATAATAATTACTCCCGCAGCAACAATTGCATCCTTAATTGTCAAATCTTTAAATAAAGTTATAGCAACTATAGTTGCACATAATCCTCCGAGAATACAGCACACATTGAATAACCATACTGGTGCCTTAATCGATCTTTTGGCAAACTGTTCAGGATATTTCTTAGGTATATTTATACATGCTATATTTAAATACACGTTAATTAACATTGTTGGAATCATCAACATACTTATAGCATTTCCAACGCTCATACCAACTAAAATTGGAACCAACGCGACTACATATGTAAGTAAGAAACATAGATAAGGATAACCTTCTCTACTCTTTGTCTTAAAAATTTCCGGAAACCATCCATCGTCTGCCATGTGAGACAAAGGTTCACGAATCATTGCAAGAACTGCAAGAAATGAAGATATAATAGCACAAATGCCACCTCCAATTACAAAATATGTAAACAGACCATGTGGCATAATTGCTTTAGCAGTGATACTAAGATTTTGACCTGCAATATCTTTATATGGAAGTACACCTGATGCAACATATGACATTAATCCATAAACTACAGATACTACAAGACATGTAACTATAATTCCCATTGGAACTGTCCTTTTAGGATTATTTGTTATAGGAACAACTCCTACAGGTCCCATGGTGGTACCTTGACAAGCCCATCCCATTATTGCTATGGCGCTTATCACTCCACCAAAACCACCATGCAAGAATCCATTATCATATGTGGCATTGAAAAAATTATTTACATTAACATTAGGAATTCCAATAATAACAAATAAGATTAAGGCAATTACCAAAAGACCTGTAGCAACATTCTGAAATAACGTGACAATTCGATTTCCTTTAATAGATAATAAGAAAAATAATGTTAATACGCCTGCACTGACAAGCTTGCTGTGTTCGTTTACTACAGGAAACAAATTGCCCAAGTAACTTGTTAAGGCCAGCGAATAACCTGTAAAGCCAAATGCCCAGATTACATTGGTCCACCCACCATATCCTGTCAATAAAGGAGGTAATAACATACCTTTCATACTGTAATCTCCTCCATCAATGACAAATATTCCTGACATTGCCAAATTATACCAATACGCCAAAAACATATAGAATACACAGATTATGGTAATAGGAAGTATTGATCTTCCTGTTTTTTCAATTGCCGAACCGAGTGTTACAAATATTCCAGATCCAACAGCTCCGCCAACTCCAAGTCCCACAATATTCCATAAGCCTATTTTTTTAATACCATCTTTATCCATATCTCCTCCTGTGAAATAAAAATCATTAATAGGTTTTATGATTTCCGCTTGAATTACGGCTGTGCACATCCGCTTTGATATCTACATTTTATTAAATTCAAAAATAAAATCAAAAACAGGACTGTTTCCTACTGGGATACATAAATCAGTAAACAATATCTTCACGCGATACTTTTCACTTAAAAAGAGTATTAAAAATAAATAATTTAAAAAAGCATCGTAAATTCATCAATAAATCAATTTTGGCGATTTTGTCCAAAACCCCACAATAAAATCTCTGCCATTTGTGCGAATTGACATCAGGTGACTTTCATGATAAATTTCGTCAAAGAATAAATAAAAGTTGGAGAGATTATATGTCTAAAATAAGCATAGAAACCGGAAGACGCATTCATAATTTTAGAACAGGTTGTGGTATGACTTTGGAAGAGTTGGCATCTGCAGTATATAAAAGTAAAGCAACTATATCTAAATACGAGAGAGGTGACATCACAATGGATATTGATACATTGTATGATATTGCTACTGCTTTACATATAAACGTTGACCAGCTTTTAATAAATAATATTGAAACACGCGATATGAAGATTCATGAGATTGAACCTGCATTTTTCAAAGGTGTACACCGTCTATACGCTTACTATTATGATGGAAGGAATCAAAAAATAAATCGTAGTGTCTGCGACATTATGTCTAAAATTGATACAAACAAATATAAATTAGTAATGTATATGAACTGTTCAGATGTTGAAAATTATCAAGACTGTGAAAATATCTATACAGGATATATTCAACATTTTGATGCGATGTCAATAATCGAAGTTATGCATCAGACCAATCCAATGGAATTGGGAAGTATTCAAATACTAGCATCTTTTATGGAAACAACATATAAATGGGGCCTGTGGAATGGTGTGTCCTCGAGACCCCTCATGCCTGTTGCTTTAAAAATGCTTTTTTCAAAAAAAATAATGAAAGAAGATACAAAATTGATAGACCTATTGAAAATATCTAAAGAAGACATTCGTAATATGAAAATTTTTAATTTCTTTTCTGTTACATAACAGCTTATATGAAATTTTCATTGCCTTTTTAAGCCAAGAGAGACGGTACAAACATGTACCGTCTCTTTTAAACAAGATTAAACTTCAGCTATACATTCTATTTCACAAAGAGCACCTTTCGGTAAATCTTTTACTGCAAAACAACTTCTCGCGGGCTTGGAAATGAAATATTTCCCATATACCTCATTAAATGTAGCAAAATCAGATATATCAGAAAGATAACATGTAGTCTTTACTACTTTATCAAAACCTGACCCTGCTTCTTTCAATATTGCACCAACATTCTCTGCACTCTTCTCAGCCTGTGCAGCAATTCCTTCCGGCATAACCCCTGTTACTGGATCAACTGGAAGTTGTCCTGAAGTAAAAATGAGTCTATTAGTTATAAATCCCTGTGAATATGGTCCTATTGCACCAGGGGCATCTTTTGATTCGATTATTTTCATTTTTATGTTTTCCCTTCATATAAATTTTTACATTCTTATTCTAAGCGTTTAACCAAAAGATAACAAAATATAAAAGATTTCATATGCCGATAAAAAAATGGCAAAAAGTTTCGCAAGAGGAATAAATAACCTTTTTTATCTAATTTTACTTCCCACAAAAAAAATAATGTATAAAATTAATACCAATAGTATATTTATAAGAAACCTTATTGTTCTAACAAAGGACTCATAAGCCTTACGCTTGGAATAAATAATAACAAAAAAAGTCTTACCGACTCCTTTTGAAATCATAGAACTATCATGCCAACAGCTGATACAATTCCCTAATATCATTTGTTCTTGGCCCTTTAAATGTATTCCCATTGCCATTTATACCATTTAACCATTTGATTGCCTTTCCTCCGGCATTAGTCCATTCATTGAGATTTTTACTGTAATCATCGATCAGTATATCATCATTAGTGAGTGCTTCCTGATGAAGTATCTTAATTACAGCATCTGCCTTATTTGATCCATTTATTATAAAGATACGATTTTTTATCTCAGGAGCCTTTTCTACACACCATAGTGTCTTATCTTCCAATGCAGTACAATTAGGCAAGAATGCGGACAAAATATATACTTCATGGCAAGCATTTTCCGCGAGACTTCTTGCAAAGTTAAGAATATTCTTCTGCTCTTTAAGATTAAGAAAATAATGATTCTCAAATAATTCTCTCATGCTACTGGCTTTTTTCCATTCAGCGAGCGTTCCATCAAGATCAAAATATATTTTTTTCACTTAAATCACCTTTCTGAATAATAGCTCAATTTGTTTTGCCATCTCTAAATGATTTATGAATTAACAACATAACTATGCTGATTATTTTGTGGAAAACTTAAATTATATGAATAATCAGCTCATGCTGAAAATATACTAAATTACATAGGAATAAAATGCACATACGTTCTTATTATCAATAAATTTTCCACTCAGCTTAATTAATGAACTAAAAATCTGTTCATATATTTATCTGTTGTCATAAATTATTAAAGAAAAAGCCCGTAGATGTTTAATTCAAAAGATGGTGTAATATTCTACATATAAAAAATCAAATTGAAACTTTGTTTTAAATGGACTTAGTTTTATCAACGCTAGCGCAATAAGACGATGTTCAATAGTTAGGGTATATTATGAATATAAAAGATTACGCGAATTTGATCACAAAAGCACTCACAAAAGGTGTTCTTTTGAACACAAACGGCGATAAGTTCAACGCAATGATCATAGGCTGGGGACATTTGGGTACACTCTGGAATAAATCCACGTTCAACGTTTACGTTCGTCAGGGCAGATATACTAAGGGACAGCTCGACAAAACAGGTGAATTTACTATCAGTATTCCTATAGAATCGCCTGATCCAACAATAAATAAGATATGCGGATGGCAATCTGGTTTTAACATCGATAAGGTGAAAGAAGCTGGTTTGGAGCTCGAGGAAGCAACCACAATCAATACTCCGGGCGTAAAACAATACCCTCTTACTATTGAATGTAAGGTCCTATACTCACAAGATCAGGATCTTTCAAAAATCCCTTCTGATATCCTTGAAAAGTCATATCCTCAGGATGTTCCAGGTACTTATCCGATGGCTAATAAAGATTGTCACACTATGTATGTAGGGGAAATAGTAGATGCATATATCATTAAATGATTTATGATTATATCTAAATATAAATAATATTAAATATATAATTTCAAAGGAGAACAAATCATGAAACTTGATAAAATAATGTCTGATAGATTTTCTGTACGAGACTACAAAAATACTCCAATAGAAGATGAAAAGTTAAATTCAATTCTTGAAGCTAGCAGGATTGCACCGACAGCGGCAAACATCCAGCCACAAAGAATATATGTTATAAAGAGTGAGGAAGGTCTTTCAAAGATACGTTCCATCACACGTTGTGCTTTTAATGCTCCTGTAGTCCTGATGGTTGCATATGATACTGAAAAACAATGGAAAAATCCTCTTGAAGATGGTATATATGCAGGTCTCCAGGATGTAAGCATTGTTACTACTCAGATGATGCTGAAAGCCTGGGAACTCGGAATAGGATCATGCTGGGTAAATCATTTTCCGCCAACTGAAACAGCAAAAGCATTTGGTCTTCCTGAGAACGAAAAAGTTGCTCTACTATTACCAATCGGCTACCCTGCAGATGGTGCTGAACCTGCCCCAATGCATTTAAAGAAAAAAGAAATGGCAGAACTTGTTAAATATCTATAATATATCTTGAGTAGATGGGCAGTCTTTTTGGCTGCCCATTTTTATATAAAACTATCAAAAAAGGGAATCCTATATTTTTCATAGAATTCCGTTAAGTGAATGACATTGCCAGTAAATAATTACATGAATTACTTAACAGAAAGGAATTTCGTAGTAAACAACGATGGAATGGATATACCTGTTGCTGATGAAATTACATTAAAAGAAAAAATATAAACATAATGGGATAGTCAAATATAAAGACTGAATTCTTATTAATGACTATCCCACTATCTAATTATTAATCTGAAATACTTATACCTGTCTGAATTTTATACCACCTATAAGGTTCAGGATTAAATGCACGTGCATTACTTCCAGCCTCAATCAAGCAATTATTTACTTGATTAAAATATGCATTTAGATCCTCCCCTGTTGCACGTGCATTATTATGATGTAAAGGCATGCATAACTGCGCACCCATATGCTGTATCATCTCAGCATACTTTTCAGCAGAGTATGAACGTATCCGGTGGCAAAGCATAAGATTTGGAGCTTCTTTTTTAACATGCTGCAAATGTTCCTCAAAATCTCGTCCGGCTTGAAAATCAATTCTATAATTATTTTTTGTTTCTATCAGATAATTATAATCAAATAATGTTCCTAATGGTCCGAATAAACAGTTTCCAGGAAGTCCAAACCCAACTGTTGGAGCAGTTAATGTCTCTATATCACTAGGACGTTGGAATTTACCCTCACGTATAGCACGATTATCATGAGCACCAGGATATACTTTTAATGTAAAGTCATCAAAATAATACGTGTTTCCTGGATACAATGGATAAATTGTACCATAAGGAATATCAAATACCTTAGCTACTTCCATAGCAGCATCTGCCGGAACTAATATTCTACCATGAAAACGTTCCCATAACTCTCCAAGTAAATTTATATGATCACCATGTACGTGATTGATCAGGATATAATCTGCACCTGTAAAATCATCTACAGAAAACCCACTTTGCGCATAAACCTTCTTCTCTACTTTTTGATTCTTAGTCAGTTTTTCCTCTGGTATATCATAAAATATATTCTCATCTAAATAAAAAGGATCTGTGACAATAGTCTTTCCTCCAGGGAGTTTTATTTCATAGCACTGTACAGATATCCATCTGATTTTCAAAACTTCTGAATTCATGTTTGTTAAATAAGGTGTCATAATATTATTCCTTTCTCACTATAATGTATCCAAAAATCATCTCTACCGATACTAATATTTGTAATTTATCATCATGATTATCAAGTAATATTTATTTGATGATTATTACATTATGTAATATCATATCAATATAGTTTACAGCCACAAATTACAATCTAGGGGGATTTAGAATGGATATTCGCGACTATGAATATATTGTCAGCATTGCTGAACATCAAAGTATCTCAAGGGCAGCTGCCTCACTATTCATCACGCAATCTGCACTCACTAAATTTCTTCAACGGACCGAACAACAAATTGGTCTTGAACTCTTTATCCGTCAGGGCCATAATTTCCAATTAACTGATGCAGGAAGAAAATTTGTCGAAACAGGTCAAAAAATCCGTTCATTGGATCAGGAATTGATGCATTCACTAAATCAAATGAATTTACAGCAGAAGCACCAAATACGATTAAGTTTTGGTATTGGTCGATGCAATGAGATTTTTGATCAGATACTGCCTCGTTTTAATAAAACACATCCAGATATAGATGTGGTCACAAATATAAGCACCAGTAAGGAATCCCTTGCCAACCTGGAACAGGGCGAAACAGATTTAGCCCTTGTAATAAGTGCTGAACATCTTGCAGGATTAAATTACCTTCCTGTTGGACAATCTCACTTAGTAGCTGCTGTTCCTGACGACTCTCCTCTTCTTAAATTATCAAAGAAGGATGGCAGATCAATATACCCAATAATATCACTGAGAGATGTCTGCGGTTTTCCATTAGTACTTACTATACCTAATACAAGATCTGGGAATCTCGTTAGGAATTATCTGGAACAATTTAATATTCCTGCTCACATAAAGCTAGTAGTTAGTGATACCAGAACTCTATTAGACGCTGTTGAAAGCGGCCTTGGAATTGGGCTCATTTTGTCTGTGCCACTTGGCCGACGAAAGCTTCGTTATCTTTCCATCGAGGAAACACTTAACATCAAAGATACAGTTTCTGTAGCATGGAAAACCGACAAGAGCCTCTCTACTGCTATGCGGGATATGATTAAACTGTTCCAAGAAATAAAACAGCTTTGAATTAAATGGTCGAAATCATATCGACCATTTATATTCTTTCATCGCATCCAGAAAAATGGCACAAAGATAGCAACTGCTATAATCATTGCCAAGCATTCCATCAATCCCCATTTGAAAACATCTCTAGGGGAATAATGTCCGCTCTCCATAATGAAGGCAAGTATAGGTGTTGCCATAGGTGTAAGGCATCCTATTCCACTTCCCATTAGTGCTGCCATCACAAATGCATACGGCTCAATACCCATATTCTGTGCTATAGAGATTGCAATTGGTGCCATTATTGAAACAGCCGCATTGTTTGACATGAATTGTGTAATAATACCTGTAGTAAAAAAAACGGCCATCATAATAGCAAATGATGATGGGTTAGAACCGAATATGCTCATCATTCCATTGGCAATAACCTCACCGAGTCCACTTTCCTGCATACCCTTGGCTACAGCTGTCATACCACCAATCATAAAAACTGTAGACCAATTGATACTCAAGAACATTTGCTTCTGATTTAAACATCCAAAAAGTACCGAAGCTATGCCTCCGATAGCTGCACATATATGCATAGGACATGCATCAAGATTAACGACCATCCCTACAATGGTAACAACCAAGATCAACGCGGAAATAATCATCTTACCTTCAAGTTTTTCCGGCAAATTATTATTTCCTTTTATATCTGACTGATCTGGCATAATATGGGTATCCGGAAGTAGCTTATTCATAAAAAGAACAAGTAAGATAGAATAAATTATAGCCTTTGGTAGCCCTACAGTTGTTGGTCCAAAAAACTCCCAACCTTCATAACCATTTTCCATCAATACTGCGGCAGTCGCAGGTCCCATACCCGAACCGGCCAAAGTCATAAATGAACCCATTCCTATACCTGCAAACATAGGGAACATTACCTTACTAACCGACACATTTGATGCCACGCATATAGAACAAAAAATCGGATAAAGAATCATCATTGCAGCTGATCCACTACAAGCCGAAGATAGAATAGCTCCTGATAAAATCGCAACAACCTGAATGTTCTTCATCCCAGAACCTGTTTTGCTGACAATTTTATTTCCTAACCATCCAGCAAAACCTGTGTGGAACATTCCGCCACCAACAATCATCATACCAATCATTAAAACAATTGAAGTTGATGCATAATTGGTAAAAACTGTCTTAAACGGAACACTACCCGTTAAAGAAACTGCCACAGCACCAATTGTAGCTACTACTGCATTTGGAAACCGTGGACTAAAAAACATGTAGACAACTGCTATTAATATTACAGCCGTCAATAAAAGTTGAATATTCATAAGCTCCTCCTTTACCATAACGCTCTTTGAATTATTTTAATTATATTGTGTGGATTGTTATGATACAAATTGCTGCTTTTCATTAAATTATGAGTTTATGTAATATTAAAATTCAACAAAGGTTTTGCCGATATGATAATTAAAGCCCATTATTTATTGTCACTTTAAATAATACACAGCGTATATTTCATTAACATACAGTGTACATTGACAGTTTCAAAAATTAATTAATAAAAAAATGGAACTGTAAGTTTACAATTCCATTTTCTCACATTCTTATACAAATACGTAATTAAACAGATATAGCCTTTCCTTTATATCGTTCTGAATCAGGTTGAAATCTTCTTATTAAATCTTCTTTCCTTGCATTACTATACCAAAGCATTTTGACAGCATCATGATTGAACTTCATATTGTCAACGAATGCCACATACGATAAATTGGTTCTGTACCAGTCTTACTGATAGTTCTGTCTACTTTTACAAGCTTTCTGTATCTTACGTAAGTAGTAAAACTTACGTACCATTATAAGTATACCCTCAGCGTTCAAATCGCTGAGGTTTTTGTGCATTATTTCTGTATTTTCAGTTTGCAATCATCAGGTATTTTATCAGACCATGGTAACAA
>Ga0256405_10011048_pt1 | contig 11665 bp, 14 predicted proteins | sample RumenRJG_02DNA_FD_189096 | JGI IMG/M metagenome (GOLD analysis project Ga0256405, IMG submission 189096) | Bovine rumen microbial communities from Lethbridge, Alberta, Canada - RJG_02 | ecosystem: Host-associated > Mammals > Digestive system > Stomach > Rumen | place: Canada: Alberta...
TTATAGATGAGAATATGTCCAACGATGAGCTTTCTCAGCTGAAAGACATTGCTGAGGAAATTGCAAAGAGAATGGACAGACAAAAAGTTCTCATCGAAGAAATGCAGGAGGACCTTACTCTTACAGTTGCACAGGAGATTCTTGGTAGTGATACTGCTAATGGTGTTCCTATTGCCCAGCTTGTAAAGATGGGTGCTGCTGATAGTTCTCTTATGGATTTCCTTTACTCTTGTGAGAGAGTGTCAGACCCTATTGTGGCTTCTCTTGGTACTGTAATTCGTGATGCCCAGAGAAAGAGAGACAGGATTGCAAGTGAGTTTGCAGCAAGAATTGAGCAAGCTAATAGGGCCTATAAGGACTCTAAGGATGGTAATAAGGGAGATACACACTTTATGTATCAAGCTATCCAAAAGTCAAGAACTGACTGGGAAACCTTTAAAAAGGATAGTGAAGCTGAAAAGAAGAGACTAAGAGAAGCTGGATATGCTGGCACTGAGTTTTACAATGCCTATAGTGCTTGGTATCAGGCTCATACAAGAGAAGATGGCAATGGTAGGAGAGTACCTAATGAGGCTTATGTTGTAGAGGATACTGAGTATCGTGTTTATAGTAACCACGACTATGAAGCCTTTGAGAAAGATAAGGCTGCAATGGAAAGCAATCTTAGACGAGCAGAGATAACTGGTTTTGCATTCAATGATGAGATGGAGAGATGGATAAATGAGCACACCATTGAAGAAGTTGTTGATGCAAAGTCTGGTAGAACTGAAAGAGTGCCAAATCATGACTATGATATCTACGAAAATTATAGTGACTTTGAGAATACAATGACTGATGCTCAAAGGCAGTATTACTATACTATGATGCAAATCAAGGGAGAGGTTGGTACACTTCTTCCTTCTTATGCTCAAAAACAGTATCTTCCTCCTCAGAGGAGAGCTTCTTGGGTTGATATTGTTACTGAAGGAAAGAGAAGAGGTCTTACTGCAAAGCAAGTAGCAAAGAATATCCTCAATAGGATGAACTTTATGAAACAAAAGGAGGATGATACTACTTTTGTTGAGGGAGGCATTATAGGTGAGAGGGGTTCCGCAAGAGCTTATAGTAGTTATGATGACACTATTCTCAGACAAGTTCCCATCTATTTTATCAACCCTCTCAGAGACCAGTCAGACCTTCTTATGGATTTCTCTGGTGCAGTTCAGTCTCTTGGAGCTATTGCAGCTAACTACGCAGTTATTAACGGGTCACAAGAAAGGACTGCCGGAGAGAATGATGGTGTTGTTGGAGTAAGAGAGGTAGTTGAGAATATGGCTGACTACCTTAAATATAGACCAATCAGTGACAGGGATGCTAATGGTAAAAAGAGGATTGACTTTGTTAAGTGGGGTCAGGTAATGGTTGGTAAGGTGCTTAGAAAAAATGCTGAGAAGACAACTACAGCATCTATTGTTGATGGATTTGTAGCTAAGCACATCTATAATGAGCAACTTGCTCTTGGCTCTGAGGATAGTGTGTTAAGAAAGCTGCAACTTGCAGTTCGTGGACTACTTGGATATACATCAGTTACTGCCCTTTCAGTTAATGTCAAAGGTGCTGTCTCAAACTGGCTTGTTGGTGAATATCAAATGCTGTTTGAAGGTATTTCCGGAAGTGCCCAAAAACTTAGAAGAGGACATCCCACAGACCAAGCAGAGTTCTATACACTTAAAGACTATGTGAGGGCAGATGCTATTATGTTTGGCCAAGGTGTAAGGCTTGGTACTGTGATGGACCATCTTGCCAATACTACAGGTACTCTTGGACATTTACTTGAAAGGAAATTTGACCCTCTACAAGAGGTGTATAGTGAGCTTGGTGAAAAGCGTTACTACTCTGGAGTAAAAAAACTGATAGGAGGATTCGACTTGATGGGACTATATAGTGCTGGTGAATCTCTTATTCATCTTCACAATATGTATGCTGTTCTTTGCAATGAGAAGGTACTTCTTAACGGAAAACAAGTTTCTCTGTATGATGTGTTTGACAGAGAAGTGGAAGCTGATGGTAAGAATGCAAAGCTTATTATAAAGGATGGTGCTACAATGCTGGATGGTTCTGCCATTACTGATAAGTACCTTGAGAAAGTTCAGGCAAAAATAAGGCTTATCAATCAGAAGACTCATGGCTCTATGAATACCGAAGATAAGGGAACTATTCATAGATTTATGATGGGTCGTGCTGCTATGCAATTCAAGCAATGGATGGTTGAACACTACTCACGGAGATATCGTGGAAGATATTTTGATGGTACTACAAGAACTTGGCAAGAGGGTTACTACAATACGGTCTATAAGATGATGAAATCTTGGGTTTCTGACCTTCTCAAACTTAATATTGAAGCCAATTGTAGGTGGAACCAACTTGACAATACCCAAAAGAATAATGTAACAAGGGCTATTTCAGAACTTGTTTGCTTTGCAGGACTTCTTGGACTCAGTGTTGCTATGGGAGACCCCAAAGACCACAAGGGTGAGGGGCTCTACAGATTCCTTATTTACCAGCTTAGAAGGCTCATCATGGATGAAGAGGCGTCCATTCCACCAATTCCGGGCATTACTGGAGGTGTTGTAAAGGAAGGTACAACGCTTGCCCAAACACCATTCGCTTTTATTAAAACTGTTAATGGTTTACTCTATCCAATTACAGGACTTGGAGAGCTTGGGGATACATATTCTGTTGGAAGAAATAAGGGTAAAAACAAGTATGTAGTTAAAGTATTAAAAAATACAGTTCCTTTCTATGGCCAGATAGACCAGTTACTTCACATGGATACTGAAGATTATGTGTACAATGTGTTTGATAACATTGCTTATAATAAGGGTAAGTAGTAAACACTAAGAAAAAAGGTAGGTAGGTAGGGTTTCCCCTGCCTACCTTTTTTGTTTAACCTTAATTGCAGCATATAGCTGCTATAAGTCTAATGAATTTTAATCTTCTTATGGATATTCACATAAGCAGTATTTCCATCAAGAGTGGTAACACTTAGTACCTCCTTAATTAGTATATCCTCTTCAGGATTCCTTGATGCTCTTATAGAGAGGTACTGATTGTTAAATACTGCCGTAATAAGTCTTTCTTTTGTGTCCTGCGAAAGGGCATTCCATTGTTCTACTGTCATATTATTTGCTTTTAACAATGCCATTCAATTCCACAAACAAAAGTCACATCATTCTTTTCAGCCTCTTTATTTAGATTTATAGAAGCCTTTTCCACCATTCTTCGCTTGGTTTCAAGTGTTTTCCAATTAGAATCAGAAATGATTTTCTTGCTTCCACAAATAGGGCAAACTTTAAACCTGCTACCATATTTCAGGCTTATAGAAGACCCACACTCTGGACAGGTAGCTTTGCTTGCTGTTCTGCCATAGCTGATAGTAAGGTTTTTCTTGAAGTTGGTATATTCCTTATACCTTACAATGAAATTGTCAAAAGCATTTTGGTATCCTTTGGATAGCTTTTTAGAAGTGAAAGCTGCTAAGTATGCGGTATTTCCACCATAACTCTTATTAGTCACAAAGGATATTACTTCATCGTGGTCTGAAAATACTCTATTTGTTACTTCAACTCTTGTAACTTTCTCTCTTCCACTGTAATCCGTATTAAATTCAAAGCCTGTAAATTCGTTAATTAGGCTTAGGATATTCTTGCTTTGATTTGTATGCCATTCATGCATAGTTCTAAAGTTTAAAGTTCAGCTCCAAATTTTTCTTTTAGTAGTCTCCACCACTCGGCAGCAATGTATTGTGCATCTGGATGAGGCTTTCCAGTAGTTCCTCTCATTCTTAAGTCAAAGAAATGTCTCCAATCATCTTCAAAGCCGCACATACAAAGTTCTGATTTTGTACACAATGGAAGAACCTCTCTTGCTTGTTGAGGTTTTGCTTCAACTGATAGTAAATCCATATAGAACTTTTCTGCCATAAAGCACTGATAGCCGAAAATATAAGTCTTATCCTCTACTTCATTTACTTTTAGTGGACTACTATATTCACCTTCTTTAACTTCACTCCACGAGGGGATGATAAAGGTGCATTGATTGCCTACCCTATCTTTTGAGTAGTTTATAAAGCGCGTGCTTTCATTGGCAAAACTGAACTTTCTGTGTCTCAAGAACTCTCTACCAATACCAATGGAAATAACAAATTTTGCAGTGTACCTTTTATAATGAAATTCTGTAGGCTCATAGCTGAGGTATTTAAGGTCATCTTCCCACTTGTTTTCTGCAATAACCCTAAAGTTAGTGGTCACATAAGCTTTATTGTCCTGCTCAACTATGAATATTTTTGAGTATGGATTGTTTTTGTATTTCAGTGCTCCATGATATTCTTTTACAACCTTGCTTTTGTAGTCATACAATGTAATTGGAAAGGTCAAATATACAGTGCCAAATTCAAGCATGGCTGTATGACCATTCATTATAAGGTTGTTTACGAAAGTCTTTGCACTTTCACCACCTTTAACCTCAGACTTATAACAAGTTCTGCCAGCACTCTCAATCTGGTTATAAATACCCTGAAGTTCTGGACCTTGCTGTATAATTTCAACATAAGGCTTAATTAGTCTCATTGCCAATTAAATGTTTCTTGTATTTCTAATAACTTAAAACAGTCTTCTGCTTCATCTTTAAATTTAATTTTTGCTACATCCAGATTAATAGCTTCAATCCAGATGTAGCAAACATTATAATCAATATCATTATAGATAAAACAGTATGTATGCTTATTAGACACTGTGTGAAATAAACTTATCTTCAATTACTTCAAGCTCATCTTCGTGCCAAGGTTCGTGCCTTTTAATATCATCTTGTAAAGTACTGAAATCAAGACCATTTGTCAGCCATGTATTGTCCTGCTTGGATTCAATAAGTTCTTCTTGATGTTCCTTAAGGATAGTATTAGGCAATATACCCAAATCTTCCACAGCTTCAATAAGGTCTTCTCTTTCATAGTACTTTGGCACTATAACTTCAACTGATTTACTGTAAGTAACTGAAACACAAACCTTTAGTTTAATTTTTTCAGGCTCCTTTTCATGCCATGGGGCACGCGGGTCTTCATCAGCCCCTAATGGGTAACCTCCAGTACTATTCGAAATACACATGGTTGTCAGTGCTATTTTGATTGCTTGTCTTTGATTTTACTATTGTATATAAGTTTGAGGCATACTCAATATACCATTTAGCCTTTTGCAAATCTTCAAGAAATTTGCCCTTTTTCTTTGCTCTCAACAAGTACTTAAGGGCATTTCCCTGACAGAAGCTTAGCGTTTCTACATCCCCAATGGCTGCTCTGATGGCATCAATGGCTTCAATACCATTTTCTCCTCTATAGTGGTCTGGATGATTGACCATTTCTTTATTATCGCTCATCTTCTGCAATCTTTACATAAGTTTCAAATAAGAGTCTCTGGTCAAGAGGGAATGGGACTTGCTGTACTTCTCTGACAATAATTTTGTTAGGGTTACCATTATGCATACTGTCTGCTTTAAATTGTCTTATTGCAGTATTTGCATCCTCTGCAGAAACTACAGCAATTCCCCTGTAATTCCTTACTCCAGATACACGATAGTCAAGTACCCAAATCTTATATTCAGGTTCTCCTTGACAGCATTTACCTTCCTCTTGTGGAGGACACTGAATAGAATCATCAGCTATTGGCTGGCTTTTCATTTGTTCCATATTATCAGTTTTTATTCTGCTAATTTAACACTTTGACAAGTAACTTCAAAATGCCTTCTTTCAACTCCTTCTTGGTCCATATACCTTCTCTCCCTAAGTCTTCCAACAACTCTTACAGCATTACCTTTTTGAATAGCAGAAAAGTCAACATTTTCTCCTTCAAAGGCTGAACATGAAAACCAAGTAGTTTCTACTATGGCCATTCCAGTGTTATTCTTAAAAGCATATTCAGTGTACATGGAAAACCTTGCTATTAGGTGGTCTTGAATAGTGGTTAATAAGACTTGACCAACGTATCCTTGTAATTCAACTTTATTAATAAATTCCATAGTATAAGTAATTTAGTGTCTCCAACAAGTATCTACTTCTGGAGTTGCTGGTAGAGGAAGCTTATGATAGTATATGGCTCCAGCATCTTGCATTATTTTTGCTACCAATTGTGGATAAGTATCTTTCAATTCTTCCGGGAATTCGCTATTTATTTCATCATGGGTTAGATTTACAAGAAGAATTTTACCAAAATATCCATTGTCAACTACCCAATTAAACCAATTTATGACGGCAGTCTTTAGTACTACAGCGCCACCTCCTTGAGTAGGACAATTGAGAGCAAGCCTTCCCCACTTTGATGCTGTTCTCCATTGGTTTGATACAAGGAATGCGGTAGCCTTTTCATCCTCATCAAGATAGTAATAAGGATTAAGTCCTTCCGCTTTTGCTTTTTCTTTCTTGGCTTTTATAGGTTTGTAATTCTCCCAGAAAGCAGAATCAAAGGACTTTTGTATTTCATTCCAATCTTTCCATTCTGGAATATAAACACGATGGCCTGTTTGTTTCATGGCATATACAAATCCATTCGCCTTTACAAACTTATCTCCTTCTTCTTTGAATTTTGCCAATCCTTTCATTCCCTTGAGGAGGTTGGAGACAAGGGCTCTTGATTCTTCCACAGGAATTCCAAGCTGACCTGCAGAAGCTGTTCCATCTGAACCGAACTGAACTGAAAATTCCACACTCTTGACCTTGCTTCTCAAATCAGGTCTTTTTTTCTTGATGTCTTTTACTTCAATACCTTCAAGTTCTTTTGCAAATACAACCTTTGCATAAGCAGCGTGTGTGTCACCTGACCCGTAGAGAAATTCATCAAGGAGCATTTTTTCATTGTAAACGTCAGCTCCAATTCTTGCTTCCATTCCGTTATAATCGCAAGAACAGAAGAGATTTCCCTTTTCTGCAACAAAGCAAGCTCTTGTAATAGCATCGTGAGGAAGTTGTTGCATATTTACCATCTTGCATTGCTTAATTTTCTTATATCTTGCAAGGTCCTTGTCTTCCCCAGTACCGCTTGACATTCTCCCTGATATTGTTCCAATTTGCCAGTAGTTTGTATGTAACCTTCCTGTTTTTGGGTTGATAAGATTCAGGTGTCCTTGACCAAACGAAGTACATACCTTATAATGCTCTTGATAATCAAAATATAACTTCAGAAGTTCATCATCTATTCCTTTTTGTGGAGTAAGTACCTTTTCATTCAAGGATTCTTTTATCGTGTGTGTTTTCTTATCCTCCACTCTCAAGTCAAATCCAAGTTTCTTGAATGGCTTTTTGGCTTCGTCCTTTTGCCAGTCAATACCCCATTGTGGTTCTTCATTAAATCCATTCCATAAATCCCCTTGAGGGTCTATAAATACAAATTCCTTAAGTTTTGGATGATTTATACAATAATGGTTCAAGGTATCAAGTGATTCTTTAAGAAGACGATTGTCCTCTTGCATTTTGGCTTTCCACTTGTCTTGGTCGAGTTTGATTCCACACCATTCCAGATAGGCTATGCAAGGAACAAAATCACATTCAATCTGTGCTCCTTTCAATCCCTCTCTTTCCCTCAAGTCTTTCAGTTGGGACTGCATTATTCTTTCCAGCCATACAACATCATTTTGAGCATAATTGATAGTATCTCTGTCAAGTCCTCTCCATATAATCTGTCCTCTGACTGATTTGTCAATGTCAATTCCCAATCTTCTTTTTGCTACATCTTTCAAATTGAACAATACACGATACTTTGAATCTGTGTCATCTTCCTTTGAGGAGTAACCAAGATAGAGGAATTGCTCTACAATCATTGTATCATAAACCTTTCTTGGTATAATGCCAAAATTATATAGCCATTGGATGTCAAATTTCAAATTATGCCCTATAAGTCTCTTAGTTTCAAGGATTTCCTTGAAAGTAAGTATGTTTACAGTTGTGCAGTCAACAACTATCCTTGTATTAGTTTTATCATTACCGAACTGAGCGCAAAGGAGAGTTCCTATATGAGGATTAGTACATTTTGTTTCACAATCATATTGAATCAAAGTCCAATCCTTCATCATCTCCAATGCGCTCTGTTCGTCAATGACCTTGTACAAATCAGACTCAAAGAGTTGTTGCTGCTTTGTTACAAGGAACACCATAGCTAATCTTTTTTAAGTGAATATGCTACCATGTCGTTGAAGTCAAGAATATATTTGTATTTTGTAAAGAATCCAGTTCCAAGAAGTCCATGAATAGTAACACCATACTCCCTCTTCATGGCTTGAATAGTATCTCCCATGTTCACTACGCAACATTCAAAATCAAATTCATATTCCTTATACTTCAACGGAAGGCATATCAAGTCTCCTTCACCATGTTCTCCAGCAACTCCAATAACTCCAGGATTTTTGGATTCAGAAATCTCATGGTCAAGTTCTTTCAAAGTATTTTGGTCAATGATGCACACATTACTGCCAGTATCAAGAACCATGTTTACTGGCTTGCCATTGTTGTGAAATGTAATGATTGGAAGTCCAGTCAAGTGCAAACTCTCAAGAAAACTCATATTTTTCTTGGCAAGTTCCTCTTTTCTTTTGTGTTCTTTATCAAACTGCCAAGCAATGAATCCAAGTCCTCCAAATACTACAAGTGCTGTAATAATTACTAAGATAATATCCCACATACTAATTTACTCCTGTTGAACTAAATCCTCCCCTATTTTCTTCAGTACCGTCAAGCCATTCTTCTTCAACGAATTCAACCCCATCATACATAAGCCAATCCTGCTTTTGTTTTGTTGTAGCGAACTGACTTGGTACTATTCTAAATTGACAGATTCTTGAGTTCTTGATGATTCCAACTGCTTCCATGGCAAGTGCCGGAAATTTCCAAATATCATTAGGTCCAGCGTATGTATGGTCTATAATCCCCACAGAATTGACCATTAGCAATTTAAAATTCTTAAAGGTTCCACTTCTTGGCAACACATGTACTTCGTACCCTTCAGGAATTTGCATTCTTATACCAAGAGACAGGAGCTTGAACTCTCCTTGAGAGAGGTGTGCATTCTCTGCAAGTCTCAAGTCAATCCACTCTCCCTTTGGATTTACTACAAGCGGGTCAATGTCTTTATTAACTCGCATATACTTAATTTTCAGTTTCATTCTCTATGTGAATTTTAATATTCCCTCTCATCCATTGTATGTCTGATTCTCTGAATCCTTTTCTTTTAAAGAAGTGCTCAGATTCTTCCCTCTCCGAGATGGGAAATATAAACACTTCTCCAGTAGAAAAGTCAAGAATAGCAATCTTTTCTTGTGCCATGACTAATGTGTCTTAAGCCAGCCTACAATGTCTGTGTTGTTTGCTTCAATGGGTAATTCTGGAGTATTATCAAGATAATATCTTAACTCCTTTCCAATGACAAACGGGTCTCTCCAGACGATGTTGTACCCAGATGGTGTTGTGATTTTAATTTCTCCAACAGTCTCTGTCAGAGGGAAATCCCATACCATAGGCTTACAGTTCTTCCTATTAACTACAATGAACTTATAAGGAAGGAGCTTGTAGTTCTTAAATACCGGGTTTTCATCCATTACAGCTCGAATGGTTCTCCAGTATAGTCTTGCTTGAATGACATATAACCACTGTTGAAATGACTTTGGGAATTCCCATTCATTATGTGAGCTTGTTTTAAGGTCCACTGGCTGTACAGTTTTCTTACTATTGTCAACTACAAGCAAATCACTCATGCAACGATAGTTGACTCCTTCAAAACTATGTTTGAATTTCAGCTGGTAGAATCTCTGGATTGTGGCATCAAATGGGTCATTTTCAGCAAAGTAGAAAGCTGTTCTCTCGCAAGTCTTGAGTACCTCTGCACACCTTCTTGCATCTTCAACATCCTCCTGAGAGACTACTTTCTTTCCTTCTGCAATACAGAGGGTATTGTAGTAAGGCTTACAATTCTCCTTAATCTGTTTGACACGATAATTGGCATACTTGTCTCCAGCATAGTAGTTGCATTCCTTACCAATTCTTGCAAGTTCTTCATCTTCAAGCTCTTCAAATCTTTTTCCATCTTCCTTGTGGAGGGAATACAGAATCTGTGTAATCTCCTTCAAGGAGTCAGACAAACCTGGGTCATCAATTACAATGAATTGACTTACAAAGTCATTTGCAGTACCTGTGATAAGCGTGTCCACCATACTCCCAAAAGTGAGTGATGGTGTTTCAATCTTATCAAACAAAGTTGGCAGAGAAGCAAACCTTCCTTCCCTCTCGTACTTAGAAAGGGTTGAGTATGATAGTGCAGGGTCTGCCCTATAAGTTGGTTCATCTACTTTCCAGCTTATGTCGTATAGGCTATTCATAAGATTCAAAATTTTCATTAAAGTCTTGTTCATTGACAACAATGTCCACCCCGTCGATGGAAACAAAGTACTGTCCAGTTTCTATAATAAGCCACTCTTGACCAGCAAGCCTTACGGCTGGCCTATTATTTCTTGATAGAGCCTCAGCCTTATAAGCTTCAAGATTTTCATAATGGAGACGGTCTTGTGAGTCTAATAGGTTGTACAGTTCTTCATAGTTTTCACCATCGAACTTAACTGCTATCCCATTAACTTTATATCGGATATTCATCTTTCAGTGTTTGAATAAATTCTCTTAATTGCCTTTTGGTATGTATTTCTGCGTAAATGACTGGGTAATCAAGTGTTTCAAGATGCTTTCTAAACAACTTCTTTTTTAACGGATACACATCATTCTGGAAACCTTTTACTTCAATGATTATCAGTATTCTGTTATATTCAAAAGTAAAGTCTGGTGTATATGTTACTCTTAGCAGCTTCTTTTTGTTCAGCTTATTATGCCTCGTACGACTAATGTCATAAAAAGGCACCTTTGGGTAAAATCCTTCCATAATGACAAAAGTTTTAGTTTCGTATTTTGGATTGAACCCAAACTCTTTCAGAGCCTTGTACACCATTACTTCAGACTTGGACTTCATTTCAATTCCATCCACAGTTGTTGGAGTAGCATTCTTGATTTTCTTGTTCTCAGTCATAAAGCTTTAGAGTTTCATTGAAGTTGTCTTGAACATACTTAATCATGTTTTTCCAAATCGTGTTGGGCATTTTCGTATTGTTTCTTGCATAGTAGGCAGGGTGGTACTCTTCCCATACTCCACGAGCATTGTCAAAAATGCAAGGCTTGAATTCCCAAGCAACTTTGCCAAAAAGCAAGAAACAAGCATTTGTCTGTGCAGATAATGCTACAAGCACTCTTTCAATGAATGGTTTCCATGCTGCAAGATGACTTCCCGGACTTCCCCTTCTTACAGTTAATGCACTATTCAAAAGAAGTATTCCCTGCTTTGCCCAACTTTCAAGTGTAGGGTCAAATATAGGTAAATCCTTTGAATTTGCCAAAGAAAGTACGCTCTCTCTGATAACTTTTAATGATGGGCTTAGTCCTTTAAATCCCTCCTTAGAGGGATTATTTGCAAAAGCCAGTCCAGTGGCATTTCCATCAGGATATGAATCCTGTCCAAGTATTACCGCCCTAACATCATTTGGCTGTACTGTACGAAATGCGTGAAATACCCTTGATGAGTCTGGTTCAATAGGTATTCCACGCAAGTCACAG
>Ga0256405_10011049_pt1 | contig 11663 bp, 10 predicted proteins | sample RumenRJG_02DNA_FD_189096 | JGI IMG/M metagenome (GOLD analysis project Ga0256405, IMG submission 189096) | Bovine rumen microbial communities from Lethbridge, Alberta, Canada - RJG_02 | ecosystem: Host-associated > Mammals > Digestive system > Stomach > Rumen | place: Canada: Alberta...
ATCGAGATTACTTCTGCACGCATAACTGTTATATTATAGTCTTACGACAGAGTTGTCAAATTATTTTACCGCGCACTTATATCACCGCCGTAAACGACGGTGTTTTACGTGCGCTTATTGATAAATTAAAGACAGACATGAAAATGGGGATCTTTAAAGTTCCCCATTTTATTTGGTGATTTATGAATTCTTAGAAAGTCTTAACACAGATATTTATCTTAAAGAGTCGAAGCTTAGCTCATCTTCGTTTTTCAAAAGATTATCAACTGAAGCATCCTTAGGGCGTGACTTTTCAACATCAGATTGTTTTTGTTGAGCTTCTTTATGCTCATCTCTTAAAGCTTTTCTTTCAGCACGTTGCTTTTCATCAGAATCAACACGCTTTTTAGAAATTAAATTGCTCTTAATCCAATTAGAGTACTTCTCTGCTCTTTCGTTTTTGATATTCTCAAGATCAGTTACAGCGCCTTTCTGTCTTTGAGCTTGTACTGCAACACTCTCTTCTTTATCTTCATCAAGAGCTGCTGCCTTATAAGCTAAATAGAGATCGTTACCTGCAGCGGCATGTCTTTGATTATTTGTGTCAATACGATAGGCCTGTGCATCACGCTGTAATTGCATACGTAATGAAGCACGTCTTGAATCAATTTTATCGTTAGATTGGAACTTAGGACGACGATTATGTAGTTTAGGTCTTTTAGCTTTTTGGGTGTTGTTAACTTGAACCTTGTCTTGCGTAGCGCCATCTTCATTTTCTGCAGCGTAAGCGTTTGTGTATACGCAGGTGAAAGCGCATAAACATAAGCTAAGGCACAAGAAGAATTTTCGCATTTTTATCCCCGTTTTATTTTTAGTATAGATTATCATTAGCAACTTTGACGTAATTTTTTGATACTGTTTTAAATTTTGTGACTTGAATGTAAAAAATAAAAGTCAAAAAACAAGATTTTGCAGGGTTATCAAAAAAAACATACCCAGGACCTTAAGCAATTTTACTAGTGGTCACAGGTTGGTTAGCGATCTGCCAGAATAATAATGGCAGCTCTTTTAATAAAATTCGATCTCGCTTCGATGGTGTTGTTCTTTTACAGAACTCTGCGATGTTAGGTACGTTTTCACTTAACCAATTGAGCTTAATTAATTTTAAAGATCCTGGGTATGTTAAACAATCAAGTCCGACGAGCATTGATTATGGTTTGCTTTGGTGAATAATGTTCTGGAAAAAAGGATCTCAAATAAAATAATGTCGGAGGTTTTCATCTGAGATCCTTGAAATGATGGACTTTATATTCAGCTTTTAGAACATATACTTGATATCGGCACTAGCCCATGCTCCTCTGAAGTTATCTCCATACAGTCCCTTGAGACTGAAATCCAGGATAAGACCTGTATTGGATGCAGGCTTAACTGCTACACCAATCTCACCAAAAGCACGTGTACCTTTTGTCTTAGAAGACTTAGCCCATGCTTTATCATCTACCTTCAGCTTTGATTTACCGTCAAATTCATGCTCTAGGCCTAAACCACCGTATAATGAAGTTACAGGAGTAAAATCGTGACTGTATCTTCCTGCAACACGCAGACGATGAGAATTTACGGCTGAAAGCTTATATTTACCGCCAGCATTAAAGGTATCACTATCCTGATAGAGGTAGAAATACTTTCCGTAAATATCTACACTGTTAGAGTCATCAATTTTAATGAGCTTACCACCACCTAACTCAAGACCGTAGTAATTTGTTCCGATGTTGATATTATATGTTTCACTTGTTGCAGCATTGTAAAGAGCATTGTTCTGAGTAGACTCCATACGACCGACTCTAACAGCCCCGTTTACATGCCACAGATTCTCAAAGGTAAAGTTACTGAGAAGAGCCAGACCATAATAGGAAACATGACCTGTCTTTTTGATATATGGATCTGCAGAACCTGCATCAAAGTGATTCTTAAACTTACCGTAACCTGCTTCAAACGCTCCTCCTATTGAAAGCAGACCATAGTCATTCTGGATATTATTACCAATACCAACCGAGAAATTCAATGTCTTCAGACTTACAAATGATCCTGTTTCAACTCGTGATGCTCCTCCACCTACAGATGAGAAAGCCTGAAGTCCTGTTGTACCTGAGTTTGCAAGATTAAAGCCTGCTGCTGATGTAGTATCTGCACCCTGAGTTAAAGCTACAGTTCCAGCAGACATAGTCATAGCCGCTGCGTGAGATTGGGCAGAAGCTTTTATTGGAGAAGAGGAATTTCCTGTAGAAGAGGAATTTCCTGTAGAGTTAATTGTATAGGTTACAGTTTTTCCGTCCTCAGACAGACTTACCTTTCCTGTACCCTCAAGTGTGGTACCGATGGTGTAGGTTGAGGTTTCAGATGACAATGCCAGAGAGCCACTGTCAAGCTCCCTTATAGTCAACATATCATAGGAATCACCACTTGATAAGGAGTCAACACCTGAAAAAGCAACCTTGGTAGCATCTATCTTTGTAACAGTTGAATCTGTTGATTTATTGGCAAAGAAGTTAATAGTAATTGTTTTACCCCAAACTACATTATCAAAACGAATAGTTGAAAAGTTTTGAACATTTCCGATGGTATAGGAGGATGGAGTCCATGGGGTATTGTTATAACCGAATACCAAAGTGTTTCCGGTCAAGGTTACTGCGTTAATATACCAATTAGTTTCACCTCCATATATACCTGCAGCACTTACATTAGCATCTCCATACAGATAAACTGTATTATTGGAGATGTTTACTTGAGTCTGACCATAGGCCCAACCACCATAAATGGTAGAAGAATATGTACCAGAACCCAGTATTACCTTATTGTTAGACGCAGTTGAACTTCCATTTCCTCCTGCATAACCTCCTGTAATCATCTTGTTTCCAATAAATTCACTTCCTTTTTCTATAAAAACGGTATTTCCTGAGGCTGTTACTGCATTTCCTGAATTATCATCTATAATTTGGGCTCCATAGACAGTCAAATTCTTGGTAGAACTTCCTGCTTTAAACGTTACTGTATTATTATTACCTTGAACATTTCCTTGTACAGCGGCGTTCAACTTTGTATAAGCACCCATGAGGTTACTTTGATACTGATTATTTGTCGATCCATTTATCGTGCCGTAACTGGTGATACTGTTGCCATCATTGCTTCCATCTGCAACAAATTTGTTGCAATTCAACCTAGTGTCGGCATCAGGATAATTTACCACTCCAGATGATTTGACTGTAATTGTTGCAGGTGATGTTGGTGATGAAACTACAGAATTATAACCTCCATCTAATGCCCAGGTTTCTACGACGTTCTTAGGGGAGGTATATACCGCATCTGCAAATGCCGTACCTCCCGCAAGGAATGAGAAAACAGCAATAACAAGAGGCTTTATTCTCATTCTATTTAATGAGTAAAGAGAACTCCCATGTTTTATCGCATCCAAATGTCTTATTTTTCTTTTCATCATCATAACCTCAGACAAATTTAGACCATAACCGTTTTTTATTTTTGTGAATAAATCTGTCAGTTTGAATAAATGATGAACTGATTTAAGAAATTCCTCACAAAAAATCATGAATTTTTAGAGTAAACTGTACTGAAGTACAGTGTCTTACTTAATGAAAAAATATGAAGATTCTTAGTGATAGTACAGCTAAACAGAATAATATTCTGGTATTGTTTCCAATACTGATTTATGCCATTTGTTTTACCGAAAATCTGACCGGATTTGGTCTGTTTTTTAGTACCTCGATATCAGAGACATTCTTCACTCTCGACAGTAAACTCATAACCATATCAATCTTCTGCTGTCTTTTATCTGTTGGAATGCTATCTTTTGCCTTCACTAACCGTTATGTTTCTAACAAAAGGCTTCCTATCTTTGTAACCGGACTCTGTGTCACAAGAATTCTTATCTGGCTCTGCATTTATAACAAGTTAAACGATCTGACAATTATCAATACCCTGCTTATTGTCCTTTACGCTCTTGATTTAGGATATATCTCAGCCTTTGCCTTTTATAGAGGACTAAAACTTACTCCTAGAAACAGATTTGCAAGATATATCGGTTTTTCTCTTGCCTTTGCAGTGCTATTGACAATGATTATTGGAAGACTGCCATTAACCCCAGTTATCAGCAACTTCTATTTGGGAATTGTCTGTCAGGTACTGAATATCTTATTCTTCAGAATAAAAATTGAAGGCCAGCAATTAGAGCTTATAGAAAGAAAAGTTCGCATTTCTCCAGGAATGAGACGTTATCTTAAGAACGGCATCATTATGGTTTCGGTCCTGAGTTTTCTACATGGAATGACAGATGGTGTGGATTACTTTATCTTCAAGAACAGTGAAGTTGATGTTGTCCACGAATACTATCGTCTTTTCTATGTCTTAAGTCTGATTACTGCAGCCATACTTTATGATAAGTTCAAGTACTATCAGATGCTTCTTGCTATTCTTGCAACAGGTCTTCTGATTCTGGCCTTTCAGCTGTACAACACAGAGTACTTCAATGTGGTTCATTACCTGGATAGTATCTGTTCCGGTTTTATACTTGTCTTTATCATGAACATATTTGCTGAAGCCTCAGCCGTCACTGATAAACCATGGATGTGGTGTAATCTTGGAAGAATCATTCAGTTTGCATTGAACTCGATAGGATCTGTTATCTCTGTGTGGCTTCTAGAGCAAAATCTTACTGCAACATCACAGTTTATATTCATGATTCTTTTGTGCGTACTGATTTTTATGCTGTATCACGGCTCAATGAACTACCAGATAGAAAAACAGTATCGTACTCTGAGCATGAGACTAAATAAAGAACTAGAAAAGTCACGACCAACTGCAGTTGAAGATGTTAATAACAGTAAAGCAAAGGATTTCAGTAAAGGAATATCCTCAGAATCTTATAAAAGAGTATCTATAACCAACAGACTTTTAATAAATTCTCACAAAAATAAGCAAGGAAAAAAGGAAAACCACATACAAAGTCAAAATGAATCTCTGCAGAATGATCTTAAAGACTTTATTTCGGCTTATGACCTAACATCAAAGGAATCTGATATTCTTAAGGAAATCTTGCAGTTAAAATCAATTAAAGATATGGCTGTAGAACTGGACATAACGGAGAGAACAGTGAAATACCGTATTTCCAGAATTTTTGAGAAAACTGGAACTAAAAATCAAAGAGAACTACTCAAAAAAATAAATGAATAGAACCTCTTATATATAAATTACCATACCCAGGTCCTTAAGAGATTTTTCTTTTAAAGCCTGGTTGGTTCACGATCTGCCACAAAAGTAATGGCAGATCTTTAATTAACAATCGATCTCGCTGAGATGGCTTTGAGCGTTTACAGCTCAAAGCTATCTCACCGAGAAGTTCTTTAAAAACTTGATATATAGTTGATCTGTTTCTATATGCAAAGGCAAATAAAAGCTTTTCGTATAGGACATTGTATGTATGGACTTTAAGTAAGGACAAATCATCAATCTTATGCCTTATCATTGTCTTGGCTGCGCAATATGTCTTTATAAGCGAAAACAGTAATGACAGCAGGATAAAAATAAGAATGATGTTCTTCTTACTTGAGTTAATGCTCTTAAGGTTACAGCCACTCTTTGCTGCTTTGTTGAACAGTTCAATGTTCCAGCGGATTCTGTACAGAAGGTAAAGCTGTTTAGATCCTGCAATCTTGCGATGGACACTTGTTCGCAGAACAGAGATTTTATCTCTGTTCTTCCCATTAGGATTGTAGCGACGAATAATCCTTAAAGTATTCCCCTTTGATGTTCTGATGGTTACATCTACATTCATCTTGTGAGGGATATCTTTAAGCTTTTTACCAATGTACTGCTTCATTCTTGAACCGTCATCGGCATAAGCATCGATGATGGTTCCGTTGGTATTCGCTCTGCCTTTAATAAGAAACTGAGCACCTGCTTTTATCAGAGTCTGCTCAAGCTCTTCATCGATGTAACCTCTATCAGCAATAATCAGACAGTCCTGCAGGTATTCTCTGTAGACTCTGTCTCTTTCTGAACCAACAGCTTCAGATACCTCAACATAGATAAAGCTTTGCTTACAAAGAGAATATGCAACATGGAGCTTGAGCCCAGGTCTTGCGGAGGAACCGTCAAGTCGGTCTCTGCCTTTTCCTTTGCACTCAAAGTTATCTGCGCAGGAATTACGTAAGTCCAGTTCTGTACCGTCAATAAGAACAATGTCCTTAACCTTTAAAAGAGAAAGTAAATCCTTTAAAGATTCCATTAGATGCGCTTTAATCTGCTTTGCTAATCTCTTGCTTACCAGAGACATAACCTGAACCACTAGAGCTTTAATCAGAGTTAGGCTTTCTTCAGAATCCAGCTGCTTATGAATGCATTTATGAGTCAGCTTAAACTCATCACCAAGATGACTGTTATAGTTCATATGAAAAGAATTCAGAGTAAACTCAGACTCCCTGATTGAACTACTCATCATAGTTAAAGCACCAAGCAGATAATCAGCAAAGGAAAACTTACGGTTTCTTATACAGGCTTTAGTATCATATGACAGGCTTGCAATATGCTTTTTAGAAAGAATATCAATAAGATTGGTCTTAGATGTTTGAAAATCGTTTGACAGAGTTGATAAAAATAGAGATAATTGTTCCATGGTTTTCTTGTTTAATTCTTTGATTTTGAACACATTAATTATATTAAACAGAAAACCATAAATCAATTAATTCCTTTCAAATCAAACACATTTCAACCTTTTCACAAAAATCCAATTTTACGGATAAAACAATTGCAAAATATCAGAATAAAGCTCTGTATATTTTATTAACACATTGATCTATATATCAAATTTTTAAAGAACTTTTTATGCTGATTAAATTCAGCAACGGATCGCAACTGGTAACAGTTGCATATCCTTTAATTTATGCGGATCCTAGAATAAATTTCTTAAGATCCTAGGTATGCAAAAAAAAACGTTTTCAGACAAATTTTTACAAAATTCATCAAAGTTTAACTATAACTTTTTATTTATTTTTCAATGAGTTATCAATAAGGATTATTTTTTATAACTTTAAGGCAAATAATCGTTTGCGATAGTAAATATTATATACTCATTTAGATCTTAAACAAAGATAATTTACAAAATTGATTATAAATTAGACAAGTTATACAAAAGTGTGCAAAAACTTATTTAAGCCACTTTATGTCAAGTTAAAGATAGTGCAGACACAAAAATGGCAGAGTGTCCGCCCTGCCATTTTTTAAGGTTAGTTAAGTGTAGTTATTTTTTTATTCAATTGCTTGATTAGTCTTTTAGCATGAAGTTTTCTTTATAGTAGTTAGTTACAGCTGTAGCCTTTGGCTGTGAAGAAGCTGACTTAATGCCATCTTTATTCTTTTGATTATCAATTGAATATGAAGTACGGTTTGCTAAAATTTCATCACCGCTTAAACGGCTTTGATCTTCATTAAACTTATGACGCTTTACCTTGCCACGATTTGCTATCTGATTATCAAGATCAAGATAATCTAATCTTTGCTTTAAAGTAGTACGACGACTTTGGTCAACACTTGAGGCAGTAACTGAGCTTGGATAGGCGTACTGCTTTGGGAATAATGAGAAACTAGCAATACACAAGCCGACCATAAAGATTAGGCCTAACCGTATAAAAAACGCATTGCGTTTAAACTTGTCCATATATCCCGTCCTGAGTTTGCTTTAAACTTGTATTATATTTTTATTCAAAATCAGATGTATCGCCTGCACCTACACGATGCACTGATGGTACACCATCTTCAAAAACTATCACGGTTGTAGGAGTGGTATTTAAAACACCGCCATCTACAATTACGTCAACTACTGAACCAATTGCATCATTGATATCAACAGGATCATTTTGAGCCTCTTCATCTCCTGGGAGAATTAAAGAGCAACTCATTAGAGGCTGATCTAACTCTTCAATAATGGCACTTAGAATTGCATTTTGTGGAACTCTAATACCAATAGTTTTGCGCTTCTCGTTCATTAAACGACGAGGCACTTCTTTTGTTGCAGGAAGAATAAAAGTGTAAGCACCTGGAGTGTGACTTTTTAAAAGTCTAAATACACTGTTATCAACCTTAGCGTAAGTTGAGAGCTCAGATAAATCTCGGCACAATAAAGTGAAGTTGTGGTGCTTATCTACTTGGCGGATTCTAGCAATTCTTTCCATTGCCCCCTTTTGCTCTAGCATACAGCATAAAGCATAAGCAGAATCAGTTGGTATTACAGCAACCTTGCCCTCACGTAAAATCTCACAAATCAGCTTTACTAAACGAGCTTGTGGATTATCAGGATGAACTGAAATAAATTGTGCTGACATAAGTCCTCTATTTACCTATTATTGCTATATTAATCTTAAATTCAATTGATCTAGATCACATAATTACAGTCGCTATTTTACACCATAATTAAGGCTATGATCTACAAAGAAAAAGCATAAATATCAAATCTCTACTTTTTTAGTATGTTTAGGTGTGTTTTATAATTTACATGCACTAAATGTGATATTTAAGCCTTTTCTAAGTACATTTAATTTTGTAATCGCTTTCAAAAAGTTCAAAAATCAATGAAATTTTGGATTTTGTGAAATTTTCTTAAAATTTGTAAAATCTGACACTTTACTTTAATTATTTATTTGATAAATCAGTGCGATAGAGACAACAAAGCTCCACTAAAGGAGCCTTGTTAAATCATGAATATTGTCTAGTTATTGTTGTTATTGGTATGAATAGCTAGTTCAATATCATCCTCTTCTTGTTGCTCTTCTTCATAAGCTGAAGTTGGCTCAGAATATTGAGAATAAGAAGTTGCTGGAGCTTCAGCTTTAGGAGCAATTGCAGCAGGAGCTGGTGCTACCTCTGTTGGCATGCTTGCATCTTCATCTTCTTGAATATCGTTAGCTGGAGTTACATCCTGCTCTTTAGTTGTAGCATTAGGAGTCTCCTTCATCTTTGGCTTACGAGTATCTTCCTTGCCAAGCTCGATATCATTCTTTAACTCTTCATAGTGAATATCAAGTAAAGCGAAGATCTCAGATAGTGGCATTCTCTCTTGAGGGATACGAGCACGACGACCAAATGAGCCGGCAATTAACATGTTGTATAGAAGTGATTCTTGAACAGTTAATGCCATATTGCTGTTAAACTCTTTAACCTCAATATCATCAAATGACCAGATATCGTGGTTAGCAGCAAACACATCCTTATTTAAAGTTAAGGTCTGTGCATTTGGAAGATTTACACGGATATTGTTGATTACCGCAAAAGCACGTAACTCAATACCTGATACGTAAACACATTGTGAATGTGATACCCATGAGATCTTGCAGATCTCATTGATGTGGTTGCCTAAAACAATAGCTACTACACCAGGTACATCAGGTAGAGATAAAGCAGTTGCTAAATCATCAAAGAATAGAACTTTACGTGGCTTAATATCAAGTTTAGCTAAATCTTGTAAAGTTAAACCGATATCACGTAAACCACCGACCTTGCTACGTAGTACGTTATCTAATAAAACCACACGTACTACTTCTGTTGGAGGCACTAAACCTAATTGTAATAAATCGCGGCGTAATGGATTTAAATCTAAGAAATCACGTAAGAAGCTTAGAATTAAATATCTAAAACTTTCAAACCACTGTGTATCTACACCACGCACTGGAATTTGACGAATTAAAGCGCCAGATTTCTTGTGTACGCAGATCCACTTACAAACTTGTACAAAGCGTACAAAGTCTTCTTCATCTAAAGAGGTAATAGCGTGGATATTTTCGACAGCAGCATCGATTAAATCAGGCAATTCAGCTTGAACAGCTACAAGACGCTTTTGAGCAGAATGGAACTCTACTAAGTGACCTGCCCAAGATGCAATCTCTTCAATCTTTTCAAATACAAGATGTACAGGAACTTCAATCTTGCCAATATCAGGATAAGTTTTTTCAATGAAATCAACTTTACCTGCGATTAGCTCTTTATGCCAATCATCGCAAAATTGCTTGAACTCATCTTTATTGCCTACTACATCCTCATCACGGGTAGGCGCACCAAGATAGATACGAACAGCTTCAAATGGGGTATTATTCTTAATTGAATCGCTAAGCCAAGCGATTACTTTGTCCTTGTACAGAGCATTAACTTCTGCACGAATGCTGTTACGAGTTTTCACGCTGCAGTCCCTTCTTTAAAGAAAGATTAAAATTATTTTTAGTATTGTAATGCTAAATAATCTCATATTGTAAGATATAAATCAATTATTTAGCAAATTGTGGGCATCAAAGTAGGTCAAATCTTACAATTTTAGGCTTGTTGTATGCTGTATTAACAGTAAGATTTAGAATAATGAGGATTAATTTTCGTTTTCTTGCTGTTCTTTTTGAAGTTCTTTTTGTGCTCGCTTTTGTTCACGGCGCATCGTAAAAAATGAAGAGATCAAAGTTGAGCACTCATTCTCTAAAACTCCCCTTGTCACTTCTATTCTATGGTTGTGCTTTTCATCAGTAATAAGACTAAAAGCAGAGCCACAGGCACCAGTTTTTAAATCACTTGCCCCAAAGACAATTCTTTGAAGTCTTGCATGAATTAAAGCCATGGCACACATACAGCATGGCTCTAAAGTTACATACATTGTGTATTTAGGAAAGCGATAATTTGAAACTAATTGTCCAAGCTGTCTTAAGGCTACAACTTCAGCATGGGCAGTTGGATCGTGTGAGGTAATGGTTTGATTGTATCCTTTAGCTAAAACCTCACCATTCTCATCGACGATGATAGCACCTACGGGTACTTCAAATAAGTCATAGGCCTTTTGCGCTTCAATTAAAGCAAGGCGCATGTAATCATCGTCAGACTTAATCACTATTTTTGCTCTTTTTATGTGATCTTAGATTAGCTATTTGTTTGATATTAGTTAGTTTAAGATACCAAATTTTGTTAAGACAATTAGGATCCAAGTAACTAAGGTTAAAATTAACATTACGAACACAGCAGCAGAGCCTAAGTCTTTAGCACGACCTGATAACTCGTGATATTCAGTACCAATTCTATCAACTACTGCTTCAACAGCTGAATTTAAAAGCTCAGCTACAACAGTAAGCCAAGGCATAGCAATTAAAAGGATTAGCTTAACGACATCATTGTTAAAGAATACGCATGCGACAATAGTTAAGATGATTGCTAAAACAAACTCTTGGCGGATAGCAGCTTCATTCTCAAGACCTGCTTTAAAGCCTTTCATGCTGTATTTGTAAGCGTTAAAAATTCTAACTAAACCTTTTTTCTGAACCTTTGCCATTTTAAACCTCGGATGTTAGTGTCAGAGTTGCTTGTATATTTAACTGCGGGCATTATATGCCAAAATGCTTAAGTATCAAATTCAAAAAGAGTAATTACGTACGTAAATGCAGTTTACAAAATTAAAGTAATACGGCAAACAAATGCCTATTGATATAAATCACACTTGATACTGCAACAATTTGCATAAAGATATCATGTGAAAAATTTATTATTTTAAGCATCGAGCATGCTTAAAGCTCTTTAACAAGCTAAATTAAAAGTTAGAAAAACTTCTATTAATAGCACTGTCTATTTTTTAGGACTATTAATTACCTTTTATTACC
>Ga0256405_10011051_pt1 | contig 11662 bp, 10 predicted proteins | sample RumenRJG_02DNA_FD_189096 | JGI IMG/M metagenome (GOLD analysis project Ga0256405, IMG submission 189096) | Bovine rumen microbial communities from Lethbridge, Alberta, Canada - RJG_02 | ecosystem: Host-associated > Mammals > Digestive system > Stomach > Rumen | place: Canada: Alberta...
TAACGCACCAGGATCTGTTCTCCGATGGAACCGTTCCGGCTGTCCACCACGCGGATCTCATCGTAATCCTGAGCTGCGATTACTGCGTTCTGGTAAGTGCCGGAGAGTTTGGAACTCATAAGGATCACAACAGCACTGTCTCCGGCTTCGTGGATTTTCTCAAATTCCTGTTCAAAAGTATAGCTGTTGATCTGGCTGGTATGCGGCAGATCGGAGGATTCGATCAGCAGTTCATAGAAACGGTCAGGCGTCAGGTCATAGCGGTCACGATAACTTTGATCGCCGATGGTGATCTCCATGGGAATCATGGTCACTCCCAGCCTTGAGGCCTCTTCCAGATCAAAATCGGATGCGGTGTCTGTAAGAATTCGTATCATTTCAGAAAACCTCCTGTAAAATGAATACTTTACACAGCTGTTTACCGCGCACAGAATAGCCGCATTTTGAGAATATGTCAACAAGTAAACAGCTTGTTCAAATAAAGATTTTTTTATTTCACCAATCATGGTTATAGGGTAAGATAAGAGCAGTAAGGCAGTCTGTCAGTGGAAGACGATGCCGGAGAAAAGTCATAGTTTGCGATTTTGGAGTGCATGAAACAGGTGGATCCATGAGTGGAAAAAACAGCAAAAGAAAAATGAACAGGCGGCAGGTTGTGATGATCGAATGGGCTGTGCTGATCGCAGCTGCAGTCCTGATTGTCGTGCTGGGTATATGGTTTCTTGCATCGCAGCTGAATGCGCGAAAGGCAGCAGGTTCTGCCCAGCAGGCTTCCGGTACACAAAAGACACAGGAAGCCGCTGCGGACGCTGCAGAAGATAAGGCGGCGGGGGATGATGCCGATGGCTCTGCCCAGCCGGACTCAGAACCTGCCACAGAGGTGTTCACAGAAACTGAAGCAGCTGTCTCAGGCCCAAAGAACAGCTGGCTTTTCAGCTTTGCCGGAGACTGTACGATCGGAAGCCTGCTGGAGTGGCAGGGAAGTCTGGCGCAGGATTTTCAGTCGGTAGTCGGAGATAATTATTCCTATCCGCTGTCAGGAGTGAAAGAGATCTTTGAGGCAGACGATCTCACCTCGGTGAATCTGGAAGGAACGTTTACCAACTCCACCAATGCTGTGGTCAAGCCTTATCGCTTCAAGGCAGATCCTGCCTATGTGCAGGTCCTGAAGGAAGGCAGCGTGGAAGCCGTGTCCACGGCCAACAACCATTCTGGAGATTTCCAGGATGAAGGCAGGGCGGATACCATCGCCGCTCTTGACTCTGTAGGGATCCTTCATACCGGAGCCGGGGATCCGCTGATCCATGAGATGGAAGGCGGGCTGAAGATCGGCATGGTCTCATATAACACAGTCGACAATTACGAGGGAGAGTATGCATGGAGATCTTCCGTGCAGACAGACATCAATACCTGTAAGGAAGCAGGGTGCGACCTGATCATCGGCTTCATGCACTGGGGGTCCGTGGAGTATCTCACAGAGCCTGAGGCCTGGGAAGTCCAGTTTGCCCATGACATGGTCGACTGGGGCTGCGACCTGATCGTCGGCGGACATGCTCATATCCTGCAGAGGATGGAGTATTACAACAACGTGCCGATCTTCTATTCGATGGGCAACTTCTGCTACGGCGGCAATACGAATCCGGATGACAAAGATTCTGTGATCGTGCAGGCAGAGTTTGCAAGAGACAGCAGCACCGGCGAAATCACCCTGAGCCGACTGCATGTGATCCCATGCCTGATATCGACCAGAACCGATCTGAACGATTACTGCCCGACGCCGTGCCAGGAAGGTTCGGAGGATTATCAGCGGATCGTGAGCCGGCTGGAGATGCCTTCCGCCGGATGACACATCAGAAACTCCGACGGAGGATCAGTCCAGTGAGAACAAAGGCAGCAGGTCTTCCTTTGTTTTCAGGTGATGAAGATTCTCTTCATCATAGAAGCCGTTACAGAATTGTATCTTCAGATGGAACATCAGATTGCGGTCCTCTTCCCGGAACATAGCCATCACGATGATCCCGACACGGAAGATATCCCAGCGGATCCGGTGTTTCAGTGTCATGACACTAAGTTTTGTTTCACGCGCGGGAAGTGTCGTATGGAGCAGTACAATACCGGGTCTGACGCAGAAGGTACCTCTGGCTTCCCGCCGGGTGATGTCCATTGCATGTTCTTCCGTGGCGATCTGGTCATGGATATAGTCAGCACACATACTTTCAATTACCTGATAACGACTCGAATACTCCTCATTTTCATGCCAGTAGGCGGAGGCAAACAGGTCTTTTGGCAGATTGAGAGGAAGCGGCCAGATCTTTTTGAAAGTCATCAGTTTGATATCCATGGCATTCTTACTGTTGTCGGCAGTAGGATGGTCATCAATGAAAAGTATCCTTGCCCCTGCGGGTAAGGATATTTTTGTGTTTACGGTTACAAACGCCAGATCTGTCATGCTCAGGTCATAGTGTTCCAGGTAATTGATCGGAAGGATGTCTGTTATATCAATATACAGCTGGAAGACTTCCAGAAGTTTCCTTTTCAGCCCCCATGCGGAAGCCATGTTACGGTGACTGAAAAGGACAGTTCTCAGTTTCATTTCCGGATGTTCGTTGAGAAAAAAACGAATCGAGCCGCTGAAGCAGGTGACCAGGTTGCACAGCTCACTTTCTACCAGAAAGCGTCCTATATAATCCGGCGCAAGACGCTGATACAGCCATGCAAGTTCGTATTCAGCCGACAGGTTTTTCTTAATGGAAATATGGTCTGTCTGCTGGTGAAAGATGATACTGCCGGATGCCAGCTGGTAGAAAAACAGCCTGAGAACATGCACGAATTCCCTGTCTTTTGAGAAATCCACTCCAAAAACGTCTTTTATTTCTTTCAGATATCTATCAGTTTCCTCACGTACGGAAGAGGGGAATACACCTTCTGAAGTGAAAGCAGCTTTCCGCAGCTGATCATCCATATGTGTATTTGAGATAAATGTAATGATCCGGTTTCTTTCCGCCTGGATATATGTCATGCCTGTCTGCTTTTCAATTATAGAAAACAGGCTGTCGGAAGCGTCTCTGAACGGTGAGACTTCCTGCATTTTATTCTGATCCTCCGGCAAAGTGTGACCTGTCTTGCAGCGATAATGCATGATGGCAAGGAGCAGTTCCAGCGCAGTCAGAGTCGTATCATCCATACGGATTCCATTGCGGTGCAGAATCCCGGAAGTTTCCTTCATCAGAAGCTCCAACAGTTCAGAGTCCAGAAAATGGTATCCATAGTAGGCATTCTTGTTGGCGGTATAATCCCAGTCCTCATGGAAAAGATGCAGCATGACAGAGCGGATCTTATCTTCATCATTCTCGAAGGAGACCTCATCGCCTTTCAGGATCAGGCGGATATAGGGTGGATCGTAATAATAGGACTGTTTCAGTTTCTGAATGTCACTCATGAGAACAGACCGGCTTACGAAGACTTCTTCTTCCAGATCATAAAGGTTCAGAGGCTCATCACTCTCACACAGACGGAAAGCGAGATAGCGGATACGCTCCGGACCGGCGAAAAAAGCCGCATTGATATGACTCATCTCCAGGATCCTGTCGGGATCTTCTGCCTGGAACAGAAAGCCCTTGCTGTTGGAGGACATCACGACGGCATTGTAATCTGCAAGCACCTGATTCATCTGGTGAATATCATTCCGGATAGTGCGCGTAGATACCTTCAGTGCGTTGGCAAGATCTTTGCTGGGCACATAGTCTGTCTGATCCCGAAGAATGTACAGAATCTTACGCTGGCGAAGAGATAGCTCATTAATTTTCACAGTATCGCTCCTTTCCAATACAGATATAGAAGCACACATCTTGCATTTACACTATAGCACACGTCTTTCCACATGAAAGTGGAAAATGGGAGATGGAGCGCATATTTTGTTAAAGCTAATATATTGTCAGAACACAACAGGTAAGCACAACATGCGGAAAGGAGAAAAATCATGAAAGCAGTAGCTGGCTACGGAATCGTGAATGCAGATACCAGTGGGCCCGGAACATTTCTGAGAGCTGCGAAGTGGTACTGGGATGAGCTGACCGATATGTTCAGTGCCGCAGGGTTTAAATCCGTAATGATTCCACTGGTTCCCAACACAGAGAACGTCTCAAGAAACGGAGCGCCGATCTGTACAGCCTCAATCAGAACCAGGTTTGGTTCACCGAAGGGATACCTGGAGTATCTGAATGATAAGGGAATCGACAATGTGGAAGCTGTCGGCGTTTCCGCTCAGAGCATGTACAACAGTCTCTTTGAGACAGGACTCCCGATTGAGAAATTCTATGAAGGATTCTATGAGTATGCTCTGGATGCAGCGCAGGCGCTGAAGGAATTGAATGGAAGCACCCTGCTGATCTCTCCGACTCCCGGGATCGGATTCCTGGAACAGGAATTCGGAGGAGATGAGGAGAGAATGAAGCAGTTTGAGGCGGAAGCTGCCGCGTGTATGAATCGAATCGGAAAAGCATGCAGAGACTTGAATGTGAACGCAGTGATCCGGAATGAGTTCTGGACTCTGGAACGTGGAAGCCTGATCCATGCGTTTCTGGATCAGCTGGATCCGGAATATGTTACCTATGCAACGGATCCCGCACATCTGTATATCGCAGGTGAAGATTATCTGGAGTACTTCCGCAGATATGCAAAGCAGTTGAAGGCAGTGTGCTTTACAGATACGAAGTTCCGTGATGAGAATGGCGCTTACCGGACAATCTCTCCGGAATACCCGCAGGAAGGAAGACAGCAGAGAGTCTACTATGACCTGGGATTCGGCGACATTGATTATGATGCTGTATTCAGCATCCTGAAAGAGAATGGTTTTGACGGTCCGGTCCTGCTGGATTCGAAGTATTCTCTTGACATCCCGAAAGGGATCCTCAGAATGCGTACGTTCTGGAACAATCTGGAAAAAAGGTACGAAAAAAAGGAGGGTCGGTAATGGAAAAAAGAAATCTGAATTACACTTACATGACCAACCTGTGGGGAGTGATCAATTACCGCCAGGTTTCCAATTTTGATGAATGGTATATGGGTGATTTCAATTCAGCCTATTACTATCAGGACTGGGATAAGATCCTTCGCTACTTCGCAGGGGCCGGATTCAAGGGGATCGAGATCATGGTATTCTCCGTGCCCAGCATCCGGAATGCCTTCGGCTCTATGACAAACTTTAAAGAGTTTGCGAAGGAGCGAGGAATTGAGCGTATCACCGGCATGTTCTCACATCATGTTGGATCTCAGGATAAGAGGAATCATCCCGCAATCTTTGCCTATGAGCAGCAGGCAATCGATGCACTCGCCGAGTGCGACGGTATCAACCTGATCGTACAGCCTGCCGGCCAGTATTACGGAACCGGCCCGCTGGATGAGGACGGATTGAAAAATGTCGCGGAATGTATGAACACTGTCGGACGTATGTGCGCAGAAAAAGGCCTTGCAGTCTCCATTCACAATGAGTTCTGGTGCGCGGTCAACAAGTATGACCATGAGAAATTCCTGGAGATGACAGATCCCCGCTACGTTTACTACTGCCTGGATACAGCGCAGGTAGCTATCATGGGGAAGGATATCCTGAACTTCTATGATACCTATCACGACAGAGTCCAGTATTTCCATATCAAGGACACCACGTATGTCAATGCACCGGATGAGAAACGTTTTGGCGCAGGCGCAGAATTTGATGAGAAGGGCGGACGCTGGTTCTGGGAGCCGGGCGGCGGCGTCCTGGATTTCAGAGGCCTGTGGAAACTGATGAAGAAGCACAATCACAAGGGCTGGATTGGTATCGAGTCTGACGGAACACCGGAGCCGCTGGCTACGATCCTTCTGACGAAGAACTACATTGATACGGTTCTGGATCCGATTTACTGCTGATAAACATATTAAACATATACATATACAACGGAGGAAAATAAGATGATGGACACACAGTTTGCAAAATTTTTACAGATCGGAATTATCGTTGAGAACGTTGAAGAGACCATTAAGCACTACGAAGAATATGGGATTGGTCCGTGGCGTGTGAGCCCGCTGGATTCCAATGAGTTCCCGGATTTTTCAATGAACGGAAAGAAAGAACGCCTTCAGACGATCATGGCATTCTGCGACTGCTGGGGATTCGAACTGGAACTGATCCAGCCGATCAGCGACAGCCCCTACAAAACCTGGCTTGAAGAGCATGGCCCGGGAATGCATCACATTGCACTGATCACCCGCGACAGTTTCGACGAAGTGCTTGCAGAGCATAAGACCCTTACCGGTCAGGATCCGTGGCTGTGGTGCAAGGATCCGCAGATTGGTATGGAGTTCGCTTATCTGGATCTTCACAAGGAACTGGGTCTGTTCCTCGAAGTATACAACGAAGAAAAGACCGGTGGACTTCCTGCAAACTTCAGACTGCCTCAGGAATAATAAAACCGTAATCAACTTGGAAAGGAGAAAAAAGCATGGAATACGTAAAATTTGATGGAATTGACAAGAAGGTCAGTAAGTTCTTCATGGGCACCTTCGGAATGTTCCCGGACAACAAAGAGAAGCACTTCTCAACACTTGATGCAGCCTACGATCTGGGAATCACAGCGATCGACACAGCACGTGCATATGATTCAGAACCGACTGTCGGCGAATGGATCAAGACCCGCGGTGTGAGAGAGAACATCGTTCTTCTGTCCAAAGGCGCGCATCCGTCAGATTACCGCGAACGTGTCACTCCGTATGATATTGATTCGGACCTGGCAGAGACACTGGCAGAACTGGACACCGATTACCTTGATATCTATCTGCTTCACAGAGACAACACAGCGCTTCCGGTTGGTCCGATCGTGGAGAAACTGAACGAGCATCAGGCAGCCGGCCGCATCCGCATCTTTGGCGGATCCAACTGGACCCATACCCGCCTGGAAGAGGCAAATGAGTACGCTTATGCGCACAACCTCAATCCGATGACGGTATCTTCTCCGAACTTCAGCCTGGCTGAGCAGGTGAAGAATCCCTTCGCTGCAGGCTGCGTGACGATCGCAGGCAATAAGAATGCAGAAGCACAGGAATGGTACACAAAGAACCAGATGCCGGTCCTTGCATATTCTTCCCTGGCACGTGGACTGTTCTCCGGAAGGATCACCAGAGAACTGCTGGCGAACGATCCTGAGAAGATCGATCAGTTCTGCAGAATCGGATACTGCTATGAAGAGAACTTTGTCAGACTGGATCGCTGCAAGGAGATCGCAGAGGAAAAGGGCTGCACCATTCCGCAGGTCGCTATGGCATATGTGCTTGACAGCCCGCTGAATGCATTCCCGATCATCGGAGCGGCAAACCGCAGCGAGATCGAGTCCTCCCTTGGAGCACTGAATGTTAAGCTTACTCCGCAGGAAGTTCTCTATCTGGAGCTGAAGGCAGATACCAGGAAATGAGAAATATGTAAATCACAAAGGCAACATTACTGCTAAAATCTTCCTTTATGTAAAAGGCTTTCTGAACAGAATTCGTTCAGGAAGCCTTTTCTATTATAAGGAGCACTGCCTTTTCCACATATAAGTGGAAAAGACCTGTTTGTTGGTGCTTCTTCTCCAAGCTACTATTTTATCAGAACAATATAACAGAATTCAAAGTTGCACAAACCTACAGAAAGAGAGGAGGAACATATGGTACCTGGCAGAGTTGGACAGTATCAGCGCAGTGTATCTATTATCGGGATCGGTACAGTACCATTCTGCAATATCGATGAAGATCCGGAACTGAAAGGTCTCACGGAGGGTGAGTTCTTCGGTACGGCAGCACTGCAGGCAATGGAGGATGCGGGGCTTGAACCCAGAGATGTGGAGTTCTTCTATCACGCTTCCGCCAACCCCAAATTCTTTAATTTTGCCGCCACACCGAATATGCAGGTTGCGGAATGGTTTGGAATGCGCGGCAAAGGCTCTGTGCATCATTCAGAAGCATGCTGCAGCGGCTACATCGGACTGCAGGAAGCAGTTCTGGATGTTGCCAGCGGTGCGCATGATATTGTGCTCAGCGGCGCTGTGGAGCTGTCCTGCGGACTTCCGATTCCCGGAAAGCCGGCACATCTGAGGGATCCGCTCACCATGGAGCGGCTTATCCCTGATCTGGAAGCGATCATGGACCGTGCATACACGAGAGCAATGGGCAGCGGCCACATCGGACAGGATGACTGGATCGATCTGTACCGTATGGAAAACGGCCTGACAGATGAGCAGATCGATGATGTGCTGAATACGATGGCATATCACGGCAGACGGGCAGCTGCGTTGAATCCGCTTGCGATGGTGCGTACACCTTTTGAGGAGCTTGCCGAAAAAGCCGGTATGAGCAGTCCCATGGAATACCTTCGTTCTATCTATAATGCCAAGACCACTCAATATCTGAGAGTCACAGGCAATGCACCCGGAGCTGACGGAGCAGCGTGCGTGATCGTCTGCCCGACGGAGATGGCGAAGAAGTTTAAGCAGAAGCCGGTAGAGGTTCTTGGGATCGGCTCCTCCTGCCTTGAACTGATGAGACCTCACAATGAGAAAGAGATCACGAAAGAAGCGGCACGCCAGGCATATGAAGTGACCGGTCTGAAGCCGGAGGATATTGATCTGCTTCTGGTAAATGACTTTGTGCTGCCCTCGCAGCTTCTGGCGGCAGAGGAAGTCGGATATCTCCCCAAGGGAGAAGGATGGAAATGGGTGCTGGAAGGCAGGACTGCCTTTGATGGCGACCATCCGATCAATCCACACGGCGGACGTACCTCCTACGGACATGCATTCGGAGCATCCGGCATGGCAGATGTCTATGAAGCAGTTCTGCAGCTTCGCGGTCAGGCGGGTCCCAGACAGGTGAAGAATAATCCGAAGACAGCGATGCTCAGAGGCTTCGGCGGCGGCCAGAACTGCTGTATTCCGATCCTCAGGACGGTCGAGTGATCCAGATAACGGAAGGAGAAAAATCCTATGAAGATAGAAAAGATCGTTTCCGTTTTTTACAAAGGACTGGAAGAACATAAGATCCTTGCCCGCAAATGCAAAGAGTGCGGCGCGATCGAATTCCCGCCCCGCTATGCGTGCAATACCTGCGGATATCACGAGACAGAGTGGGTAGAACTGTCCGGAAAAGGAAAACTGACTACCATGATCACTCCGGCAACATTAAATGCAGACCCGTGGAATTCCAAGATGGGACCCTACTGCTACGGCATCGTTGAGCTGGAGGAAGGTGTGGCAATTAACGCGACCGTATTCGGAGTCACAAAGAAAGCCGCCAGAAAACTTCGCTTTGAACTGCCGCTCCCGGTACACGCTCTGTTTGCCCAGAAAGATGGATTTACCACACTGTTTTTCGAACTGGATGAAGGCATCGTTGAAACAAAACATAAATAAGGATCATCAAAGGAGGGAAAAAATGAGTAAAAAAGTAAACGTTGGAGTTGTCGGATGCGGAACGATCGCAGATGTTTATCTGAAGAATCTGACAGAGCATTACAAGAATGTTGAAGTTGCCGCAGTAGCAGACCTGTTTGTGGAAAAGGCACAGCAGGCAGCAGAGAAGTTTGGTATCGGAAAAGCCTGCAGTGTCGAGGAACTGCTTGCAATGCCGGACGTTCAGATCGTACTGGACCTGACGATCCCGGCTGCGCACTACAGCGTGAATAAGCAGATCCTGGAAGCCGGCAAACATCTTTACTGTGAGAAGCCGCTCGCTCTGCGGTTTGAAGAGGCGAAGGAACTGGCTCAGCTGGCCGCGTCAAAGGGCCTGATGTGCGTGAGCGCTCCGGATACATTCCTCGGCGCCGGAATCCAGCAGACACGCGCGATCATGGACAGCGGAAAGATCGGAGAACCGGTTGCGTTTACCGCGAACATGACCTGCCCGGGACATGATCTGTGGCATCCGAATCCCGGATTCTACTATAAGACAGGCGGCGGACCGATGTTTGACATGGGACCGTACTATCTGACTGCACTGGTCTATCTGATGGGACCGATCCGGCAGATCTCCTGCTTCATAACCTCCGGACGTCCAGTCAGGAATATCCTTGGTACAGAGACCAGAACAGAAGTGCCGACAACATACACCGCAATCATGGAATTCCAGTGTGGAGCCATCGGAACTGTGATGATGAGCTTCGATACCTGGAGCACATCCCTGCCGCTTCTTGAGATCTATGGAACGAAGGGCAGCATCTACGCACCGGATCCGGACAGCTTCAATGGTCCTGTCACTGTATATGATGGCAAGAAACTGCAGGATATTGTGGAAGCGGTAACCGAGCCGCATCCGGCGAAGATCATCACAATGGTGACCAGTCAGGATTCCTGTAAAGAGCAGGCACAGATGGAGTTCCCGGAGAATCCGGAGCATCGTGCCAATATGAGAGGAATCGGTGTCAGCGATATGGCACAGGCTCTCCTGGACGGACGTGAGAGCCGGATGAGCATGGATATCTCTGTTCATGTCGTAGAGGCGCTGAATGCATTTGAGGAGTCGGCCATGACCGGTCAGCCCTACCTTATGCAGACCACCTGCAGCACGACAAAACCGATGGAGAAAGACTGGGAACTCTGGGAAGTGAAGTGATCAGCTGCATGATCTGTGCAGCAGGGATCAGAGCTTTGATCAATCAGGAGGGAGTAAGGAGCTAATGAAGAATTGCTTCAGTATGGAAGTTGTGGATCTGGATAATCAGGCTCCGAATCGCAACAGGCGTGAGAGTAAGTATTTCTGGGATGAGATGAATCATCTCACAGCAGCTGGTGGATTTCACAGTATTGAGATCCCGTATGAGCCCAAATGGGACTTCGGAGGAAGGTCCGGAATACCCCGTACACTGCGTTCGGTAACAACAAAATTCGGAACGGTTGCCGGTTACATGGATTATCTGAAACAGAACGGAATCGATGCGATCGACTGTATTCATTTTAATCCGTCTCTGTTCTGCCGTGGAATCTGGCCGGTTTATTTCGGGGCGTTTGCACATTATGCCATGGAGGCAGTCGGTTTCGCGAAAGAAGCCGGATGTGGGACCGTCGTCATAAGCGCCACACCGCCGGCGTATAAAGTCCAGCTTCTTCTGGGAGATAAAACGGAAGAGGAATTTCTGCAGGAGACCAGAAAGATTCTGGAGGAGATTGCTGCATTCGCGGCTCAGAACAATGTCTCTGTCTGCCTGAAAAATGAATACTGGGGACTTCTGAGAGGAGACAGGATCCTGTCATTTCTCTCGGATATGAAGCAGCCTGTGAAGCTGGATCTGGATACCGCGCACCTTGCTGCGGCAGGTGTGGAGGTTTCGGAGTTTGCTAAAAAAGCTGCGGCGTATATCGGGATGGTTCATTTCACAGATACCTCTTTCAGGGATGAGGATGGCACCTGGAAAACAGCGCTGCCGGAACATCCTGCAGGACATGCAGCCAAAGTATTTACCGATCCGGGAGAAGGCACTGTTGATCTGAAGGGGATCCGTGATGAGCTCACACAGGTCGGATATGACGGTATCGTGGTCTGGAATCCGAAGGATTCGTATGATATCAGCCGCTCTATCCTGCGGACAAGATATTTTATCGACACTGTCCTGGAATGAGAAGGAGGAGCGAAGGTATGGACAATAAGATCAGATTATCCCATATGA
>Ga0256405_10011052_pt1 | contig 11661 bp, 11 predicted proteins | sample RumenRJG_02DNA_FD_189096 | JGI IMG/M metagenome (GOLD analysis project Ga0256405, IMG submission 189096) | Bovine rumen microbial communities from Lethbridge, Alberta, Canada - RJG_02 | ecosystem: Host-associated > Mammals > Digestive system > Stomach > Rumen | place: Canada: Alberta...
AGATGATATAGGAGTTAATTTAAAAAATCCGAGAGGCTGTCCACAACAGCGTCTCGGATCCTTTGAAAATTAAATTTTAAATTCAGCGTTTTTAACAATATAAAATAGTAGGGGTGTGAACAGTAACCTAAAATACTTGTTTTTTGACAAATGAGTATTGTTTAATTGTTAATGTACGTAATATAATTTAATGATATGAGGGGTACTTTAGAGTAGGATTGTGCACTATAGTAGTAGTACCTCACTACATAATATTATGGAGGTGTAACTCATGAAAAAGAAATTTTTGACACTTGCACTTGTTGCTGCAATGGCTGTATCTAGTCTTTCAGTTTCTATGGCTGCAAATTCATCAACCAACAATAGAGGCAGCTCTAGTTCAAGCAGCTCAAGTTCAAGCAGCTCAAGCAGCTCAAGTTCAAGCAGTTCAAGTAACACAACAACAAGCGCATCAGCAGGTAACACAACTACAACAACAAACTCAGCTGGACAGACTGTTTCGCAAACAGTTACAGAGTCAGGCAATCTCAAGTTTACTGTAAGTACTTTTGGCGACGTTACAGTTACAGAGGCCAAGCAGACAAACTCTGATGGTACAGAGGTTCAGTTCACAAACACAGGCGTAGCTGACAACCAGGGCTTTGCTAATCCTATGAACATAACAATTCTCGTTATCTCACAGAATGGTGTTACACTTGGATGCTTTGTTAACCCTGCTACAGGTCTTCCACTTGCTACAGGCGCTGACGCAATTTACTATGCTTATGGATTAAATGGTGAGCTTGTTGCTCATTTCGTTGATGCCAACGGTTTCTTCTACACAGGTACTCGCGTTGTCAATGGTGTTGCTCACACATTCAATGCTGAGGGTGTAATGATTGCTTAATCAGATATTATTCCATATCCAGCTGGCTCGAGCAGTATGATACGCAGACGCACAAGATGCGTGTTTGGATAAAGGATCAGAAAGACAGCAGACTTTGTCTACTGTCTTTCATTGTGTCTTGATACAGACTCCGGAGGTTCCGAGGTCTGTAATGCGACACAAGATAGGAGACGACAGGATGTTTGACATTCACTCCCATATTATTTATCACATTGATGATGGCTCGCGTGATATAGATGAGTCAGTCAGGTTGATAAAGTCAGATGTAGAGCAGGGTGCGACTGATATCATCGCCACTCCCCATTATTATATACAGCAGCCTACAGATCCGGCGCGTATCAGAGACAAGCTGGAGGATGTGAGGACGGCAGTCAGAGCTTCCGGGATAGATGTCAGGCTGTATACCGGCAACGAGGTGCTTTTTTTTGACAGTATGACGGAGAGGCTGGAGTCGGGGGAGATACTTACGCTATGTGACAGCAGGTATACCTTGATTGAGTTTTATCCGTTAGAGAGCTATAATACTATATTGAGATGCGTGCGTAATGTGAGAAATGCGGGCTATCTTCCGATCATTGCCCATGCTGAGAGGTTTAAGGGCTTACGTGAGCATGGCCTTGATGAGGTGATATCCCTGGGGGCATACATACAATTGTCTACGGAGCCCTTGAGTCGTAAGGGGATAGGGGCACTCCTGGATGGAGAGACGCAGTTTATACGCAAGGCATTAAAGATGGGTCAGGCACATTTTCTGGGCACAGATATGCATCGCCATGACACCAGACCACCGGTGCTTAGGGACGCCATAGGGTGGATATATAAAAATATCGATAGAGATTATGCAGAGGCACTCCTCGATGGTAATGCCAGATGCATTCTAAAAGATATAGAGATTGACTAAAAACAGTAGTGAGGGATTGGTATGCCAGAAAATAATAATATACAGAGAGCCAGCAATGTAGTTCCTATCAATACAGCAGACAGGAACTATATCGAGATAGATCTTGTTCAGTTATTTTTTGAGTTAAGGAAAAACATTTTATTTCTTATTTTGTCTTTGGTTATAGGTGGAGGATTTGGATATGCTATTTCCAGATTTATACTCGTGCCTACATATACCAGTACATCTATGATTTATGTTATGAGTAAGGAGACTACTCTTACTTCACTTGCAGATCTGCAGATCGGCTCACAGCTCACATCAGATTACAAGGTTCTCGTAACAGCTCGTACTGTTATGGAGGATGTTATTGACAAGCTTGGTATAGAAAATATGAATTATATGGATCTGAGGAACAAGATCACACTTAACAATCCTCAGAATACACGTATCCTCAATATATCTGTTTTGGATACTGATCCACAGAGAGCCAAGCAGTTGACAGATGCTGTTTCAGAGTGCGCATCTGACTATATTGCAGATATCATGGAGCAGGATCCGCCAAAGATCATCGAGTATGGTGAGATACCTCTCAGAAAAACAGGTCCACATACAGGTAGAAATACTTTAATTGGTGCTCTTGCGTTTTTTATGGTTACAGTAGCAGGTATTACTATTGCCATGGTGACCAATGATACTATCAGAACTGAGGATGATATTGAAAATTATTTCCATCTTCCTGTACTTGCTGCTATTCCTGAAAAGGATCCTGAGGCAGCCAAAAAGGCAGATCAGTACAATTACGCATATAGAAACAAAGATAGGAAATAAGGAGCAATAGTCATGGACATAATCAAGAATACAGTTAATATGATTTTGGATCCGGATAATGATTTTAGATACAGTGAGGCACTGAGGACACTCAGGACCAATATCCTTTTCTCTGGATCAAAGGTAAAAAATATTCTTATTACATCCACATCACCTAATGAGGGTAAATCAACAACATCATTTGAGCTTGCCAGAGTTTTTGCCGAGTCAGGCAAGCATACACTTTATCTTGACTGCGACATACGTAAGTCAGAGTTTGTTACAGTACACAGGATCAAGGGACAGACTGTTGGATTGTCTCAGATACTTACAGGGCAGGTCCCAATGGAGGATGGATTTTACAATGATCCTCAGATACCTAACCTTGACATGGTTTTTGCCGGACCGTACTCACCTAATCCTACTGAGCTTTTTGAGGATGAGATGTGTGAGAGGTTTTTCCAGTTTATAAAAGAGCTTAATTACGACATAGTTATACTAGATACAGCACCTATAGGTACAGTTATTGATGCTGCTATCCTAACTCGATTTGCCGATGGAGCGGCACTTGTTATAGAGGCTGAGGTAACATCCAGACGTCTATTTCAGAGAGCAAAGGAGCAGCTTGACCGAACAGGAGTCAAGTTCCTGGGAGTCATACTCAATAAGGTTAATATGAACAAGGGAGGTTACTATAACAGTTACTACAGCTACCATAAATATGGCAAAAAGTATGGTAAGTATGCCAAGTATGGCTATGGTGGCTACGGTTATTATGGCCGAGACAACAGGCAGAAAGAAAACAATGATTAATTAGTGATGCATGGAGGTATTTAATGCCAAGTACTGATGATTATCTCAGCATAAAAGAGCTAGCAGATAAGTGGCAGGTCACCATTAAATATGTCCAGAGACTATGCAGGCAGGGCAGTATCCAAGGAGCCATCAAAATCAGGGGTAGATGGTTCATACCGGTTGATGCAGCCAGGCCAAATGATAATAGGGTAAAGAGTGGTAAATACATAGGTTGGCGTAAAAAATATCATGTGGATGAGAAGCTTGATTCTCATTTATTGCAGATGGTTGAGGATTTACGTGACAATGCAGAGAAACACAAAGTAACAAAAACAACAAAAAAGCTAAAGATTTTTTTAGATCTATAGTATAGGAAATGTAGTAAAGGGTACAGACTAAGGAGTCTGTACCCTTTTTGTGACTAAAAAGTTTGTGACATTTTTGAGTCTATAAAGCCTGTATCCTTTTTTGGCGGCTAAAATGGATTATTACGAAACCTGCTATAAATCCAATTATCGTCGGCAGTATCCATCCAAATCCATATGAGAAAAGTGGTAGATATCTATCACAGAAATCAATGAGCGGTGCTGCACCAATGGCACTTGTCCAGGCTGTAGGAAGAGCCTTTAGGAAATCGAAAAATGAGCTGATCACGACCATGGTCATTACAGAAACGATGATGGTATGATTTCTGTTAAATAAATTGCCAAATACTGATAACAGTGTGAGTGTTATGGCTATTGGATATAGCATCATGAGTACTGGTACTGAAATCTGAATTATGGAAGTGAGTCCAACATTAGATATCAGATAGGTGATGGTACTAAAGATGATCGCCCACTTATTATAGGCCAATCTGTCAGGAAAGATCTCACTGAATGTAGTAGCGCAGCTTGTCATGAGTCCAACGGCTGTTTTAAGGCAGGCAAAAAATATAATGACAGCCAGTAGGATGGAACCAAATCCCGGGAAGTAATGTGCAGATACATCTGCAAGTACTGATCCGCCATTATCTCTTAGTGGAGCATAGGCTCTGCTCTCGGCACCTGCAAGGGCAACCAGTAGATAAATGATACCCATAAAACCACAACTGAATACGCCTGCTTTGACGGCATTTTGCGCTATATGGTCAGGGGATGTGATGCCCTGTTTACGGATTACGTCTACTACGATGATACCAAAGGCAAGTCCTGCCAGTGTATCCATTGTGTTGTAGCCATCCAGAACTCCCTGTAAAAGCGGGGCATTGTCATATATTCCCTGAGCCTCATATGATGAGATATGTCCTTCCGGTTGTAAGAGAGCTATAGCGAGAAGGATGCCTAATACAAATATAAATACAGGATTTAGGAACTTGCCTATCCATACCAGTATTTTGCCCGGTCTCAGTGAGAACCATAACATGAGCGCATACATAAATGTGGTAAAAATAAATAGAGCAAGCTGCGGATTGATGCCGTCACTAAGGAGTGGCTTTATACCAATCTCAAATGGAACTGTAAGACATCTAGGAGCAGCAAAAAATGGACCGATTGCAAGGTATAGAGCGATGGTAAAGATGAAACCAAATTTTTTGCCTACCTTCTGACTGAGATCCAGTAAACCATTGCTGCCCGTAAGGCCGAGAGATATTACTGCAAGAAGAGGCATACCCACTGCAGTAATGAGAAATCCCGTAAGAGCGCCGAGGAAATTGCTGCCTGCCATCTGTCCGAGATAGGCTGGAAATATGAGATTGCCTGCTCCAAAAAATAATCCGAAAAGCATACTTGTTATCGTGATAAGCTCGCCAGTTGTAAGCTTTGTTTTCATTTAGTTACCTCACTGTATCAGTAGATTATCATAGTGGCTGCGATGATACCTAATTATGAAAAATTAAGCCTGTATGATACACCTTGTCACTTTGCTGTCATCTCGATAGATGGCGGCAGATGTAGACATTCGCCACGGTATGAAACGTATAAAAAATAAGGCCAGTTGACTTGATATTTGTCCTGTCATTTGGCCTGCTAGTACGTTAGTTTATCAGATAAAGCGCTTTTGGTTAAATTTTAGAAAATTTCATATCACGAAATTAATTTGTTGTATGTGTTTCTTAAAATGAAATTTTGGTGTAAAATTAGAGCATTACTTGGTTTGAGGGCAAGTCAAAAACCAAAATGAATATTTTAAAGAAACTTTTTGATGGATAGTTCGACGACTGATTTGATGGACAGTTAGATGGCTGATTTTGATAGCTTTTTTGATGAAATGTTTCAATGGGCTTTCTAATGATGGCGTGATGTTCAGGTTTACTGAAATACGTATATTTATGAGGTATTATAATGGAAACAACTGCTGAGATAATAGGAAAGAGGATTAAAAATTACAGGAAGGCTCAGCATATGACTCTCCAGGATCTGGCTGACAGGATAAGTAAGAGTAGAGCTACTGTATGTAAATATGAAAATGGAGAGATCTCCATAGATGTATCTGCACTTTATGATATTAGCTGTGCGCTAAAGGTGCCTATGAACAAGCTGACGGATATACCGCTGCCAGAGTCTGAGGATGCAGATATCATACCTGACGAGTTATCGCTCAGTCGTAAGGGCAGAGGTCCTTTCTTTAATGCCAAGCGGCTGTATTTTTATTTCTTTGATGGGAGATATAATCATCTTAAGGATGGCATCATAACCATAGGAGATAGAGATGATACTACCGGAAGTTACGACTGTACCATGTCCATATCCATCATTTCTACAGATGGTCGTACCAGTGAGATTTTTTACACTGGTAAAGTGTATTACAGTGATATGCTTATCAGGTTTTCATTTATCAACTCCTGGAACATCCTGGAGGAGGCGCTTTTATACATATTTAATCCGTTGGAGTTGAGAGATCATACTACTGGTCTCCTTTGCAGTATATCAACAGCAGACCTGGTGCCTTGTGCATTCAAATGCATCTTAACACTAAATCCCATGGAACCGACTCCGGAGTTTAAAAAGCAGCTCCTCTTTACTGAAAAGGAGATGAAGACTATGAAAAAGCTAAACAGACTGTTGGTGACAAATACGCCATAAAGTAGAGAAAATTAATGGCAGGTGAAAAAATTTCCTGGGCTTCAAACTTGCTGAGGGTATTGCTTTATGAGTTGACTAGCCTTTTAAATTAAGACAAAAAATGGCAGGTGAAAACCATAATTTTCCACCTGCCATTTTAAAATGCTCTAATATTTTTAAATTATTCTAATAGTGATAAGCAACTTTAACAGTCATAAGAGGTCCTAAAAATTTTAGTACACACTATCTGTTAAATTAGAAACAGTATAATTATTTCTTTATTGCGTAAATTGTGTATACATTGGAATCAGGAGCTACAAATGGTTGTGTACCCTCTTTATCCATATACAATTCATAACCATCTTTTACGCAAAGGCTTATAACATTGGACTCCATAGTTGACATAGTATAGGTTTCCTCTTTGTTGGTATCAGGATCATATACTATTGTTATTGTTTTGGTCTTGACGTCATAGCTGTCAGCAAAGTCACACATGTCTTTATAATCCTGTGGTTCCTCCACATCATATTCTGCAGTTATCTCACAGAAATCTATCTTTTTATCATCGAGGACTATCTTGGTGCTCATTTTTTGGATTTCCAAAGTTTTAGAGTCCAAAATATAGGTGTATTCTATCTGGCCGCCTTTCCACTCATCTGGTGTTTCAACTACGTTGACATTGTTTCTTATAGGAGATGTTGTCACCAATGTCACACTACCGTCACCAGGTATCTCCATAGAAGTTATTTTTTCATTTGTATTTTCATCAAAAGTTACAATAAATGGAATCTCGTTTATATCTGGAATATACTTGGATTTTTCTTCACCGTTCATGGCATACCATAACTTTGATGATGCGGTTGTATTGTCTTTGTAGGTTTTTTGGCTAAATTCGTCAGTCTTTGTATATAGAGTTTTGTCTATAACCACGTCGTCTGTTTCAGCTCCGGTATTATCCATGCAGTAATAGACTGTATCGGCATCTCCATAAATGAGTAATGATCTGTATCCGCTCGCTATGACATTTTGTCCATCTTTGTCATCTACAATCTTTATCTCACCTTTATAATTTTTGTGGTTTTTAAGGATATTTCCTGAGGTGTTGGCAGTAATCATATCATCGATGGAGACAGAAATAGGCTCAGGTTTTGTTTCAGGTTCAGTCTCAGCTTCTGTTTCTGTAGCGGCTACTGTCGCAGGCTCTGTTGCGGCCTCTGTTGCAACCTCTGTTGCGGCCTCTGCACCTGAAGATTCTTCAGCCTCTGCGGCAACTACAGTACTTTCTGTTGCAGCCTTTTGTTTCCTAGGTGTTGGAGTGAAGCATCCACTCATAGTGATGGCAGCACCAGATAGTAAACCAACCAGCATGATGATCTTTTTCTTCATAAAATACCTCTTTCTCTTTTATTTATATAAAATTATATATATTCATTTTTTAAATCACAGTATTCTGATTTTTATAAGTTTTTATAAGTATTGAAAAATATAAAAAAGATGAACGGTCTTTATTAATTAACCTGCTTTGTAAATCAACATTTAATATAGATTAAAAAAGCAAGGGGATTAAGCCATCTAAAAATAAATTATAACATTCTAAATTTTCAACAATATAATGTTTTTAAAAAATAAAATAAAAGAAGTATAAACAAAAAATGGATTAATAGGAAAAACTTAATTAGTTTAAAGGAAATAAATTGTGTTTATTGGTTCAATCTAGGAAATTATTGATTTAAGGCAAAGAAATTAGAGGATGTGATTGACTCATATCTTGGCATTTAGAATTGCAGTCATGTCAAGGCGCAAAACCGCATGACTCATATCTTGGCATTTAGAATTGCAGTCACGTCAAGGCGCAAAACCGCATGACTCATATCTTGGCATTTAGAATTGCAGTCATGTCAAGGCGCAAAACCGCATGACTCATATATTGGTATTTAGAATTGCAGTCATGTCAGAGCGGAGGGGATTGACTCAGTGACAAAAAAGCTAGATTGAGTCATTGGAAATGGCTTTGACCATGGATCTACATTTTGATAATGTAGATTGATTTTTGAGGCGGAGGATTTTAGGCAGAAAAAGGAGACTAAGGCGGAAAAAATCGGCATGATGATATTTGTCATCATGCCGATTCTTGATTATATATATTTACTTGCCGAATACCTGCTCTTTGTACTTTTTGCCTGTTGGAGTAGCAGCAAGTCCGCCTGTTGCAGTTTCCTTGAGGTCTCTGGACATTGCATCACCGACCTCGCGCATGGCATCGATACACTCGTCTGCAGGGATTTTTGCCTCTATACCTGCAAGAGCCATATCTGCACTGGAAAATGCAATGACTACGCCGGAAGCATTCCTCTTGATGCAAGGGATCTCAACGAGTCCGGCTACAGGGTCACATACGAGACCCTCTTGATTGACGATGGCGATAGCGAGAGCGTCTGCACACATCTTTGGTGTGCCGCCCATGAGCTCAACAAGAGCTGCTGCAGCCATACCTGAGGCACTGCCACACTCAGCCTGACATCCGCCCTGTGCACCGGCGATAGAGGCTTTAGTGGCGATTATCATGCCAAAGGCGGCGGCTGTAAATATAGACATTACTATATCTTTTTTAGGGATCTGTCTGTCCTGGTAAGCAGTTATGAGACAGCCCGGCAGGATGCCACAGCTTCCTGCTGTTGGTGTTGCTACGATCTTACCCATAGCGGCGTTGCAGTTGGACACTGCGAGAGCTCTGGACATGGCTTTGGACATCGGCTGGCCCATGAGGCTCTTGCCTTGCTCGGCGTACTGCTTCATGAGGTAGCCCTCCTCACCGGTGAGACCGGAGGTAGACTTGCGACCTTTTTGCTCGCCCCACTCAGCAGACTCGCACATAGTGTCAAAGCACTTTTCCATGTTCTCGTATATTTTCTCCTCAGACAGGCCCATCTTTTTGGCCTGATCCTTGAGGCATATGTCACTGATACGACAGTTCTGAGCATTGGCAGCGTCTACCAGTTCCTGTACTGAATTATATGAAACCATCTGTTATCTCCTTATATTGCATGGATAAGTAATGCATTATCTATATTATCCATTTTCTTAAGATCTGTGATGAGCTGCTCTGGTGGCAGGTCATCAAGCTCCAGAGTCATAAGGGCATCTCCGCCGCGTTCTTTACGACTGAGATGGAAACCGCTTATGTTGAGATCTCCATATCTCCAGTACATGAGGTTAGTTACATTGGCAATGACACCTGGCTTATCCTGGTGCAGAACAAACAGTGTATTGCTCTCACCACTGAAATTGACCTCCATGCCATCGATGTTATCAACTCTGATATTGCCGCCGCCAATGCTGGCGCCCTCGATATAACCGGTTTTCCCACTCTCGCATTTATAAGTTATCCTTGCAGTATTTGGATGAGCACCGGGTATATCCTCTGCAATGAACTCATATTTAAGACCTCGCTCCTCTGCAATCTCCATTGCATTTCTGATCTCCTCCGACCAGCTGCTGTAGCCCATAATACCTGCGAGTATGGCACGGTCTGTGCCGTGACCTCTGTAGGTACGGGCAAAGGAGCCTGATAACTGTATCCTGACCTCAGTTAACTTATCTGTATCGACTATTTTGTTGACGATAGCACCTAGTCTGCAGGCACCTGCTGTATGTGAGCTGGACGGTCCGATCATAATCGGTCCTATAATATTGAATATGTTCATACTATGTTTAGACCTTTCTTTATCACTTTAGTCATCCACAACAGTCTGGCCCTTCATGATGACCTTTCTGTATACCTGGTCTACAACTACACCGATGGCATTGTCACCGGAAACGTTACATGCAGTACCAAATGAATCCTGTGTGATATAAAGTGCTACCATAAGTGCGCAGATAGGGCCGTTTGGATCGCCTGCTGTTGTTCCAAATATCATGTAAAGGAATGGAAGAGCAGTCATGATTGATCCACCTGGAGCTCCTGGAGATGCTACCATGGCAACACCCAGAGTCATAACAAATGGGATGACAGTCATAAGACTGATTGGGAGATCATTCATGAGGCATACTGCTGTAGCACATGCTGTGATTGTGATCATTGAACCACACATATGGATGTTTGCACAAAGTGGAACAACGAAATTTCTGATCTGTGAGCAGATACCGTCTGCACGGGCACACTCAAGATTTACAGGGATGGTAGCAGCAGAGGACTGTGTACCGATAGCTGTTGTGTATCCAGGGATCTGATTTTTCATCAGCTGGAATGGGTTCTTGTGTGAGATACTACCTGCGATTATAAACTCAATCAGGAGGTAGATGAGGTGCATAGCGATAACTACGAGGAAAACCTTCCAAAGGATACCAAGGATTGTGAATGTCTTGCCCGAGTATGTAAGGTCGATAAATGTACCGCAGATGTAAAGTGGAAGCAGTGGGATGATTGCAGTGTGGAGTACTGAATCAATGATCGCTGAGAAGTCCTTCATACAGTTGTACAGTGCTGTGCCTACTGTCTTGCCACGGAGGCTGGACATGCAGAGTCCAAGGATAAATGCAAGGACTACTGCTGAAAGTGTATCGATTACAGCTGGGAGATTGATACTGAAGTATGTTCCAATGCTGGCATCAGCGGTTTCCTGGATCCTCTCGAGAGCATCAGGAGACATGAAGTGTGGGAACAGTGTGCTGGAAACCACGAAAGATAAGCTTCCCGCTACAAGTGTACTTGTATAAGCAAGTAATACTGTGATGATGAGGAGCTTGCCTGCGCCCTGTGACAGATCTGCTATACCCATAGTTACGTAAGCAAGGATCATGAGAGGGATGACAAACTTCAGGAAGGTACTGAAAATTGTTGATAAAGTTACGATGGTTTTACAGAACCATAATGGCATGAACTCGCCGATCAGGATACCAAGTATGATGGCGATAATGAGTTTTGGTACGAGGCCAAGTTTAAATTGTTTCATACAAAATTTCCCCTTAAATAATCTGAGTCGTCCATGACTCATAAAATAGACTAAATAATTAAAAAGGCGTGCACAAACCTCATTAATTATTAATGTTATGGCTATGTTAACTGATAATTATATATTTGTAAAATTCATAGTTTTAAACGTGTCTATTAAGATTTATAATATGATATTAGTGTCATAAGTCTTCTCCCACGTGTGCTTGCACAAAAGTGGGAGATAGACTTCATGACACGCCCCACATGACTGGTGGCAGATTCAAAGAATCTGCCATGTAGCGTCAGCCCTCGC
>Ga0256405_10011054_pt1 | contig 11659 bp, 6 predicted proteins | sample RumenRJG_02DNA_FD_189096 | JGI IMG/M metagenome (GOLD analysis project Ga0256405, IMG submission 189096) | Bovine rumen microbial communities from Lethbridge, Alberta, Canada - RJG_02 | ecosystem: Host-associated > Mammals > Digestive system > Stomach > Rumen | place: Canada: Alberta | collected...
CATCGGTAGAGGCGCACAAGATGTTGTGTAGGTTGCGTCAACTGCATAACCAGTTATCTAAATTTCCACTTGCTTTTCGTGTCAGCAGTATGCTACAATCTTCACCGCTTGAAGGTGTAGCTTTTCGCGGGTGCGAAGGCGGTGCCGGAGGGCTGGATTTTCAACAATGAAAAAAACGGGTAAAGTCCAAAATACAAACAGGTGAAGACTGTAAAGGACAAGCAGGTTCTGATGGCGGCGGACTTCGCGGGATATCCGCTGAAGGAGGCGATCAGGGAGTACCTCGAAAAGAAGGGGTGGACGGTTACGGACATCGGCGTGAAGGCGGACTCCGACCCGAACGACACAGAGCTCATGTTCCACCGCATCGGGCTTCGCGTCGGCGCGATGATCACCGAGAAGGAGTTCGAGCGCGCGCTCATTTTCTGCGGCACGGGCATGGGGATCCACATCGCCGCGTCGAAGTGCCCCGGCGTTCATGCGGGCGTTGTGGAGTCGGTCCCCGCGGCGTTCCGCGCGATCACCGGCAACGGCGTAAACGTATTGGCGATGGGCGCGTTCTACGTGACTCCGGAGCTCGGCAAGCAGTGCGCGGACGCGTTCCTCTACAACGATTTCGGCAGCGGCTGGGAGTGGTGGCCGGACTTCGACAAGTTCCACCAGATCGCCATTGACGAGCTCAACGCCTTCAACTACGAGGAGTACAAGGCGAACGGCTTCAAGGTGAAGCACCTCGGCGACTGTCATTGCGAGCTCTACGACCGCCCGGAGGGCTTCTCGTCCGTACCGCTCATGTGCAAACGGTGAGCATCAGAGGAGTGAGTTTCGTGAACAAGCGTTTACATTTGGCTTTGATAGTCAGTCTCTGTGGAATGGCTGGCTGGGGAGTTGACTGTCGGATAACCCCAGGGACGGCTGACCCTGAGATTAATGCGCGCGTGGCGGCAATGGCGTCCGGCGACCGAATGGTTTTCACGAAGGGTACGCATCGGTTGGCGCGTCATATTTATGTTGGAGGCAAGAAAGGACTTGTATTCGAAGGCGAGAACGGAGCCGTATTGAAGTTGCATTGCAATCCATCCGGTGCGGAGGAAGAGTCGTGCGGTGCTTTTTTCCTGGAGGGATGCGAAAGAATTGTCATCAAGAATCTGCGGGTGACGACGGATAATCACATCGGTAATCAGGGCACCGTTGTTGGAAAGGACATGCTGGATCACTCGTTGTTGTACAAGGTCGACCCCGGATTCCCCGTAACGGGAAGTGAGCATTATTTCCAGCTGAACACCGTCGATGCCGATGGCGTTCCGGACTGTGCGCTTCAAGTGCACGAACCCATTCACAAGGTGGTTGGCGTCGGAGATTTGAAAGATCGGTATGTTGGCATGGGCTATGAAGTCCTTGACGGCGGTCTGGTGCGTATCCGCGTTCCGAAGTGGGCATCGTTGGACGGCGTGACGAATGGTCATCGGATGTTGGTCCGTTATTTCAGAAACGGAGACACGCCGTTTTCAATCGTGCGTTGTGCGGGAGTCAAAGTCCAGGATGTCGAGATCGAACGGACGTTTGCATTGGGTATGGTTGTCTCGCCGCCTTCACGTGATCTTCTCCTCCGCCGCTTTAACATTAGACCGGCGAAAGGCAGCGGCTTGTATGCCGCTTCAAATTCCGACGGCATTCATATCCTTGGGCTGGGAGGCCGTTTTGTCATGGAGGATTGTCACTTCAAGGGCTTGGGCGACGATGCGCTGAACATTCATTCGATGGCGGCCGAGGTCAAGGCCGTCGACGAGAAAGGTGCAGTCTCGCTGATCTTGCGTGGTCCAGACCGAAAGGTTGAACGCAGGCTTCCCGACGGATGGGCAAAACCTGGCGACAGACTGGAAATCTATGGTGCGGATTACTCCAGGAAGGGCGAGGTGACGCTTGTTGCCTATGATGGTCGGGCACAAGGGGGAGTCTTGTCCGGTGGTGACGCGATGCCCGAGGTCGGAGACCTCCTGGTCAACAGGGCGTTCTATCCTTCCGTTCGAATCAGCAATTGCTCTGTGGAGGCAACGCGCGCACGTGCCTTTCTCCTGCAGACGCATGACGTGCGCATAGAGAACTGCCTTTTCCGGGGCCTTCCCATGCCGGCGCTCATCTTTGCTGTCGACTTTGCCGTGTGGAACGAGGCCGGGCCGACTGAAAATGCCGTTGTATCCGGTTGCCGGTTCGAAAAGTGTGCCATCAGCAGGGGCGGTGCGGCTCTTGGTGCCATTGTGGTCAAGGCCGATCATGACGGTGGCGAGAATGATCGACCGGCGGGCATACATCGGAATGTCCGGTTCTTGGACAATACGTTTGAAGATTGCGGGTCGAGTGGTATCTACGTGGCGGCAACGGATGGAGTGGAACTCGGCGGGAACGCTTTTCGGCGATGCTCGTCAAATCCGAATGTTGAGGGTTTCAACCGATTTGACATTCGACTTAAGAATTGTCGGAATGTCAGGCTGGAAAAGAATGTTTCCGACCGAAAGAGCCTGGTCGTCGCCGATCCTCCGCTGTCGAACGTATCCGGGCCAGCCGGTGACGGGAGCGGAAAGGTTGGACCGGAGGCGCAGTCGCATGAGCGGGTGCTTCTCGATCCGCTTGAAAACTTGGAAGATGGATCAGGGGCGCGCTCGGGAGGGACGGGTGTTCACCAAGGGTGACGGCTATGGTGAAAGCCGCCTCTGGGCACCTGAATGCCATAAGTACAGGGGGCGTTACTATCTCTTCTATTCGGCCGATCACGGGTGCGCGGTTGCCGTGGGTGATTCGCCTCTCGGCCCGTTTGCCAATCCGACAAAAGAGCCGCTTGTCCGTGAAGGCCGGTATGAGAACGGTGATGCGATGCTTTGCATTGACAACAGTCTGGTGCTGGCGGAGAACGGGGATCCGTGGATGGTCTATTCGCGCGGAGGACGCGCGTGTCTTGTGCGGCTGACGGAAGACCTGCAGCACGTTTTGCCGGAAACTAGCTTTTTCCTTTTCGGCGATCTTGAACCGTGGCAGCACGGCATTGAGGAGGGTCCGTTTATCCTGCGGGAAAACAACCGTTGGTATTGCTTCTTCTCGGGAGACGATTGCCGCAGTCCGGATTATTCGGTTGGCGTGGGGGTGGCGGATTCGCTGAGGGGGCCTTGGCGGAGGATCCACGGATACAGGTTTCTCCATCGCGTGGGTGGCTTGACTGGTACGGGACATGGCACGCCGTTCAAGGATGCGGCGGGCTTATGGCGTTACATTTTCCATGCCCATTATTCGCGCGAGTTTTTCGGACCTCGTTGCACGTATGTCAACAGGTTCAGGTTTGACAGCCGATCTGGTCGGCCGGAACTATTGACAGATGACAGGCCTTTGCCCTGCAGGATAACTCGGGAGATGCAGGAATGATCGTTCGGCCGATTTCCCTTTGCGCCTGTGCCTGTGTCGCGACGCTTTGCGCCGACGAACTTGACGTGGGCTTCCGCGATCCTCCGGCGAGGGCTCGGTCGCAGACCTGGTATCACCTGATGAATGGGAATGTCACGACGAATGGCATCACGCGTGATTTCGAGGAACTGGCTAGGGTCGGCATCGGGGGCGTTCAGATGTTTGACGCCGGGTGCTGGATGCCTCGCGGAAATCTGGCCTTCAATACGCCCGATTGGTTTCGGATGATTCGCCATTCCGCTTCAGAAGCGAGGAGGCTCGGACTGGAGCTATGTCTGCCGAATTGTTCGGGATGGTCGAGTTCGGGCGGTCCATGGAATCAGCCGTCGAATGCGATGAAGACGCTGACGTTCCGCCAGCTCCGCACCAGGGGGCCGACGAAACTGCAGACGAAGTTGCCGCGCGAGACGAACGACAATGGCTTTTACGCTGACATTGGCGTTTTTGCCTTTCCGACGCCAGCTGCAGATTTGGTGGACCTTTCGGATGTCGTCACGACTGTTGAAACGAACGGGTTCACGTGTACTTCGTCCCAGCCTTTCCCTGTGCGGGGAATCTCGTTTCGGCTGCAGTACGACTGGTCTTGGATGGAAACTGCAGATATCAGTGTTGATACTTCGGCAGATGGCGTCAACTTCCGCAGCCTGGAGGTTTTTACGGTGAATCTGGCGCGAAATGGTCAATGTGACTATACGCTGCGCTATCATGCCTTCCCGGAGAAGCTGATTGTGCGGGCCGTGCGCGTGCGCATCGTTCGCGCAGACCTGAAGGTGACCGTCTGCGAGGCTCGTCCGGAGATGTCCATTCGGTTGTCGGGATTGGCGGCGAAGACTTATGCGACAAGGCAGGAGACGATCTGCGACACGGTCCGCGCGGCGAAAGACCAGGTCGTTCGGCTTTGCGACGTGCGCGATCTTTCGTCTCGGATGAAGCCGGATGGAACATTCGCATGGGATGTGCCTCCTGGAGACTGGACGATCCTTCGCCTTGGCTTTGCCTGCAATGGGCGCTGCAACCATCCGGCGTCTGTCGGCGGATGTGGCCTGGAGGTGGACAAGCTCAGTTCCGAGGCGATGGACCGGCATTTCGAGAGCTACATCGGCGTCGTCTGCGGGGAACTTGGTCCTTTGGCGGGGAAGGTGGCAACGGGGTTCAACAACGTTCTCGTTGATTCGTTCGAGGTCGGTTCGCAGAATTGGACACAGCGGATGGAACCAGAGTTCATACGTAGGTGCGGCTATGGCATCCGTTCCTATCTGCCGGTTTTTGCTGGTTACATCGTGGATTCTGTCGCGACGACGGAGCGGTTCCTGGAGGACTTTCGCCGTGTGACGAGCGATCTCTTCGCCAAGAACTATGCTGGCGCGCTCACGCGTAATTGCCACAAGAGAGGGTTGTCCTGTTCGATCGAACCCTCGGGTAATTGTCCGTCGGACAATCTCCAGTACGGTGCGTACTGCGACATTCCGATGGGCGAGTGCTGGAGCCATGCCGGGGATCCCTATAACCTGGACTGCGGAACCTCGAAGTTCGCATCTTGCGTTGCGCATGTCTGGGGTAAGCGGATTTGCGCGATGGAAGCGTTCACGGCTCGTCCGGGACCTGATTCGGGACGTTGGCTGACGACGCCGTTTTCCCTGAAGGCCCAGGGCGATCGCGCCTATGCAAACGGTGCAAACCGTATGATCTACCATCGTTATGTCCACCAGCCGTGGCCGGGCGACGACTATTTGCCGGGCATGACGATGGGACGATGGGGCATGCATTTCGACAGGACGCAGACCTGGTGGCCGTACGTCGGGCCGTTCCTCCGCTATCAGGCGCGATGCCAGTTCATGCAACAGGAGGGAATTCCATATGCGGATGTCTTGTATTTTGCGGGGGAGGAGGCGCCCAATCAGGGCTTCCCGCAAACGGAAGAGCCCGCGTTGGCACTGCCCTTTGGCTATGATTTCGATGTCTGCCCGAAGATCGCACTTTCACGCATTCGGGTGGAAAATGGTTGTGTAATCGTCCCAGGAGGCGTTCGCTACCGAATATTCGCGCTGCCTTCACGCGAGGCGGTTTCCCTCGAGGTGGTGGAGCTTGTTACGGAAATGGTTGCAAAGGGCGTGCCGATTGTTTGGCCGAAGCGTCCGGTCAGGGCGTTTGGATTGCGTGGAGGGGCGATGGCGGACAAGAAGGTCTGTCAGAAGGTCAAGTCTCTTTGGTCGACGGGGAAGGTCATGGCGTCGGTCTCGGAGGCCATAGCAAAGATTTCGCTTGCTCCGGATGTTAAGATCGAGCTGGGATCGGTTCAGGGGATTGAAGGCTTGTCCTGCAATCATCGTTGCTCGGATTCGGCTGATTGGTATTTCGTCGCAATGCCGAACCGTACGGAATCGACGGTCGAGCTGTCTTTCCGGCAGGTGGGACGGATCCCCGAACTTTGGGATGCGGAGTCCGGAACTTGCGAAACGGCATCGACGTGGCGATGTGACGGTGTAAGGACGCATGTTTCGGTTCCGTTCAGCGTTTGCGGTTCGAAGTTCATTGTCTTTCGGACGCCGACGACGGAAACCGCATCACGTCCGAGCGAGCGTCCGTCCTCGCCGAGAGCGATTCCGGTGTCGGGGCCGTGGACGGTTTCATTCCCGAATTCTTACCTGCCGAATCCACTGGCACGCGGCCGTGAAGAGCGGTTGACGTTAGCGCGTCTCGTTTCCTGGTCGGAGCATCCGGATGTCGGTGTGCGCTATTTCTCGGGTACGGCGAAATATGAGCGAACCCTTGAACGACCGACGTGTGCTCCAGGTTCGCGCATTGAACTGGACCTTGGCGAGGTGAAGGAGGTTTCCGAGGTTTTCGTGGGAGATAGGACCGTTGCCGTCCTTTGGAAACCGCCATTCCGTGTTGATCTGACCGAGGCCTTTCGCACGAACGACAGCATCAGGATATCCGTGCGTGTCGCCAACCTCTGGGCCAACCGTCTTATCGGTGATGAGCGCCAGCATGGAGACGACTGTCGGTGGGAGGAGCGTGTTGACGAAGGACGGCGCGAGCTCGGACTCGGAGAGATCCCGGAGTGGGTGAAGACCGGGAATCGTTCGCCGACGGGACGGTGCACGTTCACGACTTGGAAGCATTGGACAAAAGAGGATTCGCTTTTGCCGAGCGGATTGCTGGGTCCGGTGACCTTGCGCGTCTCGCAACGCTGACGACGGAAAACTTATCGTTAAAACAATGAAGCACAACTGAAAGGAAAAACATGGACACAAAAAAGCTCATGGGCCTGGTGGTGACGGTCGTTGCCTTTTCGTTACAGGCGAAGACAGTTTACGTCAACTGTAATTTCGACGATTACACGGGACATGACGGTTCAACGCCGGAGAAAGCCGTGAAGACGCTCATGGAGGGCGTCAATTCCGCAGGGGGCGGTGACACGGTTGAGGTCGCCGAAGGAGTCTACGACGAGGGGGATGCAAACCCGAGCGGGTGGTGGGGTAAGTCCCGCGTGCACATCAACTGCAAGAATATCCATCTCAAGGCCTCGGGGCGACGTGACTACACGATTATCGAGGGAGCGCATGATCCCGACACCGGCGGTGTCGGGCCCAAGGCGATTCGCTGCATCACGGTTCAGGATGTCTATCCTGGGGATGGAAAGGGCTCTGCGTCCGTAATCGAGGGCTTTACGCTGCGTAATGGCGCGACCTCGGTAAGTGTAAGTCGCGATGTGCCCGGCTGGGGTGGTGCACTGTTAAGCCTGAGTTTTGATTCTTCGGCGATTTATCCATGCCTTGTCGATTGTACGATCTCGAACTGCACTGCATATTGCGCTGCGGTTTCGCGTGGTGGCCGCTTCGTGCGCTGCAAGGTTTACGAAAATGTCATTCAGACGGCCAGCGCTCGTTATGACCTCGCTCATTACAGCGATTTTGTCAACTCGTTGATCTGCAACAACCAGGTGGCGGGCTCGTCCGGCTGCCCAACTTGCGTCAACTATAATTTGAATTTTGTGAATTGCACTTTGCTTGATAATGCATTTATAATCTATCCATCCGCCACGGCTTTTGCGAACTGTCTTTTCAGTTCGTCTCCCGTGAGTACGGAGGCAGGCACGTTCAAGGACAATTTCACGGAGGATCTGTCCAATCCGGTTCTGTGGCATGCTGGGCTTCCCGGAGATGCGCGCATTTGTGAAGGACGTGTGACGGCGTTACAGGTCGGAGCGGCCGAAAACCTTGACGGACTGTCATTGCAGCCTGGCGTCGATGCCTATGTCGATTACTATGGGCAGCAGATCCCTGCATCGGGAGCCGTTTGCGCCGGATGTTCGCAAGGCATTGGTCCCGGTAGCGTTCTGCCGATCTGGTATTGCGCGCCTGACGGTGATGATGCGGCCTCGGGTCTTTCGGCCGATTCGCCGAAGACGCTGCAGGGTGCTCTCTCCGTTGCACGGGCGGGTGACAAGGTGATGGCTTTGCCGGGAACCTATGACTCGGGTTCGATGATCCAGTCCGGGACGGGGTATGCGCTTCGCTCGCGGGCGGTGGTTCCGTCGGGCGTTATGCTTGAGTCCGTTGAAGGGCGTGACAAGACGCTCATTCTCGGAGAGGAAGGACAGGAGGATGAGGGTGGCGTAGGACAAAAGCTCGGCACGGGCGCGATGCGTTGCGTTTTCCTGTCGGGAACGGCGCAAGTGAAAGGATTCACGCTTCGTGACGGACATACGTTCAATTCGGTTCCGGGAGGCGGAGATGTGTACAGCAGCCTCGAGACGACTGGCGGTGGCGTTAACGGTTCAAGTCGCTTTTCGGGAATCGTTGAGGACTGCGTTGTTGAGAACTGCAGTTCGTTCCGTGGCGGCGGAGCGTATGGTGTCAGCGTCAGAGATTGCGTTTTCAGGAACAATCTCGGTCGTTACATCGGCGGTGCGACGAGTGATTGCAAATGCTATGGATCCCTTGCGTATGGCAATACGGTCGACGATTCGTTGTATGGCGGCGAATACTCCAAGGGGTTCGCATGGTCAAGTTGGATCGAGGGTTGCACAACTCTGGATGGTGCGACGATGAACGGGTCGTCTTGTGTTTTGCGCAATACGCTTGTTCTCGGGTATTATGACTGCAGTCAGCCAGCGGCGGAGAATGTCAGCAATTGCGCATTCAATCGCTGGAAGGCGGCAAGTTGGACGCAGTCGTGGGAGGATGGTCTCGTCAATTCAGTCATAGTTGAGCCTGTGCATCTGACGCTTGATTCGAATTATGCCCCCGTTATTGGCTCGAATGTTTGCGTTGATGCCGGAAATGCCGCGATTTCGACCGTGATTGGGGATCGCGATGTGCAGGGGAATGCTCGCATTTCCAATGGTAGGCTTGACATCGGTGCCGTCGAAGCGGATTGGCGCGGGCGTTATGCGAAGGATCTGAGCAAGAGGGGGTTCGCGACGGTTGTTGAGGCGTCTTCTGGGGTCGTTGAAAGTGATAGCCAGACGGTTCTCTTGCCAGATGCGGCCAAACTCGTCTTGAAAATCGATCCCCCGGCGAACGAGCTCGAATTCGTTTTAAATGTGAAGGTTCCTGTTGAAGGTGTGCTTTCGGTTTCGATTGATGGTGTCGAGAAGTCCTATTCGGGCGATTCGGCCGTCTTGATTCCGCCTGCCGCTCAGAACGTTGTCCTTTCCTATGCGGGTGACGGGGCGACGGAGCTTTGCGGTATGCGGAAGAACGGCGGACTTGTCATCATTTTGAAATGAGAGACGGACGCTTGTTGTGTCGAGGTGGCTTTTCTTGTCTGGTCGGCGTGTTGGCGAGTTTCGCGTGCTGGTTGCGGGCTGGCGCCGAGACGAATTCGTCCGATTGCGTGCGCAATGCCTTAGCATCGGCGAGATCGGGGGATGCTGGGACGGTCATTGTCGGAAAAGGTGTTTACCACTTCGGCGTGGATACGCCGCCGTTGGAACTGAAAGGCGCGACAAATGCAGTAGTAAAGGGTGAAGGCGCGACGCTAGTCTTCCATGGCAAGGGTCCGCATGTCGTCATCTCGAACTGTCGCAACGTCACGTTGCGAGGTTTTCGGCTGCTTGAGTGCGGCGTCACGGAGAATGCCGGGCCTGGTCTGATGGTCTCGGGTGATGGCGTGACGGTTGAGAGAAACACCTTCGATCGGCTTTCGGGTCCGGCGGTGGTCCTGTCGGGCCGCTGTCGGGATGTGGCCGTCCGCGACAACCGCATTATTGACTGCCTCGGACGCGGTGGCGCGGGTGTCTTTTCAATTGAGCCAGGGGCTTGCCGGACGGTCATTGTCGGAAATCGTCTCGAGCAGTTCAAGGCGACCCTTTTGGCGGCACGCGATGCGCATGGTATCGACTGGTCGGATAATGAGGTTTGCTGGAACGGCAATCGTCTGGCCCTCTGGGGCCATCTTTTTGCCGTGGCGGGCTGCACGGACGTCGACATCCGCTACGATGGTCCACGGATTGAGGAGGGGTATCCGCCATTCGGCCGTTTGCCTTCTCCTGCCATTGCCGTGAAGCGCGAGTACATCTGGCCGGAGGGCCAGATGCCGGACATGCAGCCGCATCAGGTTGCGGCGAAATATCAGGAGACGCTTGAAAAGTCTTTCCGGAAAGAGGACAACATCCGTCCGTATGTCGACTGGTATCTGCCGACGGGCACGAACAGAACCGGACTTTGTCTGGTGACGGTCTCCGGCGGCGGCTTCGCATGCTGTTGTGACGGCGAACGGCTGGCTCCTGCCATCGACCGCATGGTCCGGTCGGGAACGGTTGTCGCGGACCTCACGTATCGCACGCCGTGCGCTCGGGGATTCCCTCCCCATCATTCGGCGGTGCAGGACCTGCGACAGGCGCTGAAGGTGGTTCGCTCGCATGCGTCACAATACGGCTTTGCCCAGAATCGGATTGGTGCGCTCGGCAATTCCGCCGGAGCGAAGGCCGTTGCCGTGACGGCGACAGATCCTGCGAACGCGCTGCGGTTCGCGGTTCTTCTGGCGCCGGCGTTTGTGATGTCGGACGGAGAACGGGGTGAGAACGCCTTGGGCGGTGACGGACCGGGCGTGACTATGGTTCCTGAATTGTCCTTTGGCCGGAAGACCTGCCCGATGTGCTTGTTTCAGGGCGGCGAAGACTCCTATTCGCCATTCAGTTCGATTGCCATTTTCCGTGCGCTCGCCGCGCAGGAAGTTTCGGCGGATCTGCATCTCTTCGGCAGCCGTTGGCATGGGTTCCAGGGCGACCTGAACCGCCGGGGGACGGCCACCGGCTGGGACCGGTGGTATGATCGTGTCGAGGAGTTTCTCGTACAGGAGGGATTGATCGACTCGTCCGTCTGCGGAAATGCTGGCGCGGGGAGCTGTGGCATCAGCACGCAGGTCCAGACGTTTGAGCGCGCTCTCTGGCCGAAGGGGAACGGAAAACTGATATGGCGTATTCCCGTCGACCGAACGTCGGATGCGATACAGATTGTCATCTCCGGGCCTGATGCGGATGGTGTTGCCGACGCCTTGGCCGCCTCTGGGACGGCAGTCGTGTCGCTGTCGGTCGAGACGCCGGGGGGGAAGGACGTTCAACGTGCCGTCCGAGTCATTCGCTCGGAAGCCGTCGTTCGGGGTCTCGATCCGGAGCGCATCGGGTTCTTGGCGGCGGGTGACCTCGGACATCTTGCGATCTTTGCCGCGACGTCATCGAAGCGGCGGACATACAATCCGGTTGACGCCCTCGACCGGTATCCGTGCCGCCTTGCATGGGCGGTTGCAATTGATCCGGTGAAGGATCATGACGGAGTGTATGACGTCGACTCATGCCCGGTCCTGTTCCTTGAGCGGCGGCGCAAGGGGACGGATCCGATCTCGCTGGCGGCTTGGATTCGGTTGCGCCGGATGGGTGTGCGGAGTGAACTGCACGTCACGCCGTCGGCGGTGACGGTGGTAGCTGTGCTGCGGCATCTTGAGGAATTCCTCAATGACGTGTGTCCTTGCCGAATAACAGGGACGCGCGCGTGGTGAAGCGGATAGACAGGTGAATTTGCGGTGGAATAGGCGTATGAGAAAATCATTGTTGTTAGGAGGCTACAGGGTCAAGTATGTATTGCGTCAAGGGGGAAAGTGAAAAAGCTTTGCATGGAAGTGAAAGCGGGTACTAGCGCGGATGTATCCATCCGCGCTCTGCGGGGTTCAGGGGGACTCAAGTCCCCCTGATGAGGGC
>Ga0256405_10011057_pt1 | contig 11656 bp, 8 predicted proteins | sample RumenRJG_02DNA_FD_189096 | JGI IMG/M metagenome (GOLD analysis project Ga0256405, IMG submission 189096) | Bovine rumen microbial communities from Lethbridge, Alberta, Canada - RJG_02 | ecosystem: Host-associated > Mammals > Digestive system > Stomach > Rumen | place: Canada: Alberta | collected...
AAAGTTGCAGAGCTTTGGAAAGCCGACAAAAAGCAGTATGTCAAAAAATCGACATACGCTGCCTACTCGCTTCTCATTTACAACCATCTCGTTCCGGATCTGGGGAAGAAGACAGACATTCAAGAAAAAGATGTGCAGGGGCTGGTCAATCGAAAACTCGATTCCGGGCTGTCACAGAAAACCGTCAAGGACATTCTTGTAGTTTTGAAGATGATTCTACGTTTCGGCGCAAAATATGGTCATCTCGAATTTCACCAGATTGACGTGACTTTTCCGACCGAAAGAGAGAAGCAAGACATTGAGGTGCTATCGGTTGCCAATCAGAAAAAATTGATGAACTACTGCCAAGACAACTTCACCTTCCTCAATCTTGGAATTCTGGTGTGCCTAAATGCCGGGCTGCGTATCGGGGAGGTCTGCGCTCTGAAATGGGAAGACTTTGACGTTGCTGCAGGAGTGATAAAAGTCTCTAAAACTATTCAGCGTATCTACATGGTCGATGGTGACAAGAAAAGCACTGAGCTCATCGTTGACTCTCCAAAGACTAAAAACTCAAATAGGGAAATCCCAATGACAAAAGAGTTGCTTTCTATTGTGAAACCACTTAAGAAAGTTGTCAGGAGCGATTTCTATGTATTGACAAATACGGCCAATCCTACTGAGCCTAGGACATACCGTGTATATTTTAATCATCTTCTGCAGGAAGTCGGCTTGTCCAGAATGAGGTTTCATGGCTTGCGCCATAGTTTTGCGACTCGCTGCATTGAGAGCAAATGCGACTATAAGACGGTGAGCGTGCTACTGGGGCATTCGAATATCAGCACCACGCTGAATCTTTATGTCCATCCGAATATGGAGCAGAAAAAGAAGTGCGTTGAGATGATGAGCCGGACCCTTCGATAGCATAAAAATCCTTCATCCTGTTATTTAGCTCAATAAAAATCCGTATCTTAACACCATGAAATAATAAAGGAGGCAATAATGGCAAAAGAAGCAGGATACGTCTACATTCTCACAAATCCTAGTTTCAGGGAAGACTGGGTCAAGATTGGTAAGAGTTCACGTCCGGTTGATGTCCGCTCCAAGGAGCTGGACAATACCGCTGTTCCATTGCCGTTTGACATCTTTGCCACACTAAAGACTGTCAAATACGAAATAGTCGAGAAGAAAATTCACAAGGCGATAGACAGACTCACCGATCTCCGTATCCGCCAGAACCGAGAGTTTTTCAATATCAAGCCGGAGCTTGCTCTTGAGATTCTTCGTGATGAAGCCACGATTCTTGACGATGCCGAAATTACTTTGTACAAGAATAATGTCCCCATCTTAGAAAACGTGGAAGAAGATCATGGAGAAGAAACTGAACATAGGAAGCAACGACCACGCTTCAAGTTCAGCATGGTTGGCATTCCCATCGGCTCCGAGCTTGTGTTTACCCCGACCGGTATTAAGGTAAAGGTTGCCAGTGATGACCAGATTGAATACCAAGGCCGCATATTCAAATTGTCGCCCTTCGTTGGATCTTACATGCCAGCGGAAAAGCGCAATGCCTCAGGAGCTTATCAAGGGGCTAAGTTCTTCACTTACAATGGGGAGGTCCTTGATGATATCAGAACAAGGGTGGAGAATTCCAGGCAATGAAGCCAAGCAGCACATTCGAAGTCGTGAGTAGTACTCACGGCTTTTTTCTTTATCTCCCTAGTTATTGTTGCACTTCTGATAATATATTAGCCTGCCGGAGTACCATCGCTTACCAGATTGCTCCTGTCTGACAGCTTGAAATCGTCATCTTTATAGCCCCCTCTTAATATGCGATTTCCCAAAATGCATTCGGTAACTTTGGTGACGCAAGCCTGAAAATACTAACCTTTATAGGATGTTTGCTCGCAAGAAGAAGAACCGCAGTGAAACTGTAAGCATTATCGTAGCAGACAAAAGTATCGGAAACTGCATTTCTTATCTGCAAGAACGCCTTTCATTAGCTAATAAAATATAGGATAAATCCTGCTTTTCTGGAGATGTCGAGCATCAATCTATCTCTACCCTGCGCCCGGTCTTGCTGGACTCTATGCTGCCAAAGACAGCCTTCATCGCATTCAGCACGTCCTCCCCATCGATGGAAGGCCTTACGTCGTTCTTGATGCAGTCAATGAAGCTGTCCACTATTCCTGTAGAGGTCTGGTTGTCATTGGTCTGTATCCTGTCCAGGTCGAACAGTACCCTCTCGCCATTCCGCATTATGGCTTCCAATGAATATTCGGGATTGTCGTAAATCCTCAATATTCCTTTCTCGCCATAAAGGATAGTAGAATTGTCTTCCTGACCATAATAAGTCCAACTGGCAGTCATCGTGCCCACGGCGCCGCCATCCATCTCGTAAATGCACATTGCATTGTCATCTACGCTTATCGGCTTGCCGGAGGCATCCCTCTTATCAAGCGTAGTGAGCCTTGCAGTCGTGGCAACCACCTTCTGCCCGAGAATATACTGGATCAGATCCGTCTTATGGACTCCTAGATCGGCCATGACCCCCATGACAGCCCTCTTCTTATCGAAAAACCACGTAGCGTTGCCAGGATCGATGCTCCATGTCTCAGGGCCGGCATGCCCGAACGTCGTGCGGAACGTCAGGATTTTGCCGATGAAGCCATCGCGCACCAGCTCTCTTGCCTTGCGGTGTGCCTTCGCCAGCCTTTGATTCTGGTCAATCATCAGCTTACGCCCGCTGCGCCTCGCAGCCATGACCATTTTTTCGCAGTCGTCAAGCGTGGTCGCCATAGGTTTCTCGCACAAGACATGCTTGCCCGCATCGAGGGCGGCTATGGTGTCTTCTGCATGCGAGATGTTCGCCACGCACACGCTGACCGCATCAATGTCTTTGTCCCGCAACATTTCTTCCAGCGTCACATACGCCTTGCCTCCGAATTCAGAGGCAAGCGCCTGCGCCCTGGCGAGATTCAGATCGTAATAGCCAACGATTTCACAATCTGGGTTTTGACGGTATTCCGGGATGTGCCTGACCTGCGCAATTTTGCCGCAGCCTATGATTCCTATTATTATCATCGTGAATATTAATTTATGGTTATGCTAATTTATGTAATATGGGTCAAAAAGAAAAGGAGTCTGCAAAAGATTTCGAAATGCCCGAAAAATTATATAGATTTGAACTGGGAAAAGCAGATATTTAATAGACGCTATCACATAATTATAAACTACTAATTAAACTAATAGTCATTATGCAGTCTGAAACGATTGGCATTAAGAAACATCTTCCTTTCTTTGTTGCCGCATTATTTGCTTTGCTGTACTGCGCGCCAGGCTTCGCCCAGAAGACTTCGGTGCATGGGACAGTGACTGACCCGAATGGAGAGCCTCTGGCCGGTGTCAACATCATGGTGAAAGGCACGACTACCGGAACAATGAGCGACCCTGACGGGAAATACTCTCTCGATGTTCCCGGCCCTGCCAGCGTACTCGAATTTTCCTTCGTAGGATTCAAGTCTCAAGACGTGACTGTCGGCAATCAGGCAGTGATAAACGTAACTCTGCTAGCCGACACCGAATCCCTTGACGAAGTAGTCTTCGTCGGATACGGGACGCAGAAAAAGGTTACCGTGACCGGCTCCGTGTCAAGCGTGTCCGGTGACGACCTGAAAGTATCGCCAACCACGAATCTTTCCAACGGCATGCTTGGACGTTTGCCGGGAGTGATCGGATTCCAGCGTTCCGATGAACCTGGGGGAGGTGGGACCACGATTAGAATCAGGGGAACCAACTCGATCGGAAGCAAGGACCCTCTCGTAGTCATCGATGGAGTTCCGGACCGCGCCGGCGGATTGAACAGAATCAATCCTGACGACATCGAGAGCGTGTCCGTGCTGAAGGATGCCGCAGCCGCCATCTACGGCTCACGTGCGGCGAACGGAGTCATCCTCATCACCACGAAGAGAGGCAAAGAAGGGGCTCCGCTTGTGACTTTCAACGGAAGCTACGGATTCTCGCAGCCTACTCAGCTGCCGGTGATGTGCAATGCCTTTGAATATGCCACCATGCTGAACGAAATAGCTGCAGGGACATACACCGACGAGGAGCTCGCCAAATTCAAGGATGGCTCCGATCCTTGGGGGTATCCAAACACGAACTGGTACAAAGAAGTCATAAAGGACATGTCGCCGATGTACCGTGCCGATGTCGGGATCAACGGTGGTTCCGAGAAGATGAAATATTACCTCAACTTTGCGACCAACGGAGAGGATGGCGTCTACAAGCATTCCGCAAACCGTTACGACCAGTTCAGCGTCAGGGCCAACCTGGATTTCAAGTTCAACGACTACATCAGCCTGACTTATGGCATGACCGGACGTTACGAACACACTCAGTACCCTGCCAAGTCGGCAAGTTCCATCTTCTCTGCCCTTCGCCGTAGCAAGCCGACTCTCCCTGCTTACTGGCCTACCGGGGAGTTCGGGCCAGACATCGAACGCGGCGATAACCCTGCCGCAACATCCACGGATGCAGCAGGATACAACCGCCAGAAGAATTACTATATCATGAATAACGCCACCCTGTCCATCAAGATCCCTGGGGTCGAAGGATTGAAAGTCGATTTCACTGGATCTTACGACAAGCATTTCTATAAAGAGAACAACTTCATGAGGCCTGTGACGTTGTACTCATGGGATGGGGTCACGAAAAGTTCCGAAGGCCTGAAACCATACACAGCCTGGATCAGCGAGCCTGAGATGAACAGGATTGACAGGGACTACACAGACTGGCTGGTCGATGCCATCGTAAGTTACGAAAGAACTTTCGGCGCCCACACCATCGGAGCGTCTGCCGGAATCGAGGGCCAGAGCAAGGACATGGACTACCTCCGAGCTTACCGTCGCCATTACATGTCGGATGCGCTAAAGGAAATCGACTCCGGAGGCTTGCAAGACATGCAGACCGGTGGCAATTCGTGGTTCGAGACTCGTCTGAATTACTTCGGGCGAGTAAACTACAATTACATGGAAAAATATCTCGCAGAATTCGTATGGCGTTATGACGGGTCTTACCGGTTCCCTTCTAACAAGAGGTACGGATTCTTCCCAGGGGTCATGCTAGCTTGGAGAGCCTCAGAAGAGAATTTCTGGAAGGATAACATAACTTTCATCGACTATTTTAAGCTAAGGGCATCAATCTCCCAGACCGGAAACGACGCATTGACAGACAATGACGGCAATTACGACCGCTCGATTCAGTATCTGAACACATTCAGCTTCCAGGACAACGGAGTCATATTCGGCGGGAGCGAGGCTAAGCAGCTTTATCCTACCAGGACACCGAACCCAAACATAACATGGGAGCGCGGTACCACATACAACATAGGAGTGGACATGAAATTCCTTGAAAACCGCCTCAGCATCGAATCCGACTTCTTCTTGCACAAGCGCAAGGACATGCTGATCAGCCGCAATGCCTCCCTTCCTGAAATTTCCGGAATCACTCTCCCGAGAGAGAATCTTGGAAAGATGGAGAACCGTGGCTTCGATGCCTTGATAAGCTGGGACGACAAGGCAGGAGATTTTACCTACGCCCTATCCCTGAATATGTCGTATGCTAAGAACAAGGTGACATTCTGGGATGAGACTCCTGGCATTCCTGAATATCAGAAAGCGACGGGAAAGCCGCTTCCAGCAAGCGGGACGCTCAACAACCTCATCAACAGGGATGGACTATACTATAAGACAGACGGAGTGTTCAATACTCAGGAAGAACTTGACAGCTATCCTCACTGGGAGGGCGCAACCCTAGGCGACATCAAATTCATAGATTACAACCACGATAACGTGATCAATGCCGACGACCGGGTGCGCTCCAATAAAAACCAAACCCCTAGGCTCGTGACAGGATTCAACGTGAACCTGGAATGGAAAGGCCTTGAGCTGATAATGCTCTGGCAGGCAGCCTTCGGGGCCGAGACCTATGTCCAGACCTGGTCGGGGACCGTCGGAAACTTCTTGAAGGAATATTACAAAGAGCGCTGGACTCCGGAGAACTGGAAATCAGAGCATCCTCGCACTTACGAGCGAGAGAACCAGTACTGGATTTCCAATGCCAACGACTATTTTCTGAGGTCAAGCGATTATCTGAGGCTTAAGAACATCGAGATTGGATACACCCTGCCGTTCAACTTGAAGAAAGCCGGAATATCCAGGCTTCGCATTTCGGCGAACGCTCAGAACTTGCTCACCATCGACAACCTTCCTGGAGATCCGGAGAACACTGCTTCCAGCTTCGACTATTATCCTCAGAGAAAATATTTCAATCTTGGAGTTTCTATCACTTTCTAAATGAACGAATATTATGAAGACAAATAAAATACTATTGGCTGTTGCCCTGATAGGACTCTACTTCGGTTCAGTTTCATGCTCAGACTTCATGAATCTCTCGCCAAGCACAGAGTACACAGAGGAGCAGGTATTCAGTGATGCGGCGCTTACGCAGTCGTTCGTGAACACGCTTTATGACTATGTGATCGATGGGGCAAGGGAGCACACCACGACTGGCGTTACCGACGATGCCTACTTCACCCATAATTACGGGCAGATAGCCGTGAACGAGGCTACCTGCTCCAGCAGCGACCTGCAGTGGTACGGCAACGGGAACTGCCCGTTCAACTGGAAACAGACATACACAGGAATATATTATGCAAACCTGGTGCTGTCCAGAATCGACAATGTCCCGGCCAAATCGGGATACGACCTGAATGTGATGAAGGGAGAGACATACTTCCTGCGCGCATACATGTACTCGAACCTCATCAGAGGCTTCGGCGGAGTCCCTATCGTCAAAGAGCCTGTCAGCGATTACACGCAGACAGCGGCCATGCAGCAGCCACGTAACAACATCGGGGACTGCCTGGATTTCATTCTTTCAGATCTGGACGAGGCTGCCAAGCTGCTTCCGGAAACAATGACGGGAACTAACCTCGGACGTGCTTCCAAATGGGCGGCCATCGCGCTCAAGGCTCGCATATGCCTGCATGTAGCCAGCCCTCTGTATGCCGACAGGACAATCAACACGCTTGACGTCAACCAATACAACGGAGACCGTAGCAAACTCTACCAGACAGCGCTGGACTGCGCGAATCAAGTGATCGACAGCCACGCCTTCACACTAATCGACTGCAACGCAGCCACCGTGGAAGAGATCGCTGCCAAATATCATGCGATAACCACGACAAATAATGAAGAGCTGATATTCACGAAACAGTTCGCATCGTCAAAAGTCACTAATTTCGTTTGCCTGCAGCACGGCCCTAATGGTTACCACAACTGGTCCGGCACGACTCCGACGCATGACTTCGTAATGGCCTTCGAAAATGCCGATGGTTCTCTCCCGACAGGGCTGAAGAACGTGGGAGACCATCAGGTGGGCAGCCCGTACGAGAACCGCGAGCCTCGCTTCTACGCAGACATCGGGTATGATGGAGCAGTTTGGGGCCGTCAGCGTGCCTCCGACGGCTATGCCTTGGATCCAACCCCTCTAGGGAACCTTCAGACCGGGACATACGAGATTGCCGACGGTGACAACGTGACCGTGAATCTTCCAGACGGGACATCCCAGAAATTCAAAGGAGTTTATGGTTGCGACACGCGCCAAAGCACTATCGAGGACTGGAACGGCTCATGGACATCTTATTACGAGAGAAAACTCATCGACACAAGCATCCCTGCTTCCGAAAGCGTCCCTCAGCTGTGTCCGTACCCTTACATAAGATTAGCGGAGATGTACCTGATAGCGGCAGAAGCCAACCTGGAACTGAACAAGCTCGACGATGCCGTGAAATACATCGACGCCATCCGAGGAAGGGTCGGACGTCCTGACACGAAGGCGACTCTCGCAGTTCGCGGGTTGCCGTACAATCAGGAAGGCATAAGGCAAGTTCTCCGCCATGAGAGAAGAATAGAGCTTGCTTACGAAGACTCGCGCTACTACGACATCCGCCGCTGGATGATTGGCGACGAATGCGGAAACAAAGAGCTTACCGGCATGACGATATTCGCAAGGTTCAAGTCCGGAAAGACGGCAAACCGCCCATACGTAAGGGATGCCGACACGTGGGATTACTATTATTATGTCCGCAGCCTTTCTTTCCGCGAGAAGAGGAAGTGGGACGACAAGATGTATTTTGCCCCAATCAGCCGCGATGAAATAAATAGGAGCGACAAGAAAATGGTACAGAATCCAGGGCAATAGACGGCCTGCGCACACATCTAAAAACAGGGGCACCGAAATCGATGTCCCTGTTTTTAATATATTAACGGAATATTATTCCGAAACGACCTCTACCTTCAGAGCGGCTTTGACCTGCTTGTAGCACTTCACCGAAGCCTCATACTCTCCGAGATGCTTGATGTCATCCGGAAGAGTGATGTTCTTCTTGTCCACCTCGATTCCGAGGTTCTTAAGAGCTTCTTCAACTTGAGCGGAGGTAACGGAACCGTAAATCTTCCCGCTGTCGCTGACTTTCACGGCAACCTTGACAGGCGTTGCCTCAATCTTGGCTGCGAGAGCCTCGGCATCTGCCACGAGCTTAGCCTCTTTGTGAGCCCTCTGGCTAAGCGTCTCCTCATGCTGTTTGAGAGCAGATGGAGTCGCAGCAATTGCAATTCCCTGAGGGATAAGATAATTCAGAGCGTATCCAGCCCTAACTTCAACCACTTCCCCGGCCTCGCCAAGGTTAGCGACTTCTTTCTTCAATATTATTTTCATGTCTGCGCTCTCCTAATTATTTAAGAAGGTCGGTAACGTAAGGCAGCAATGCAAGGCTGCGAGCCCTCTTGACTGCCTGAGCAACTTTCCTCTGGAACTTGAGTGAAGTACCGGTGATGCGTCGAGGAAGGATCTTGCCTTGCTCGTTCAGGAACTTCTTGAGGAACTCAGGGTCTTTGTAATCAACATATTTGATTCCTGCCCTCTTGAAGCGGCAGTACTTCTTTTTTCTAACCTCTACAGTAGGAGGATTAAGATAGCGGATGTTTCCGTTTTGTGAATCATTCTGTGCCATATTCTTTGCCTCCTTGAATTAGTTGTTTTCTTCTGTATTTTCCTCGGATGCATCTTCAACTTCAACATCCTCTTCGTCTGCGACAGGCTCGTCTACTGCAAACTCACTTTCTGCTTTCGGAGCCGGAGCTGCCTTTGGTTTAGCTAGATTCTCTCTTCTGTGCTCTGCATAGGCGACAGCATGCTTATCGAGAGATACCGTCAGGAACCTGATGATTCTTTCGTCACGGTGATACTGTGTCTCAAGAATCTTGAGAAATTCAGGCTCTGCCTCGAACTGAATTAGATAGTAGAAGCCTGAGGTCTTGTGCTGGATAGGGTATGCCAGCTGACGAAGCCCCCAGTCCTCTTCGTACACCACGTTGCCTCCATTGTCCTTGATGAGGCTGATGTACTTTGCAACCGCTTCCTTCATCTGCTGTTCAGACAAAACGGGAGTCGCAATGAAAACGGTTTCGTACTGTTTTAACATTTTGTAATTGTTTAATTAATAAATAAATGCAATCCTTTTCGGGACGTATGCCAACCAAAAAGGACTGCAAATATAGGGAAATATTTACTAATTGCCAAACAGCCTCGGAAGTTTGACACATTCTCGCATATTCCCCACAGAAATCCAACCAGACTGCTGCGGAATGAGTCCACTGAAAAAGGGTGTATGATTTTGCCCCCAGAGAGTGCGACACTCAGAACGCACAGGATGCCGTTTCACCGTCGCAACATTCACCAGGGAAGTCACCTGTCCCTCTTCCAAGCACTTCCAAGGCCACCCTCTCAGGACCCGCCCGAAGTTGCGACACTCAGAACGCACAGGATGCCGTTTCACCGTCGCAACATTCACCAGGGAAGTCTCCCGTCCCTCTTCTAGGAACTGCCAAGACCACCCTCTCAGGACCCGCCCGAAGTTGCGACACTCAGAACGCACAGGATGCCGTTTCACCGTCGCAACTTCAAATTCTGAGTAAAAATATTCATCAAACATTGCAGAATTTTTGGCGATTTCTTAACTTGAACTCAGTTTCGAGGGGACAGAACTGAAGGGTTGGCCTCTTCTCTCGACAGGGGACTTTTTTCATTAAGATTTAGCAAACTATGAAAAAATATTTTCACTTATGCTTGTCCTTCCATCATGGCGTACTCTTTCGTCATCAAGAAGACTACTGGTATTTTGAAAACTGCGTAGCACTGACGGTATTCAACACTGGCAGTGAACTGTTCGTCGACTCTGTCATGTCGAACCACGTGCACATGTCCGTGATAACTTCCGACATCCGAAAATTCGCGAATTCACTCCTAGTCAAGTACACTAGGTACTACAATCGAAAATATTCAGGGAATCTTCGGATCTCCGACATCAGCGTCTTTTTCCTGGAATTGTCGGGAGAACGCCATGTCCTTACAGCGTGGAGCTATATTCTCAGAAATGGCAAACATCACGGATTGTGCCGTCTGCCATTCGCCTACGAGCACTCAACAGTCAGTCATCTGTTCAATGAAGATTACAGGCGTTTAGAGACAGGACACAGAATAACCTCCAGAGCAGAAATCAGATCTTACCTTCCACGACATTCAGAATTCCCAGACAACTACTATATGGACTCCAACGGCATGTTTGCCAGAGAATCTTTCTCTCAGATAAAGCAGGTCGAATTTCTTTATTCAACTCCAGCAAGATTTGATTATTACATGAATAGAAAGACAAGCAAGGAATGGGAGAATGAACAGAAGCTGGATAATAATGGAATTGAACCTGTTACATTGGATACGATAGAGGCTCAAGCCGTTTCTGCTACCTTGGAAAGCATGCTGAAAAATGAATATGGCAACGTATGCACCGAGATGAGCGATGAATATGTCTGCGAGCTGATAGATAGCACATATCTTCGAAAGTATGGAAAGAGTTCCATTCATCTTCTTTCCACCGGAGATAGGCAGAAGATAGCAGCATCGCTGCATTATGAACACAATATTCCCTTCGCCAAAGCAAACAGGTGCATGTGCATATAGGAATGCATCAACCATAATATTTTCGAGCAAACCACATCTGAATCACAAGGAAGCACAAAGGAAATAACCTAGATGACAGGATTGAGAGTTAGGACAATTATGAGGAAAGTTTCTTCGTTCCTTCTCTCTATGACTATTCCGACGAAAGAGAATTGGGCTACCTGCTGGAAGCATTGGTGCAAAAAGACCCTTTCTTGAATCTATGTTCACATACCGGATTCAAGCATATTTTCGGAGATTCAAAAAATGAAGACGTCATCAGGAGATTTTCCAAAAATCAGCACAAGATAATGTTCCTTTCTTCAATAGGCATAGAGAAGTCTCAAAGTTGCAAAAACTGGACTATTACGAAATCGCAGATTATCTTCAAGAAATGTTCTCCAGATAGTGAATGAAGATTTTATAAGCTGTGACACTCAGAACGCACAGGATGCCGTTTCACCGTCGCAACATTCACCTGGGAAGTCTCCCGTCCCTCTCCCTGGCACTGCCAAGACCACCCTCTCAGGACCCGCCCGAAGTTGCGACACTCAGAACGCACAGGATGCCGTTTCACCGTCGCAACATTCACCAGGGAAGTCTCCCGTCCCTCTTC
>Ga0256405_10011058_pt1 | contig 11655 bp, 6 predicted proteins | sample RumenRJG_02DNA_FD_189096 | JGI IMG/M metagenome (GOLD analysis project Ga0256405, IMG submission 189096) | Bovine rumen microbial communities from Lethbridge, Alberta, Canada - RJG_02 | ecosystem: Host-associated > Mammals > Digestive system > Stomach > Rumen | place: Canada: Alberta | collected...
AGAGCAGTGACTTATATATTTCTTTTGCAGCAAGCCTTCTTACGCTGGTTATCGGAATCCTGCTTATAAAAAAACACCCCGCCTGAGGCGAGGTGTTTTTTATGCGGGGAGTTACTGATTTATTTTAGCCTGCCATCGCAAAATCGATTTCTCGCTGTGCGTTCTTCAGCGCATTTCCTCGATTCTGCCGTTATCTCTCCCCGCCCTTGGCGGGGAGAGATAACATCATCAGCCTGCCATTGCGAAGTCGATCTCATCCTGCGCGTTCTTCAGCGCAGTGTCGATGTCGGTGCCGTTGATAATGTTGGTGATGGCGTTCCCCATGCTGGTACGCACGGTGTAGTGGAAGTCATTCTGCTCGATCACGGGAACATAGGCGCCCATGTTGACGATCTCGTTGTAGATCGCCTGGCCGTTGAAGTACTCAACCGGCTGCAGATAAGCATCCGAGCTGCCTGCTGAGATACAGGTCGTGATGACGCCGCCGTTCAGCAGTGCGCCGTCATAGGTCTCCATGGCGCCCTCGCCGCCGCCGAAGGTGTAAGCAAGGAAGGCCTTGGCCAGTTCAACGTTCTTGCAGTTGCCGGTGATGTAGAGAGAGGAACCGCCGTTGGCCGCATAGCCCGGGTTCTCACCGCTCAGGGTCGGGAGGGTGGTGATGGCCCATCTGCCGCTGTTGTCCGCAACCTGACGGATGGTCGGGATGATCCAGTTGCCGTTCATAACGCCCGCGACCTGATCGCCCTGGATGGTCTGGTCGGTGTATTCGGACCAGCTGTTCGCCAGGATGATGGTGCCGTCTTTGGCGCCCTGAACAATGACCTCGATGATCTTCTTCAGGGTCTCGTTGCCGGCGATGTTCGCTTTCCCGTCCTTAAACTGGGATTCGCCCTCTGCCTGCAGCATCATATAGGGAAGATCATCGCCGGAGTGGTCCATGGAGAGCATGGCCTTGCCGGTCTTCTCCTTGACTTCGCGGGCGATCTCCAGCCAGCGGTCCCAGGTGATCCCGGTCACGTCGTCCAGGGTATAGCCGCACTGCTCAAGCAGGTCGGTGCGATAGGCAAAGATCGCGGTGCCGTTGTCCACAGGGAAGCCATAGTGCACACCGTCGACCGTGCTGTAGCTGATCTTCTCTGCACCGAAGTCGGACCAGTCGATCCCGGCGTCGTCAATGCTGACCCATGCATTGGGATAATCGCGCACGTAGCGCTGGATGTAGTGATCCTGGAACAGGACGATATCCGGCAGCGTGCTCAGATCACCGGAAGAAGCGGCCAGGGTGACAGCTTGCTCCACATCAGAGGAGCCGGACTGCTGGACGATCTCCAGGGAGAAGCCGGGGTTGACCTTCTGATAGGCGGCCTCGGCAGCCTTCAGCGCGGGAATGTTGAAGTTGGCGTCCCAGGCATAAACGCTCAGGGTGCCGCCCTCCGGAGCAGCTTCCGCCTCTGCGGCAGGAGCGGCTTCTTCTGCCGGGGCAGCCTCTTCCGCCGGAGTGGCCTCAGCTGCGGGAGCCTCGGTGGCAGCGGGTGCTTCGGTGGCCTTGGGCGTCGAAGAGCTGCCGCAGGCGGTCAGCAGTGCAAGGCTCATCGCCAGCACGAGAAGAATCGCGAGAGTCTTCTTCATTTTTGTTTCCTCCATTATTATATAGTAATCGTGAACGGCAATATCCGAGAGATAATCCTCTTCGAATAAACTGTTCTTATGTTATCATACCACGCTTTTCCCATCGAAGCAAGGCTTTCCCTCTCTGTCCTTTTTGAATTAATCTTAATTGTTTCTTAATTTTTCTCTAAATGAAATGTTTTTGAAAATTAATTGTTGCATTTTGTCACCGTTTGTGCTATCATTCCGATTGATAAGATAGCCATCGGGCAAAGTATCTCTATTTACCCGAGGCGATAGTTTCAGGAGGAACAAGTTATGAAGACGAGTCGTTTCATAAGTCTGTTGCTTTGCGTGGTCATGATCATGTCTCTGTTTACAGGCTTGGCGGGCTCGGCCTCCGCGGATGATGTCATCACCCACGAGGTCAAGTCCGGCGAGATCATGCTCAAGATCTGCGAACAGCATGGTCTGAACTACTATGCCTGCAAAGACGCGATTATGGCGCTCAACGGGTTCACCAGCGAAACGCAGCTGGCGAAGCTGTCTGTGGGCCAGAAGCTGAAGCTTCCTGCGTCCGACGGGCTCGCAAAGACCGCTACGACGTCCACGGCGGTTGTCACGTCTACCACGGTAGGCAACACGACCCTTACCACGACCACCAATTATGTCGGCACCACGGCGACCGGTGGGAATGTGGCTTTTTATCTCACGCCCTACACCGTGCAGGCCGGTGATACGCTCGCCGGGATCTGCAGCAAGCTGAACAGCAGCTATTATTACTATACTCCCGTCATCCTCGGGGTCAATGCACTGGCCAATGCCAATTACATCCGGCCCGGCCAGGTCCTGCTGATCCCGACGACCTCCGCCGGTTCAGGCGGCTATGCGGTTGTGGCCCACAAGGTGCAGCCCGGTGAGAATATGACCGCCATCTGCAACCGCTACGGCACCAGCTACCAGGCCATGCGCACGCTGGTCAACGGTGTCAACCGCCGTGACAACATGGATAAGATTTATGTCGGTCAGACGGTCTATGTGCCCGGCACGACGGCCGGTGTTTCCGCCGCCGCCACAACCGTGACGACTTCCGGGACCACCACCACGACCGGTACCGCGGCGACCACGGCAGCTGCCGCAAGCGCTACTACCGGCGCCGCATACACCATCACCTTCTCCAGCAGCAATGCCTTTGCCTCTTCCAACGGCAAGGATTATGTCACCGCGACCACTGCTGGCAGCGAAGTCTCGGTCTGGAGCGTTACCCAGGCCGGTTATGCCCTGAAGAGCATCAACGTGGTTCGCCTGGATACCGGTGCTCCCGTCCCGGTGGATTACAACTACTTCACCATGCCGAACGCCAACGTCTATGTGGAAGTCGCGTATGAAAAGGGTCTGACCATCCAGAAGGAGAAGTCCCTCTACGGTTCCTTCGACGCCCTGGTATACGGCTCCTCGACGAGCGCCGCTTTTGAAGGCGACGAAGTCACGGTCCGTGCTTATCCCTACAACTCTTACTCTGTCTCCTCGGTCAGCTATCAGAGAAGCGACCGGAGCTCCAGCGCGGTTGAGGTGAAGGCGGATGCAAGCGGAAACTATAAGTTCACCATGCCCAGCTATCCGATCCTCCTGAAGGTCAACTTTGCTCCCGCCCAGTACCATAAGCTGACGTCTGTCAACACGATCGGTAAAGGCACCGTCCAGTTCAAGATCGGAAACGAGGTCGTCACCAGAGCCGAGCAGGGCCAGACTGTTCACATGAGTTTTGTTCCGGAAAAGAACTGGCAATTCAACAACATGGAATTTGAGGGCAATCTGCTCACGCATATGCCCGCCAGGAACAGTGTCACCAATTTCCAGAAGGACAATCAGGGTAGTTATTCTTACTATTTTGTCATGGGCTCATCCGACATCACAATCAACGGCGCGCAGTTCCTGAACCGTACATCCTATTCGATTACGGCTGTTAAGCAACCAGGAAGCCATGGAACAGTCCGGTTCAACGTCATCGACCAGACGACCGGCCAGATCACCTATAACACCAATAAGGCCAAATTCGGTGATACCGTACAAGTAAAGCTGTCGCCTGACAATGACTTTATCAACGATGTCCAGTACATGAAGGACAACTCCAAAGCAAATGGCGGCCTTCTGCCCTGGGGTGTCGGCACAACATCCTTCACAATGCCTGATGGTAACGCCACTGTCAATGTGCGCTTTATCAAAGATGGCGCCAAACACACCTACTACAATATCAATTCGGAGATTGTTCCCAAGGCGGGCGGCATTGTCACCTTCCTCGACAAGGACAATTGCCCTGTAGAACGTGCAGCTGTGGGTGAGACCATCACGGTAAAAATCACTCCGAATCCGAACTACACGCTCAATAAGGCGGCAGTAGTCAGCGGTACAGATGTCTGGGCAGTTACGCTGAACGGGAGATACACGACCAATGCCCTTCCGGGAAGCAACTTCACTCAGCCTGATCCTACAGATATATACACCTATAGCTTTACAAAGCGTAATAGCGAGGACAAGGTACAGGTAGTGTTTGCCTCCGAGTATCAGGGTATTCCGGTCAAGTTCCAGCAGGTTGTTGCGGGCGCTGTCGACGGTCCGTCGAATCCCCCTGTCAAGAATATCAAAAACCTGAGGGTCAACGGTGTCAACGTGGAGTACGGGACCCATGCCATTGTCGGTGAAATAGTGAGCTTCACGGTCGAACTTGAAGAAGGCTATGAAGTTGTCCAGGTTCGGAAGTTTGCTCAGGATGGTGCCGGTACGGAGATTCCTGGCACGTCCATCTTGATTTCAGGTGGCAGTCTCAACAGCTATAATTATGCATACATGATCAGGACGGAAGATATCCATCGGGATGCAAGCGGTGATATCGACAGTGAAGTGGTCTTTGAGATCACCGCGCAGCAGAAGAGTGGCTACTCCTACACCGTTCACTATACTGAGCCCATGGCCGGCGGGGAGCGAGTATCTTCCTTCAGCCCCGGCAACGGCATCTATTACATCGATGTTGTCCAGACCAGCAGCGCTGCAAAGCTCGGTTCGCCCGATCCGCGTCCGAACGCGCTAGGCAACAACGGCGATATCAGTGACATCTCCGCCAACATTGTAGAAGCAGATGATGCTCTGGTCATTGTTACCATTCCGGTCGCAAACAATAACAACATCCAGAAGAAGGACACTTCCGCGCAGAAGAAGTACGTCTATTCCTTCGATAAGCTCCTGATCAACGGCTCTGAGTGGCCGGTCGAGAACGACGGAACCAACTACATTGCCAAGGTTCCCTATCCGAAGGATACCGCAAACCGCATCCTCACGACCGAGCTTGTCTATAAGGTTTCCGGCCCGTATGATTATCCGCTTGCAACGCTCAGCGACATCAAGATTGACAACGCTGCACTCGCCTCCTTCAATGCCAACGTACTGAGTTATTCCGTGGATTCCAGCAATGTTGACGGTTCTGTAACCCCGCTGGCGGACGCCACTCCGGCAGCCGGTATGGAGCGCAAGATTCTGATCAACGGTCTGGTCTATATGGATTACGGCGCAACCACTCCCACTGCGGGAACCTGGGTATGGCATTACGGCGGCAATGATGTCCAGATCTATGTCCGCGACGCAGATCCGGCCAATGCACCCGATGTTCAGGACAACGTTTACAAGGTTTCCGTCAACTGCGGCCTCCCGGCAGCAAAGCTGACTGCCCTGTCCATCACGGGCGGAGGCCAGCCCGCCACCGGTATGGCAGACTTTAACCCGACTGTTGCCAACTACGAAGCCTTTGTCGCCGACAAGAGTGTCGTTGTCACGCCCACCGCGGAAGCCGGCTGCAGCTATACTGTCGTGATCACCGATCCTGACGGTAAGGAAATCGCCAATGTCACCGATGCTCCGGCAAGTGCGACCCTTGGCTCCGGCAAGAACATTGTCACGGTCACGGTCGAAGGTCCTGACAAGGTGAAGACCGATTATAAGGTCACCGTCTTCTGCGACTATGACGCAACCGAAACGACAAGCTCTGCCCTCAAGGAAATTAAGATCGGCAGCGTGACGATCCCCATCGTTGATGGTCAGGTCGTGTATGATCAGGAAGTAACGGTTGAGAATAACACTGTTACCGCGACACTCAACGGTTCTGACACCGGCGACATCTCCATCAGCTGGAGCAGCGGAAACGAATCCGATACCGATAAGAATACACTTACAACAACCGGTAAGGTTTCCGGAAGCGATACTGTCACAGTCACCGTTACCGAAAAAGACAAGTCTCCCACTACATACACGGTGAATGTGACCTGCAACCTGGATGCTTCCAAGCTTACGATGCTAAAGGTCGATACGAATGACATTCTGGTAGAAGGACAAACCTCCTATACTGATGTCAAAGTCCAAAAAGACAAGAGTGCATTTGTGGTTAAAACTGCGGATTCCTCGGCCACAGTCACCGCCTCTATTGACGGCGGAACGCCCGTTACTTGGACTGCAGACGGCAGCACTGACAACTTCTGTGAATGGAAGTGGGAAGACGACAACGCTACCAGCCGCAAACTGGAAATCAAGGTAAAAGAAACCAACAAGACCGAGACGACCTATACCCTGACCATCGTGGACGATCGTCCGGAGAGCCTCCTGGTGGACTATCTCACCATCGAAGGCACCGCGATTCCCTTTGATGCGAACCATAAGGGTTCCGCTTCGCCGGTTACCCTGAACAGCAAAGTTCTCGTGATCCTCGAGGATCATGGATCCTCGACTCCTGAAAATGATGTCAAGGTTGAGCTTGCAGGTACGACTCTGACCCACACTGCAAAGGATACTGTCGGCAGCAATCCCAGGCTGGCATACGACGCGGTCTGGCCCTCCACGACGAATGAGCTCAAGATCACCGTGAAGTACGCAGATTGCAAAGAAACGGTCTATACCGTGGCAGTCTCCTGCAAACCGGCTGATGTCACCCTGAAGGAACTGACCATCAGCGGCATCGCCCAGCCCGTTACCGGTGCAGAAGTAGCAGGTCTCACCTTCCATGACGGAGACGTCATCAAAGCCACGGCAACCGCTGACGACGCGACCGTCGAGATCAAGGTATTTGGTGACACGGCCTCCACCCCGTATCCGTATTCCGGCTCTGCTGTCAAGACCTTCACGGCAACAGAGAACATCAACTTCCACTGGAACAACAGCGGCTCCGAGAACAGCAACCGGATTGAAGTCACCGTTACAAATGGCATGGAGTCCAAGACTTACGTCTATACCGGTAAGCGCGCAGCGGATACAAGCCTGTCAGCGTTTGAAATCGGCGGCACATCTTATTCCGTTGCCGGTGCAACCGGAATCACAATGAACTCCACGGATTCCATCAAAGCAACCGCAACGGATTCCAGCGCCAACGTAGAGATCACTGTTACCAGTGATGGAGGATCCTGGACCGTTACGGGTACTGGTACCGCAACTGCAACTGCAGGTACAAACTTCAACTGGTCTACCAGCAGCAACGCGAACGTGGTTACTGTCACTGTCACAAACGGCACTGATTCCCAGACCTACACCTACAGCGGCACCACCGCGTAATTAAAGCGGTAAGTCAGAACAAAACCAACATAGCAAAACAACAGGAACGCTTCGGCGTTCCTGTTGTCTATTCTTGATTGTTCATTGTACGCGGCAAATCACAGCGGTCCCGTCTACTTCTTATAAATCCAAAGTTTTCTGGAAAGATAGTTCCAGATAAACACAATTCCGGTTGACGCTATCTTTCCAACTAGCTTTAACAGTTCGGTATTCATTCTCATGATATCGACAAACAGAAACATCAGCGCCAGGTTTCCGAGAAGACCGATCGCACTTACGCCAAATACCAGAACAATTTCCTTTGCCTTGTTTCTGCCCGTTTGAGAGCCTTTGAATGTGATTGTTCTGCCCAGAAACCAGTTTGTCGTTGTGGAAATGATAAAAGCCAGTCCCGTTGCAGGAAGGTACTGAATTCCAAGACACGATCCAAGAAGATAAAAACTGATCCATTCCACGAGTGCAGATACCCCTCCTACAAAAAAATAGGAGATAAACTGCCGAATACTATTTTTTCCGTTATCTTTGAACATTGGACTTTTCTCAATGTTCATGCATTTTTCTTTCCCCAAAACGCCACATCGTTTCCCGATAGGAGTCTGGCAATCCGATATCAAAGGATTCTCCGTCCGGCAGAAATGCACACATTCCATATTTCTCCCGCACGGAATCCAGTGCGGCCGTCAGTCCGAATTCTTTTCCCTCGGATGGACGTCCTTCAACTGTGATCTGTCGCTCCAACTCTTCAAAGACCTCAGGAGTTAATACATATTGCCCGAAAGTAGCATAGTATTTTTTCTCATTTCTGGAATTCCTGACCCCCAAATAGTCCTCAGCATAGTGATACGACGGCTTCTCAACCATTTGAGATACTTTCATCATTGTTTCTTCCCCGTTATTCCAATAGCCTTGAACAACTCCGTAATGGGCAACCCACTCCAAAGGGACTTCCTTAATGCCTACCAGCGTACATCCGCATTCCTTATATGCATCAATCACCTGTTTGCAGCAATTGATCTCCGTGTTGGAACGGTAAAGAAAATCTCCCAGCAACAGCAGAACCGGTTCTCCTTCGGTGAAGGGTTTTGTCAGCCAAACCGCGTGACCGAAACCCTTTCGATCATGCTGATATACATATGTAATATGCTCCTTCAGCTTGGTGATACGATCCTCATACTGCTTCTTTTCTTCCGGCAGTTTCTCCCGCTGTTCATCTGAAAGAGGCTTGAAAAGTCGGTCAAAGTCTGCCTGCTCATCTTCCCCGATAATCAGGCAGATATCTTTGATCCCCGCCTCCACCAGCTGCTCCAGCATAATCATCAGCGCCGGTTTCAGTACACCGTCCTCATCATAAATCGGCATCAAGCCCTTTGGCATACACTTTGTTGCGGGAAAAACACGGGTTCCAAAGCCGGCAAGGGGGATAATTGCCTTGTGAACTGTTTGCCCCGGTCTGACAGTCAGGGCAAATGATGTCATTCCTTTTTCCCGTTCCAGGTATACCTGAAGCTGACGGGCAGTGTTTTCGTCTTTTGCCAGGAATTGAACCGAACCATCTCCCTGTGAACCGACTCCCTTTGCACCATAGGTCAGTTCTTTCACGACAGAATCTTCCAGAACCGCATGTAACACCGGCGCTTTCAGCTCTGAACACATCGGTGCAACCTTTTCGTCGATGTTTACGCCATTCCAAAAACGGACATAGACCGTCGGTCACGGGGAATCAGACCGCCTCAGACGGGAAATTAAACCGCCAGAAAAGGGAAAACTGAAAGCGCCGCCAGGCGGTTGACGAAAGTGAATAACAATGGTATCATCATTCTGCTTTTATCCATACGCAGGGTAAGGCAACGCTGGAGAGCGACCTGAGAGGCGTATGGGGTTTTGCGGGAGAGTGGTGCCGTCCGGTATCACTCTTTCTTTTGCTTTTGGCGGGAAATATGCGAGCCATGGGCATCACTCTCCTGGAAAACAATTCGTTAAACTCCGGGGGTGCGGGGGCTGGCCCCCGGCTCAATTTCCTAAACCTTATCCGGGACGTAAGTCCGAAGATCAGGCCCCTTGAGTTCCAGCCTGTGAGCTTTCTCTGTCAGCCGACCACGAATAGACTGAGCAAAGCTCTTCACCTCAAAGAGGGAATCCCATTTTTCCGGGCTGCATTGCCCGCAAACGATGATCGAGTGCCCGCCAAGTTTAGCCTGGTTGAAGAATTCCTGCATCAGAAATTTGTCCTCCACATCATAGTTGGGAAACTCATCAATGCAGAGAAGATCAAATCCACAGTAATACTTGATGCGCGCTTCAAGCCGTTTCGAATCTTCTCCCTTCAGCCGCAACAATTCCCGGCAAAGGAACGGATATGTAATCCAGCGGGTACGCTTTCCTTCCTGGCAGGCTTTCGTAGCATATGCCTTTCCGAGCCAGGTTTTCCCTGTCCCCGGTGGCCCCCAGATAACAATGTTCTCGCCTTTTGGGATAAACTCCAACGTTGCCAAGCTGTGAATGTATTCCAGATCCAGCTGTCGAACCTTGTATGTAAGCAGATCTCGGAAGAAAACCGGATCGCCCAGCTTGGAGATCCTGAGACATTTCTCGTATTTTGTGTTTCTTTCGGAAGTAACTGCCGTGTCAAGGGCAAGCCGTACTACCGCAAGTGGATCGTCAATGCTGTGCATAATTGCTTCGTGGATCTTATCGCTGGCACAGGTATAGCCAAGTGTCTGAAGAGCCTCACATATCTTCAGCACATTCTCAGAAGTTCCCATCAGCAGGCCCCTCCTCATCATGTGCACAGAAGATGTCATTCAGGTCAATGCGCTCTTCCTTTGCTGGATGAAGCTTAGCCTGAGCGCTGAGGATACTCTTGAAACCCTTCACCGTGAATACAGAAGAAGCAAGTGCCGCTTCAGAAGCTTTCTCTGCAGCTTCGACACTATGCCTGTTCAAGATCCTTAAAACCGAGGTAATCGGCCTGTACGACTGCACTTCAAACTCAAACCTGCCCAGCTCGGCTTTCACCCACCGGACAGTGAACGGGCCAAACTTCTCAGCCCAGTTGACCAATTCCTCTGAAGAGTATGCGCCATGAAGGTCAGCTCCCTTGCCGGGAATGTGAGTTGGCTGCGTGGAGCGCTGCCACTTCCGGATGGCGCGTTTATGTTCGGCAATGAGCCTGCCTCCGCCATAAATCCGAACGGTATCGTTTGTGGCTTTTACCGTTACTTTGTGGCCAACATACTGAACCGGCACACTGTAAAATGCGCAGTCATACTGAATGTGGAAGTCCCTCCATACCGTTGCCTCCTTCTCGTCATACGACTGGTACTGCAGCACAGGGAGAGGCAAAAGCATCTCCTTCTCCTCAGCTTCAAAGATGGAAGTACGGGAGCCCAATTTCTTGGAATATTCCTTTGCATTCCTGGAGATGAGCTTGCGTCGCATGATGTCGTTGAATTCCTGAAGAGAGAAGATATCCAGACGATCCATCGGCCGGATAATATCATCTTCAACAATGCGGACATGGCGCTCTACAGAACCCTTGTCCCGCGGCCGCCTGACCCTGGTAGGCTTGGGGATAACGCCATAATGGTTGAGAAACTCAACGTACTTCGTGTTCAGTATGCCTTTTTCGTCGAAATGCTGCCTATCCACTGCAGTGGCGCAATTATCCGGAATAACAAACGCAGGAACTCCGCCGAAGAAGTTGAAAGCATTCGTATGCCCTGCATACCAGGAAGGCATTTTCTCGTCGAGGAAACCTTCACAGTAGAAGTACCCACTGTATGGAAGCGTCATTACGAAGACATGGACATCTACCAATTCACCGGTGTCTGCATCGACGAAGTGACCATGATCTCCGGTCCAATCCGCCTGCGCCTCCAAACCGGGAACATGATTCATCGTAAATGAGATATCATTCTTGCTACGATACTCTGATACAATCTCGTTAAAACGACTCAGTTTGTACGCATTCTTCCCCTGCGCCTGAGCTTCTGCACAGTACTCCACCCAAAGCTCGTTACGCTGGTAGCCCTGACGCTGCTTTTCCAAAATCTTCTCACAGTCGGGCTGCAGATAACTCAGGTCAACACTTTTCCGGGAACTGTAGAGAAGATCTGCAATCTCCTCATTGCTGAGTTCTTCCGGAATCCCGTCTACGCTTCCCCATACCGCCTCGCAACGCGAAAGAACCCTGGCGACGGAGTCCCACTTGCACTTGGCTCCATTTGCTATGGCCAAGTTGTTCAGGCCCATCTGCTTGAGCCTGATGATGGTTTTGTAGTCTATCATAGCTACCTCCCATTAGTTGTATTTGCCTTACGGCACAACTATTGTAGGTGCTATGGCAGTATCTGAAAAATATTTTTTGAAAATGATTGCCGCCGGTTTGATTTCCTTTTTTCAGCGGTCTAATTTCCCCTGAATAGCGGTCTACCTTCCCATTTCAAGCGGTGGCGACAC
>Ga0256405_10011059_pt1 | contig 11655 bp, 10 predicted proteins | sample RumenRJG_02DNA_FD_189096 | JGI IMG/M metagenome (GOLD analysis project Ga0256405, IMG submission 189096) | Bovine rumen microbial communities from Lethbridge, Alberta, Canada - RJG_02 | ecosystem: Host-associated > Mammals > Digestive system > Stomach > Rumen | place: Canada: Alberta...
AGGTAAACATGGCAATATAGCCGTTTTCTTTTGTGGCATTGTATTTTGGCAGATAATCATTCAGGAAACGGGTAATATCCCCTTCGCCGTCTTTGCGGAAATAGCTGTTGTCCCCTCCTTCGGTTTCATAGTCACGAAGCAGGGTATTGTAGCCGTTGCCGTGATGGTCGAGATAGAAGTCCATATGGAACCCGCCGCCGTTGATGGCCTGTACGGGATTGGACCATTCGCTGACCAGGGCCGCTTCCGGATAGTCATGATCCAGCATATTGCGGATATCACGCCAGATGGCAGCTGTGGCACTTTTATTCTCATCATCGTTTTTGACAAGGGAGTCCGCCATGTCCACACGGTATCCGTCACAGCCCATATCCAGCCAGAAACGTATGATGTCCTTCAGAGCTTCCCTTGTCGCAAGAGCCTCTTTGGAATCCACCGCCGACATCCATTTTTCCGTCCGCTTCAGCCAGCCGTAATTCAGGGCCGGCTGGGAAGCGAAGAAGTTCAGCATATAGGCACCGCCTCTTGGCGTCATGCCGGAGATATACGGGTGATCTTTGATTCCTTCAAAGGCATGCCCTGTCCAGACATAGCGTCCGGAGTATTCGTTCTCCTCATCCTTTTTTGATTCCAGGAACCAGGGATGCCGGTCGGACGTATGCCCCGGCACCAGATCAAGAAGGACCCGGATGCCCATCGCATGTGCCTTTTCAAACAGTTCTTTCAGATCATCGTTTGTCCCATAGCGCGGGGCAACTTTTTTATAGTCACTGACATCATAGCCGCCGTCAAGAAACGGCGAATCAAAACAGGGATTGATCCACAGGGCATTGCATCCAAGTTCCCTGACCTCATCCAGTTTTGAGATGATTCCCTGCAGGTCGCCGATTCCATCATTGTTGCTGTCGTAATAGGACTGCGGATAGATTTCATAAAACACTGCATCTTTCAGCCATTCAGGCATTCGTCTTCCTCCTTCAGAATCTCTTCCAGATTCCTGCTGTATATGATCCTGACTTTTGTTGCAGGATCTGTTTCCTTCATCATTTCTGCTATTTTCCTGCGGCTGTATCCCCCGGTATTGATAAAGACACTGTCAATACCGCAGGCATCCGCAGTTCTGATATCACTGGCAAATTCATTGCCGATCATAACGGTATCTTCTTTCTGCAGATCATGCTTTTCCAGCAGCATCATCAGGAAGGCAGGATCCGGCTTTCTGATGCCGTAATCACTGGAAATAAAGATATCGTCAAAGTATTCCGGCAGACCGAAGGCTTCCATTTCCGGTATGGTGAAGACCCGCTGGGCATTGGACAGCAGCCAGGTCTTCTTTCCCTGCCGTTTCAGTTCTTGCAATACCTTCTTTGTTTTCCGGTAGGGATGACAATACACCCTTGCCGCATTGCGGAACTGTACAGCAGTTTCTTCTGCCCATGCGCGGTCAGCCTTCCCTTCTGCCAGTCTTTGAAAGACATTGCATATATCAATTTCCGGATACGGGACATCCATCCGTCCCATCTCTTCACGGCAGTACCGGACATACTGCCGGCGCAGTTCGGACGGTCTGGAAAAGACACCGGCATCACGAAAGCGTTTCTGCATCACATACCATACCCTGATCCCGGTTTCATCGGTATGAATATCCAGCAGTGTTCCGTACAAATCAAAAATGTAATTCTGATACATACGATTACTCTTTCAAAACGGCAATTCCGTACGGCGGTACTGTCAGCTTTCCCTCCTGCAGGGAAAATTCCTCTTCTCCCGCCAGCAATACACCGGCAAGGGTCTGCTGCTTCAGAGCGGAAACATCAACGGTTTCACTCTGCCCGCCAAGATTCATAACAATGCATACTTCCGGATGAATGCCATCGCTTTTTGTATAGATGGCAATCTCTTCATCGGAAAGATCATCCCGCAGGCTGACGGTTCCGAAAGCCAGGGATGGAAATGCATTGCGCAGCTTTATGGCATTGCGGTAATAGCTGTAGACAGAATACGGATCCTTCATCTGCTCATCAAGCGGGGCAAATTTCATGGCAATGGTATCCATATTCGGCGGACCTGTGCAGATACCTGTCTGAGCGGTATCAGACCAGTACATCGGAGCCCGCTTGTTTTCATCCTTTCCGGGCCGTTTCATAGTCATCAGTTGAAAAGGATGACAGGTTGTTATAGTCCAGTGTTTCGGCTGTTTCCGAAACAAGCACACTTGGCACATCGATTTCCGCAAAGCGTTCCTCAAAATAATGAAGATTGCCGCCCAGGAAAATGAAGCCCTTCGGTTTTGCCTCGTTCAGTGTCTGAATGGCCGCTTCCACTTCATCAGCCATTTCATCAAGGAAAAAGACATTCGCATCTTCCCCGTTTTCTTTCAGATTCTTCTGCACTTCTTCCAGAAGCGCCTCAAGAAAATAATTGTTGGTGCCCTTGACCACAATCGTAACTTCTGTTGCGGTCATTTTTTTATTGAGCAGATACATGCAGGCAGGTCATGGAAAGAACCGGAGATCAACCGGGCGACATGGTACTGGTATCCCAATCATCAATCATGTGACTGCTTTAACTCTTTTGATGCCAGGCAGAACTTCTATCTTCACGTTTAACATAAGGCCAAAACAATGTCTTGATAACAACGTGAGCCCGTGCAGTCATGAATCAGTAACAGCACCGGCTCCGTTTTTTAATGTACTTCAGTGAGTACCGCAATACTGTAGGCGGGCATATGCAGAATTCCCTGATCTATCGTAATAGACTGTTCATCGGTATTCAGCACTGCCGCAAGATTCAGCTCTTCATTCAGTACGGTAAGATCCGCATCCCGGCTCTCATCCCGAAGATTCATCACGATCAGAACCGGATCCTCCCCTTCCCGATAACGGATAAATGCCGCAATCGCATCATCACTGATCCCGCCGGCTTCCGCGGTTGTCCCGCTCGCAATGACAGGAAATGCCTTGCGTACTTTGATGACTTCCTTAAACCAGTTATAGATGGAAAGAGGATCACTCATCTGCTCGGAAAGCGGCGGGAACTTCATGTCGACCTGATCCATGTACGGAGGTCCTGCGCAAAGATCCGGGTCATTTGGATCATTGCTCCAGTACATCGGAGCACGCTTGTTTTCATCCTTCCCGGAGCCCTTCATTCCAATCTCTTCCCCATAGTAGACAAAGGAATTGCCGCTCATGAGAAGACTCATGGCATAGGCCATCTTGGTCTTTGGCCCGTTATCCTGCGGATAGAAGCCGGCGTTTCTTGCCATGTCATGGTTGGTATAGAAAGGCGCATCCACATAATTGGGATTGGATGCAGAGAAGGCTTCCTGGGTACTGAGCATCGCCTGCACATAATCCTTTGCGCTGTAAGCGTTGTTCAGAACAGAACGGATGATGCCTTCGGAATCCGCAAACGGAAAGTCAAACAGCGAATCGATCCCGCTTTCATAGAGGACCGCGATGGACCTTCGATCAGTCCAGGCTTCTCCCACGATATAGCAGTCCGGTTTGATCTCTTTGCAGGTATCGGTGAACCAGCGCATGAAATCCACATTGGATTCCGGATCGCCGGTATAGTAGCTTGTGACCGCATCGAGTCGGAAACCGTCTGCCCCTTTGTTCAGCCAGAAGGAGACGATATCTTTGATCTCATTGCGTACCGCTTCATTCGAAAGATTCAGATCCGGCATCTCGGACCAGAAGCGTGCCTCATAGTACCAGCTGGATCCGGCAAGCTGCGCATAGCCATCCTGCTGAGAATCTGAGAAGAGATAATACTCCGCATACGGGCAGACAGCTGGGTCCGGTTTACTGCCGGCAGGAAGCGAGCGGTAATAGGAAGCGGCTTCTTGGAACCAGGAATGCCCGGAAGCGGTATGGTTTACCGGAAGATCCAGGAGTACGCGCATTCCCCGTTCGTGACAGTCCTTCAGGAGTGCTTCATAGTCTTCCATTGTTCCAAACTGCGAATCAATCGCACAGTAGTCCTTCACATCGTATTTGTGATACGTATCGGAAGGATGGACCGGGGTCAGCCAGAGCTCATCAAAGCCAAGATCCTGAATGTAATCAAGCTTGGAGCGGATCCCGTTGAGATCCCCGATCCCGTCCCTGTTGGAGTCACAGAACGAATAGACAAAGATCTCATAGGTGGTACGGTAATGGTCTTCCCGGGTAACCGGTTCAAGATCCTGATTGAACGCAGCCATCTGCACAGAAGAAACAGCAGACTCACGTGTGTCTGCTGTTTGAATCGTGCATCCGGAAAGCATAAGAAGCATCGCTGCACCCGCAGCAATCACCCCTTTTTTCCGTGCGGTCATCATCCCTTGACCGCTCCGGACATGCCTTCGACGTAGAAGCGCTGCATGAAGATAAAGAGGATCGCGATCGGAATCGAGATCACGACCGCGCCAGCCGCGAAGCAGGTATACCACTGATAGATATACTCTTTCTGCAGCATGTTCCAAAGGCCGATGGCTACCGTGAACTGATCGGAGTTGGCACGGCATAATACCTTGGCGAAGATAAAGTCGACCCATGGTGCGATAAAGGAAGTCATGACGGTGTAGATGATGATCGGCTTGGCAAGCGGCATCGTGATCTTGGTGAATACCTGCCAGTTCGTCGCACCGTCGATCACCGCAGCTTCATCGATCGAGCGGGGAATCGTATCGAGATACCCTTTTGCGATCTGGAAGCCAAGACCCGCACAGGCGGAATAGACAATGATAAGACCGATGCGGATCGCGGATCCTTCTGTAAGACCCATCGCCTTTAAGATGAAGTACTGGGCGATCATCGTCATAAAGCCCGGGAAGAGTCCAAGGATCATGGCGAGGTTCATGTACGGCTTACGGAACTTGAAGCGCATCCGGCTCAGAGAATACGCAACCGACAGGACGAAGAAGGTGCTGATGATGCAGCAGACGATCGCGATGATCAGCGTATTCATGAACATCTTCGGGAAATTAAGCACGTTCCGATCCGTAAAGAGCTTGATGTAGTTGTTCAGCGTATAGCCCTGGGGAAGGAAAGTGTTCGTGTAAGCACCCGGCTCCGCCCTAAAGCTTGTCAGTACGATCCAGAAGATCGGAAGCAGCCAGATGAAGGCAAGCACCGCAAGCAGGATGTGGACCAGAAGATTCACGATGCGCTTGCGAAGACTTGGTTTGTTATACTTCTCGTTATTCATCACATGAACGCCTCCTCATTCTTGTAGGAACTGGAATTGCGGTAGGTAATCAGGGTCACGATCGTAAGGATCACGAAGGTCATGATTCCGATGACCGCACCAAGGTTGTAGTACTGCTGGTCGATCGTCAGCTTGTAGAGCCACGTGACTAAAAGATCGGTCTGACCTGCGGTATCTCCGACATACGTCGGTCCGCCTCCCGAAAGCAGGTAGATGACATTGAAGTTGTTGATGTTTCCGACAAAGCTTGCGATGAGATACGGGGTCGTGACAAACAGCATGTACGGAAGCGTAATGCTGAAGAAGGTCTTGACCGGACCTGCACCGTCCACTTTGGCCGCTTCATAGAGCTCAAGCGGAATGTTCTGCAGAATACCCGTGACCTGAAGCATCGTATACGGAATACCGACCCAGAGGTTGATCACGATGATCGTGATCCGAGCGAGCATCGCATTCGTCCAGAACGGAATCGGTGTCGTAATAAGACCGAGGTTCTTGAGCAGCACATTCACCGCGCCCGAAGGCTGCAGCATGATGTTCATGATCATGAGCGTGACAAACTGGGGAACCGCGATCGAAAGCACGAAGCAGAACCGCCAGAAACCTTTGGCCTTGGTGTCCTTGCGGTTAATGATCAACGCAAGGATCATGCCGAGGATGTAGTTCAGGAACGTTGCGAAGAACGCCCAGACTACCGTCCACGCCAGGACATGCCAGAACTGACGGCCGATATTGCCGTTCATGTTCAGGACACGGCCGAACTGATGGAGACCGTCCCAGTCAAACAGCATCAGATGCTCGTCTTCCTTGGAATAGGTCGTAAAGGCCATCGAGATCATGTATACAAGCGGAACGATGTTAAAGATGAGAATGCCAAGGCACGGCAGCGTCATCAGGGTGATATGAAGGTTTCCGTCAAACAGTGCCGCGATGTCTTCTTTGAGACTGCGCACATGTTCGCCCCTCTCGATCATCTTCTGAAGCTTATAGGAATGACGCATCTGCAGAACCCAGAGCACAATGATCGCCGCAATGACAAACAGCGTAATGACCCCGGCAAGCAGGATCTGCTGGGAGTTATCGCCCACGGTGTACTCATAGATCTGCTTGGCTTCATTCCAGACCTTGCCCTGCGCTTCGGTGCCTAGACTCGGCATCATAGAAAGATTATGAAAGCCGGTATTGATCATGTAGAAAAAGAAGGCAATCTCACACAGAAGAACCATGATTCCCTTGATTACCTGCCTGTGCATGATCATACCGATGCCCATCACAAGCGCGGAAAGCCGGGTCCAGAGGTCCCCTTTTTTCAGTGCATTGCCGATACTGATTGTTTCATCCATAAATGATTAGTTCCTTAATAACAGTCAGAGTGACGGAACGAATACGGCCGGACTGCTGGAGTCCGACCGCAGCCATTCCTGAAATGATGGTTGTGTTACTGAACCGCAGAGGTGTTCATGGCCTCGTTCATGGATTCTGTCTTTTCTGCCGCATTGTCATGCGTAACAGTTCCTGCAACGAGTTCCTTGCCCATGGACTCTGCCGGTCCCCAGTAGTTGCCCATATCAGCCTGGAGCGGCTGTACGACGGAAGCGTATCCCATGGTATTCATCTGTGCCTTTGCGAGAGCGTCATCACCGATGTTGATATTGGAATCGGTCGGGATGATGTTGCGCAGATCATAGTGATCCTGCTGAGCGGATGTGCTTCCGAGGTATGCCGCAAGTGCAACTGCAACTTCCGGATGCTCGCTGTAGAGCGCGGTTGCCGGGTTGACGCCGATTGCCTTGGAGCCTGCGAAGGACTTCATCTGCTTTCCATCCATGATGGTCGGTGCCGGTGCGATGCCGAGGTTATCGCCATAGGCATCCTGTGCCTTCTGGTAATCCCAGGTTCCGGAGAAGAATGCCGCAGCATCTGCGTTGTTGGAAACATCACCGTTGGAGAAGTTCGGGTTCGCCGCGAGATCAACGAGGTAGTTGGTAACTTCAACTGCCTTATCTCCGCTGAAGTCGATACCAGCAGCAGCGTCATTGCCGTCTGCGCCGAACAGTGTGCAGCCGTTGGCTACATACATTGCGGCAATGTACCAGGAGTTTTCAAGCGGGAATGCGACCTTGCCCTTTTCGAGCATTGCATCAAGAGACTTGACATCGTCTTCGGTGAATACGCTCTTGTCGTAGTACATGAACCAGGTATTGGCGGTAAACGGTACACCATAGACAGAGCCGTCATACATTACGGTATTAACGGTCGTCTCGGAGTTGTTTGCCTTGATCGCATCAACGGTCTTTCCGCCGAGTTCAGCGATTCCGCCAGCCTTCAGCAGATCAGGGATCTGGTCGTTCGCAAACATGTAGACATCTGCGGCAGCGCTCGGGTCAGTGGAGACGTTGGTCTTCGCATCACCTTCGGAGCAGACACCATAGTTGAATGTGAGTTCCCAGTCAGGATGTTCTGCAGCGAACTTCTCGCATTCGGTCTGAAGCCACTTGCCGTTGTCATCGGACTGATCTTCCTGCGGTCCCCAGACGGTTACGGTCGCAACGACCTTCTCGTCGGAAGTGCCCTCATCAGAGCCGCCGGATGTGGATGTGCCTGCGGAACTTCCTCCTCCGCAGCCAGCGAGCAGGCTTGCGCATAACAGTGCAGCGAGGCCTGTTCTGAAAATGTTGTTACTGTTCATCTTACTTTCCTCCCTTAAAACTAAACAGTATTTTTCGTTCCCGGGATACATTCTTCCCGGATAAAACCTTCATGTGGTGCAGCCTGTGTATTCCTCACACAGGTCGTTCCCTGCAAAACCATCACTTCTGTTAACGTTTCCAGCTAATTTCATGATAGCGCTTGCGAACAGAATGTCAATAAAGCACAAAAATCCGATAACTTAAGTCAACCCTCTTAGGCATAGTTTTTTTAAAGTGATATTTCATCAAAAAGCGCATGATGAAAACAGGAGACATACTCCCAATTCATTTTGAAATGATCTATACTTCAATCAGGAACGGTATAATTCGCCGCTTCTGGAAAGCGCATAGATTACGATCAATAATTTATGCGCCGCAGCGATATTGGCAGCTTTGGACCTCAATGGGCATTGGGACTGCTGCCTTTTCTTTTAAAGCCGTATTTGCACACGTGTGCTGGCTTCAATATACTGAAGAAGGTTCAGTAGAACCTAGAAAGTATATTCAGGCAGGCAACTAAGACTTGTGCGTGGTGGCCTGCTTAGTTGTCTGCCTGAGTACGGGCCACCACCCAATGAGTAAAATAACGTCGAAGTCCCGGCGTGCTACGCCATGGGACCATTCTGCGGAGCGCACTGCTTCACAGAATTTTATTCGTAATGAAACAAAGAAACATTACAAGCAACGACATCAAAAGCTGAGAGATACAAATGAAGCAACTTTGATTAATACAGTACAAGTAACGAAATGTCCATACTGCGGGTCTGAACGTATCAAGAAGAATGCCTAAAATGTTCAGGCTATCTTTATCCGACAGGAAATACAAGACCTGGGAAATATTTAGGAGACCTATGGCCGGATACCGAATATAAATGTGATAAATTGGGCCATGTCTTTTGGCTTTGAGTGAATTACATTTGATTTATTTCAAGTAACGTTCATAGCAAATTGGACACCATGCGCGCATGGCGTTTTTTTGACACTGAACTTTTTAACTAACTTCGCAGTTACTTAAAAACTTTCTCATTAAAAAGGTGTCTTAGTTTAATGAACAGATGTGCCGGCAGCCGCCTCATCATATAAAAAAGACCGCCCTTTACAGAGCGATCCCGGTTCTCGATTGTTAAGCATCAGCGGCGATTTGCTTTTACTACGTTATATTCCTCTTCTGTAACAAAGTACAGATCACCTTCATTAGGATACTGCCAGTAATAAACTACTTCACCACACCAGCGGCAAATAAATTTACCTACAGTTCTCGTTTCTTTAATCTCTGCTTCAAGGACCCTTGCCGGGGAATGATGACATGTCTTTCCATCTGTATAGTGAATAAAGTCATAATCTCCTCCACCACATATTTTTTCAAGTTCCTCAATGTTAATTTTCTTCATTTCTCCCATAATTTTTCCTCCATACTCCGGTTCTGATCATCTGCTATCAGAACTCCTTCCTTATCATTCTACGGGGCAAGATTCGTATATCCACACAGAGATTCCTTCCATAACAGGTCTGTAGCATCCGCTAAATGAAAAGACCCCGCATTACCTGCAGGGCCTTGAAGGTTTTTGAGGGGAAAAAACCTCGTTCATGTCTATATACGGAACAAGATACATATATCCACGCTGGAAACGATACTGCAAGCAGCCCTCTACCAAGCAAAACTTTCTGTCATGAACGACTATTCGAATACAGGAAAATGCAGCTGTATGCAGGGCTTTGGTGACAAAATTGTTCTACTTTGAAAACTTGTATTTTCCTTTACCCATTCCTTCTACCGGAACTATGATTTTCAGTTCATCATCCATCCTTTTCAAGTAGGAAGTTGCTGTCACTTCCGAACAGCCCAGGATTTCGACTACACGAGAATTTCCAAAGACCTCTGTACCGATTACGTCATATAACTTCAAAATGTTTTGTTTTATTTTATCTGTATATCTTGAATCCAAGATTTTCTGTTTAAAATCTTTGGTTTCGTTCTCAATCCAAACTTTTCCCTTTGGATTGGTGCCGTTTTTTATCTCATAATATTCCTCATTTACAGGTATAACGACAGAAGTGACGTTGTCATTTATGTCAAACGTCTTATAAAAAAGATCCGGCGAGCCGTTTTCTCGCATTGATCTTTTGGCTTCTCCTATTCCTGTTCCAAAGGACTCTATAATGCCTAATGCTTTAAACATATCCCTTATTTCAGGATTTTCTGTGTCGCGTTCATTAAAGAATGTTCTCTCATTCAAATCACTTATACGAATGGGTGGTAAAGGTTTGTTATAATTCACAATATTTATTTGTTTTTCAGATACGTATATTTGGATCGGTTTTCGATTTTCATAATTGTTATGAACAATAGCATTTGCAAGCAATTCTTCCAAAGCTATAAATGTAAAGTTCTGGATTTTTCGATTATCTGCACTTCCATCAACACGAATAACCAATTCATTTAAGAAATTGTTATTTATATACTCCAATGCAGAATGATACTGTTTCCATACCGCACCTTTAAAAACTTTGGATTCCATCTTTCTTTTTGTCCCAAACATATCAATAATCAATTCCGTGTATGCATATGGAATTCTTTCCTCCGGATGCTCGGAAAACATGAGGACAGCATAATTTTTCACGCGTCTATCCGTGGGGTCATTTTTATCAAGCAGATCCAAAGCTTTAGCCAGTTCTTTCTTTTCCATTCTGTCACTGATCTGTCTTGAACTTGTCTTAGAGAAGTATTCTCTGAGTAAATCTATACTTAAATCATCTATCGATGCGCCGGAACTCACAATCGAAGTGAAATGGAAATTGGAAAACTTTCGCAGCAGATCATATTCCTCATCTACTCTCGCAAGGCGGGTATCAGCTTCAATTCTTACATACCTTCCTGGCTTAAGCTTGATCTTTTTGTCCTTTTCAGCTTTCTCTGCCACCATAAACGGGCCTCCCGTCTGGCGTTTTACAATAATGAGGATATAGCTAACTCCATTAAATTCATTTGATACTATTTCAAACGCAACATTTGGATATAAAAAAGAACGCAATGAATTAATAGTATTCTTGCATTTTTCCAATCTCCCTTCAGTAATCCCCTTGATCGGGAGCACAGGGATAGCTTTCTGTTTTTCATTATTTTCCTCTTCAACACCAATAAAGATATATTGAATATCGTTGTTGTAATAGTTGTTTCCATATGCACAGATAGTTTTTACTATTTTATCCAACTGCTGCTCTGATGCCTTGTACTCTATGTATGAGCATTCTGCTGTTTTATTCTTAAGTATTTCATTTGCTTGCTTTTTTATCAGTGCATAATCCATAGTTTCGCCTCTTGAATCCAAAGAAATTATAACTCAATCCAAAGTTTACGTCATTCAAACAATAGCGTAATCAAATATATTGTTTAAATCTGATTTCAATAAAAACGCTGAAAACCGCTGAATATCTAAAAATCAATCCACACTGGAATTCAGAGTGGGTTAAAGAGTAATCAATCATGTAACTGAGCATAATCTGGATATACGATAAAAGGGAATGAAAATCCTAGATAATCATCTTAATCGCACGTCGATGTGGCGGCACGGACATTTTTCGTTAATGGTGAACTTGTTCTGCTAAAACAGAATGCCGGTATTTCATGGCTGTTCATATCGTAATCCCCATAATACAGGAAGCCTGATGCCAAGAAAGGAAAGATTCCAATTCTTATTGTTATATCTGTCATTCATGAACAAAGGTAATGGAATCTTCGATTTGATCCCTCCTGGATTTATCGGCTATT
>Ga0256405_10011060_pt1 | contig 11652 bp, 14 predicted proteins | sample RumenRJG_02DNA_FD_189096 | JGI IMG/M metagenome (GOLD analysis project Ga0256405, IMG submission 189096) | Bovine rumen microbial communities from Lethbridge, Alberta, Canada - RJG_02 | ecosystem: Host-associated > Mammals > Digestive system > Stomach > Rumen | place: Canada: Alberta...
AGAGAGCGATGCTGACTGCGTATGGCGCATACTGATGAATGAAGTTCGTCGTACCATCAAGGGGATCCACCACCCAGAGCAACTGCTCTGCATCGTGACCAGCCAGTCCTTCTTCAGTGATAAAGCCCGCCTCAGGTAACAGTTCCCGTAATGCGCTGACTATCAGCTTTTCCGAGCCCTTATCCACATACGACACATAGTCGTGGGCATGTTTACGCTCCACACTGTCAAGTGAGAACTTCTGCCGTTCCTCCCTGATATAAGCACCTGCCTGTTTGGCTATCTCGCAAACTGCCAGCGTATATTTCTCCCAATTCTCAAAAGCCATATAATGATTCTACGATTTGAAAATACGTCGCAAAATTAGACAAAAAAGCCGAAAGCGCAAAACTTTCGGCTGATTTTTCTTGATTTAACAGAATTAGTTCTCTGCCTCAACGAGTCCTTTTTCGGTCAATACGGCGAGTATATTTGAAGCCGACTGGCGATCTTTCTTATTGCTGACAGCATTATAGCGGGCGAGCAGATGGGCATCGTTGGCGAGCAACTTCGCCATAAAGTCATCGTCGATGCGCGTCACGGGGTAACGGCCTTTCCCATCGGCATCCGTATCAATGAGATAGCAACGATGGTTGTCCAACTTTTTCCTACTCAGCCAGAGTGCCGTAGAAGTCGATCTCAGGGCGATGCTGGGGCCAATCGGTGTAAATACACTCGCCACATCTGCCCCCAAGCCCATCAGGAAAGCGCCGTTGTTGATATGATAGACTGCGATGAGCAGCTTATTGCCGGCATAAGGATAAGCCTGCACATAGTTCTGTGTATCAAGAATAATATCTTTGCAACGCAGATTGCGACAGTTCACGTACAGCTGTTTGCCGAAAGTGATGGCAAAGACCTCCTTCTTCAGAATACGGTCAACCTCCTTGTCGCCCGACTTCACCTTAATGTCTGACTCATCCATCTTTATTTGGGGAATCATCTCCGAGCGTCCGTTCACAAGCGACTCGATGGTATTCCAGTTATGAGCCTTATAGTCAGAATAGGTCATACAATACTTTGCAGGTTGTGCCATCATCATCGTTGGCAGACAGCTAACCATCATCATTACAAATAACTTCTTCATTGTTTATCCTTTCTTTTAAATTCCACAATCTTATTCGTGTCACAATTTGTTTGACGGTGCAAAAGTAGGTCAGTATTTCCATACCACCAAGTTTTCGGGCAAGAATCCCCCATACTTGTAGCGACAGTCAGCTTCAAAAACGACAAAAGGGCCCGAAGGCCCTCCTATTGTGTCGCATTTACATGTTGAGATGGCAGATTACTTCTTGATGAGCGATGCCACCCAGAGGATAGCGACAGCACCAACGATGGCAGTACCAAGCTGTCCTATGATACCACCCCATGTGATACCCAGCTGACCAAACAGCCAGCCACCAAGTACACCACCAAAAAGTCCAAGTACCAGATTCATAACGAATCCCATACCGCCACCTTTCATCAACTTACCAGCGCAAAAACCCGCCAGACATCCAATAACAATTGATCCAATGATACCCATAATGATTCTTTTCTATTTGATTTAACGGCGCAAAATTAGACAAAAAACCCGAAAGCGCAAAACTTTTTGCGAGTTTTATTCATCTACGTGGTAGGGATCCTTCTCAAAGGTGATGTCTTGGTAGAGCTCTTGGGAACCATTATAACTCTCTGGGATAAAGTGGAGGCGCACACCTCTGATATGTTTCTTGGCACGGAAGTCCTTGAGGTTGTCCACCTTCTCGCTCTCAATCTCCAGTTTCAGCAAGCCAAAGTCCTTCAGGCGCACTTTGTCACCCATCTTGAGATGACGACGGACCACCTCAGCCACATTCATCATCAACCCTTCCAGCGCACCAGCACTGAGCACGGTACCACGTGCGGCTTCCTCAAAGATTTTACGACTCTCTATCGTCTGGTTGTGTACAGCCACAGCCTTATATTTCCCATAAGTCGGCAACGTCGGCTTAGTCTCTTTCTTTATTCTGTATCTCATAGATGTTCAAATGATTGTGCAAAGGTACAACTTTTATTTAATTATCCGCAAATACGCCATGTGTTTTTTTATCAAAGAAAGTTAGACTATGCTGTTATCGATTACGGTTTTGTGCGAACTAAGTACCAGATAGGAATGCCGCATGAATCGAAATACGGCATCACAAAAATGCTCCTTAATAGCAGATGCCAAGAAGGCAGCCTTCTTCAGTTGCAACAGCTCCTGATTGCCAAGATACTCCACTTTCATTGTCTCTCAATTTTTAGGATTTCTTTTAATCTGTTCTTCAATCTATATATCAAGTGCATCACCTTGAGTGCCACCTTGAGTGCCACCTTGAGTGCCACCTTGAGTATCATCTTGAGTGACATCTACAGTTGAAGGTACGGTCACTTCAAATGCAGTCAACTTTGACAGATCGAAAACAGCCTCCTTGTTGCCATTTTCAAGCAGCATATCCTGCACACGTCTTATACCTTGGTTGAACATATACTTTGTCCTTGAAAAGAAGCGGTGAGGTCGGATTATAGAATAGGCGTTCCGTGTCAGATTTGCATCTGTTCAAAATTATCTGGTGATTCGTCCAGCCTGTCGCAAATAGCACGTCCGGAATTTGTGCCATTTCGAATGGCACAATTAGTTTTTTCATATTTCGCCTGCAAAGTTAATCAATTATTTCGGACTTTTGTTCTGACATTGATTACGCTTGTCACTCAGTTTCTTCTGTTCCCGTTCAAATTGTTCTATGAAATGTATCTCAACAGGTGTCAGTTCGTTCTTTGTCCGCTCTTTGAACTTGTCATATTCAGAATCAGCCTTTGCCTTGGCGAGTTGTGCGGAAATGCGTCCGGCATGTGTCAGGATGTCCTTGCGAGATATACGCAGAAAATCATCAAGAATTGCAATCCAGTCTTTCATATACATAGGTCGGTGCTCCTCTGCCTGAAGTTCTGCAAAGTCGAGATAGAGGCTGACGATACGGTTAAGTGTTGATATTTCCTCTTGAGAGAGATAGTTTTTGGCAATCTCTGCGTCTGCCTTCTTGGGTAATGCACCAGTCCAAGTAGTCAAGCCCATGAAATCTTTCTGAGCATCAGCACGGTCAAAGATAATTTCTGCCGCTGTATGTCCATGAACAGCAAAGTGCATCTTGTTCTGCACCGTCTTGAAGAACTCCTGTGTCATCTCAACCCTTGGGTCATAGTCGATGCTAAGCGCATATATTTCGAGAACCTTGCGATAGAAGACTTTTTCTGACGAACGGATGTCACGGATGCGGGCCAACAATTCATCGAAGTAATTGCCACCACCAGCCCGTTTCAAAAGGTCATCGTTCAGGGCAAATCCTTTTACGATATACTCCTTCAGTACCTTTGTTGCCCACATACGGAACTGAACACCCCGATAAGAATGAACACGATAACCAACGCTGATAATCATATCGAGGTTGTAGAAAGCAATATCCCTTTCTACCTTCCTTTTGCCTTCTGTTTGAACTGTTGCAAAAAACGCAACCGTTGAATCAGCATTCAGTTCTCCCTCTTCAAACACATTCTTGATGTGTCGGGAAATAGTTGACTTATTGCGCTGAAACAGTTCTGCCATCTGGTCAAGACTGAGCCACACGGTCTCTCCCTGCAACGTAACCTCTATACGTGACTCTCCGTCTGGGGTCTGATAGAGCAATATTTGTCCTTTGTTTTCTTCCATATCGTTTTGTCTTTTTCTTCTGTTGGCCCCTTCTCTTTTAGAGTTAACCACTCGCTCGACCTTGTCGCTTGGCTCGCCCAAGAAGTGTATTATAGTTACCCACTAACTCCAGAGGATTACCCAGCAACCATAAAAAGATAGTCATTAATCTTTTTCCTGACAGTCATCTTGTTCTGCAAAAAGGAGTTCCTCCATGTCAGGTTTGTGTTGTATCTTTTTGGTTTCTTTCTTTAGTTGGACTTTTCTTCTTTTTTTCTTTTTTTCTTTGGGCTTTGCCATCTTTACACTTCGTCTCATCAGTTCAAGGGCAATATCTTCGTCACTCATATTAGTGTCTATACCATACACTTCTGCCACTACTTTGTCATTTGCCTTGTGTGCTTTTGCAAGTCGGCCTTGCAACAAGTCATACTGGCTGGCAAGACAAGATGCGTCCTCGCGTCTTGCCTCAAGTATTTCTGTGGCAGTTTCTTCTATTGCTTGTTTTTGAGCGTCGTCCAAATCTTTCCAAGGGAAATTGTTATAGACAATATTGGCAGAATAGCGAAAATCACTTTTCAGTCGTCCGCATATATATTTCACCCATATCATGTGAATGCGTGACTGTATGATGCCAAACAGCCATTTAGAGGGAGACGGAATGATAAGGTTGGCATCTGTACTGATAATAGAAGGATCAACGAACCCCATTGGAATATATTTGCGATTCTCTGACGAATGTCTCGGCACAAGAATGTATTTATATTCGGGTTGTCTGATTTCCATAAACCGATAACTCTCATCCGCAAATTCTTTTGTCGCATTTTTAGGACTTTTTAATCTGAATTCTTCGGTTGCCTTGATACGCTTCATTACCAAAGGCATTCTTTTCAATTCATCGGATGGAATTTCGCAAGGAATCCACAAACAAAAGCGTTTTTCATCGTGCAAGAATTCTCTTGCTCCCATCAGTCTGCTGATATATTTTTGCGCAGATGGTTCTTTTGTTATAAAGTCCAAGTAGTCTTCTTTCTCTATAATCAAGTTTCCACCATCCACGGGGATGCTTCCTTTACACATAGGAGGCACGTTTCCTAATGGCTTGGTTCGGCTTTCAATAAAAATATCCTCTGCATTCAGCAGATATCCATTGATGTTCGTGGCCTCAATTGTGGGAGTATTTTCTTGATAGATATAACGTTTATTGGTTTTATTCTGTTTGTTAAAACCTATAATCACGCAATGGACATGCGCCATATCATCGGCTTCATTATTCCAACGGAACGTCCTCCATGCAAACGTGATGTGAAGATTATAGTGTTGCACTAATGGTTTCCAAAGGAGTGCTACCTGCTCGCCTTGGGTGATGCTGTTGGTAGAAACCAAAGCACACGACACATTCGAACGTGACTGCATGTATTCGGCAGCTTTGGCATACCATCCGCACACAAAGTCCATCTTTCCTGGGTTCTTCCATACTTTGGTTTTTCCAATCTTCTTCGGCATGGCATACAAAATGGAGGTTCTCTGAGCTTTTGTCATTTTGCTATATCCTTGGAAGGGAGGATTACTAATGATATAGGTAGGCGAATTGGACTTGCGTTTCAGAAGATTACCCCAGTCTTCAGTCAAAGCATCGGCACACAGGATATTATCGTTCTTTTCAAGAGGTAAAGGAGCTATTGAGTAATGCAGCACCTTTTCCGTCTCCTGTAGCAATTGGCATGACGCAATCCACATTGATGCACGCGCCACCGATGCTGCGAAATGGTCAATCTCTATCCCAAAGAATTGATTGATACCCACTTTACAGGGATCTGTATTGTCTGTCCGTGTGGAATAGTTCAATTCAAATTCTTGTACAATTGCCTTGAGTTCTAATTCATGTATTGACTTGTAAATTTCCGTGAGAAAGTTTCCACTACCACAAGCAGGGTCAAGAAAGCGAAGACTTGCGAGTTTTTTTCGGTATGCCTCTAATAGTCCATACTGAGCCTCTTTCCCTTTTTGTGTATCTGTAGACATCTTTAGAATATTCTCTAAGTCTGTTGTCAAATCATTCAAGAAAAGAGGGTCAATAACTCTGTGGATATTAGTGGGTGTGGTGTAGTGCATTCCACCAGAATCACGGACGTCTTTCGCTACAGTGCTCTCAAAAATACAACCGAAATTCGTAGGTGAGATTTCTTCCCATGAGAATTTATCCTTTGTCCCCTTCACTACCAAATCCCATGCACGAAGTAGATGTTGATAGACTTTATCGTCGATAGTAGGAGTTTTATATGCTTTTTTGTTATTAAACAAGCCTCCATTAACGTATGGGAACTGGCGTATGGTCTTTTCTACCATATTGCCAGACTTTGCCCTCTCTTTTTCGTCTGTATCAAGCCATTGGAACAGTGCAGTAAACCTCTCACTTAAATCGTCGGGAGAGGATTTCTCCAAGAAAGTACTGAATTGCGCATCATCAAATAATCCGGCATCCTCAGCGTATAGGCAAAATACAACACGTACACAAAAGACATTGAGCGATTGCAGTTCATCTTTGTCTTTATTTACCGCTAATAAGGCTTTGTACAAATCTCTGACATAGTCACTTGCAGTATTTGATACTCTTTTCTCACGCTTCTCATCTTTCTGTACTGGTGTTTCATTGTATGGCTCTATTAAGAAGTGAAGTTCCTTCCAGCGTTGCGGAAGGTCCTTCAATGGTATAATCCTTTGTGGGAGATTTTTATGGAAACTGTCCCAAATACGAAATTCTTGAAAGTTGCAAGCAATCACATAACGACCGGAGTCAGGCTTATCCATCTTCTCGAAATAGCGAATACCTTGTTCCATTGGAGTAAGCATTGCACCATCGCTCTGTTTTTCAGGCTTGTCGAGATTTACATCGTGACTTTTTTGTTCAATAACAACTTTAGACATCTTTACATAGACATCTATTCTTTTAATCGTGCCATCAAACTTCACTTCACGTTGCACTTCTATCGAATTCCTGGATTTGGAAATGCCAAAAACATCTTCTAGCAAATCTTCCCAAAAGGTCTTGTCATCTTGACGTTCTATTCCTTTGCCATTCCATTTTTTTACAAATTCTATAGCTGCTCTTTTTATTTCTGATTGTTTACGCATGATCTGTATTCTCATTTTTTGGAAGTTTCGATGTGTCCTTTTGCATACTCTTCTCATCTTTGGAAACACCAGGCATATCGCGTGAGCATAAAGTCTTGAACTTCGCGCTGGGCCATAGCACAATCAATGGCTACCACGAATTTCTCCCATCGGGCATAGCCCAACACTTGTTGCAACTCACGTGCATACCATACTTCGATGGTGTTTCCCTCATCATCCTTGATGCTCTTCGCTATCAAGTCGAAGGCCGACTTGTATTGATATATTTTCTGTATGTCCATAGTTCATCCTTCTTCTGTCCAAAGTAAATCATCTACACTCACACCCAATATTTTTGATAACTGGATGAACATTTCCACATTGGGCTGGGCGGCATTAGTCACCCATTTGGATATGACAGCAGGGTCTTTGTCTAGGATTTCCGACAATTGCTTGTTGGTCATTCCCTTCTCTGCAAGTACCACCTTGAGACGGTTTATTCGTTTACGCTCCATTCCATACTATATTTGGCTACAAATTTACACAAAAATTCTCAAAGTCAATGTTTATTAAGTAAAAAAGTGGTAATCATGAATCAAAAAAATGTGTTTATATTCAATTATCCTTGCCAATGAGACGTTTTTCATACCTGTTTGTTAGTTCTATGACCTCATGCATAATCTGCACAAACTGGATCATGCACTTCTCCAACTTACATACAAGTACCATTGCCCTACGTTCTGAGAAATGACTTTTCAACTCTTTTAAAGTCTGGTTGTAATTCTTTGCAAGCAAAGAACTTGGCATAATATTCATGTTGACTCTTGTCGAATGTCACCACATGAAAAGGCTCTCCAAATATTCGTGCTTTGATGAATGCTGACTTGCAGCCACTTTGCAGACAAATGTCGTCAGGTCATATGATTTCATGAATGAATGAGTTCATGAATGCACTGAATCATCAGCATTTCCGCTACTTGAAGCACTAAAGTTTCAGGTCATTAGAATACCAAACCGTCAAGGCACTAAATTGTCAACACTTGAATGCATTAGTGATTTGATGGCTCGTTACAGTCTTGATCAAAGCAGTCATGGAAAAGCCACTTTTCGCACTGCAATTAGTTACTTTTTGATGGGTGAAAAGTAACTTTTGGGATGGTGAAAAGTTACTATTTGATTGCAAAATCTCAAAAATTAATGACATTCAACATCATAAAACAATTATTTTGCTTATTATCAGAAACTTAGAGACTTTTCGAATCCTTATTTAATGACACACAAACGACATCTTAATGACATCCTAACGACATTAAAACAGCATAAATCGCCTTTTTTGTCAAACGGTTCGACGTTTTTGTGCGAACCGTTTGCCAGATAGGGATGTCGCACGAATCGAAATACTGAATCGCAATGCTTTTCCTTAATGGTTGCTTCTAAATTCTCTAGAGAATTTCGGAGTTTCATAGGCATTCGGAAGTAGCGACATAAGGGCTCGCTGCTAAATTCTCTAGAGAATTTAACAACAACATATAGGATTAAGGCTTGCGAGGTAGTAATAAAGCATCAGCGACATCCCTATACAGCTGCGGTTTGCACAAAAGTGGCTAACTGCATCCCCAAGAACAGGCAAATCGTGTCATTAAGATGTCGTTTTTATGTCGTTTTTATGCCATTAAGTTGAAAAAAGAATCGAAAACAAATACCTAATTATAAGATAAATATGATAAAAGCGATGTCGAATGTCATTAAGTTTTTGAATATTTAGCAATAAAATTAAAAAAATCGCAGAAAATTTGCGGGAATCTGGGAAAAAGTAGTACCTTTGCACACCGAATAACAATGATCATTAATCGTAAAAAACTATGAAAGTAACAATTATTAGAAAAAGAGGAAAGCAAGAGACGATAACTCGTCACCCCGTAGAAGACATCGCACTGTTCATCCAGAAAGGTTGGCGACAGCATACTGTCACCGAGCTGAGGGAGATGTATAACCTTATCTTGAAGGAACGTCAGCCTGACGGACAGATACTGACCAACTGGGCAAGTGGCATCAAACTGGAACGACTCAATTTCGCACAGGAGTTTGACAAGTTTAAGGGCGAACACAGAATCCTGGGCTATAACGGACTCGTGGTGGTAGAAGTGAACAACCTGCCGACTTACGAGAGAGCAGTTGAGATCAGGGATCTGGCAAAGAAGATGCCTGAGACGCTGATGTGTTTCTTAGGGGCATCGGGCAAGAGCGTGAAGATCGTATGTAGAGGTGAGCTGTTCCCCAACGAGACCACCGAAGGGCATCCCCTACCCCAAAAGGAGGAAGAGATCCAGCAGTTCCACCAGAACCTCTACCAGACAGCCCGCAGAGCCTATATGAACCAGTTTGACTTCGACATCGAGTATCTGGAGCCACGACTCGACAGGACGGTCTATGTGAGTGCCGACCCCGAAATGGGGTTCAACCCTAAGGCTCGTCCCTTCTATGCCGACACGCTGAAACATGATGTACCTCAGCCAGTTAGCATCTCGCGCGAGAGTGACCGACTGATGCCTGGACGCACCATCAAGCGCACCTATCGGTTGGAATGGCTCTTCATCATCGACACTACCTTGGGACGCTATTTCGAACTGCCCGACGAGGATCGCATAGAGACGCTGCTGATGGAGATTGCCACCCGATGTCTGAATCAGGGCATCCCCTTGGCTTTTGCTCAAGGCATGACGCTGGAGCACCCTGCCCTGAACACCGATAAGCTGTTGGTGAAGAAGACTTTTGAAGCCGTCTATGCCGTCACGCTTCAGGAGGACTACATGAAGAAGCACAAGATCAAGCCCTTGCAGGCGATACCTAACGACACGCTGCAGATGATGAAGACGGAGATTTTCCTGAACGCCAACTTCGAGATGCGCAAGAATCTGATGACAGGTGTGGCTGAGTATCGTGAGAAATACTCTGACGATCAGAGCTTTAAGCCCTTGACGGAGGAGGTGCGCAACGATATGACGATGCGGGCTACGGAGCTGGGACTGAAGTCGTGGGACAGAGACGTGAACCGCTTTATCGACTCTACCCGTATCGACCAGTACGACCCCGTGAACGCCTGGCTCGACAATCTGCCCAAGTGGAACGGACACGACTATATCTCTGAACTGGCAGCCCGAGTACCCACCAGCCAGCCCCACTGGCCAAAATATCTAAAGATGTGGCTCATCGGAATGGTGGCGCAGTGGCGTGAGAGCGATAAGCAGTTGACTGGCAATGCGTTGACGCCGTTGCTGATTGGTCGTCAGGGCTGCGGAAAGACGCGTTTCTGCAAGATCATCCTGCCTCCTGAACTGCGCGATTACTATAACGACAAGATCAACTTCAAGAACGAGTTCGACCTGAACATCGCCCTCACGATGTTTGCGATGATCAACATCGACGAGTTCGATAAGACCACCGCCTCGCAGCAGATTGTGCTGAAATACCTGTTGTCGTCGGCTGAGGTGAAGTTCCGCCCACCCTACGGCAAGACCATCAAGCAGTTCCGCCGCTACACCTCTTTTATAGGTACGACGAACCAGCAGAAACCCTTGGTGGATCCCACAGGTTCACGACGCTTCGTCTGCGTGGCGATCGATAACGATAAGAACATCGACTTCGAGGACAATCTCGAACACGAGCAGCTCTTCGCGCAAGTGCTTCATCTCTTTAATTCAGGTGAGCGCTACTGGCTTGACAATGAGGAGATTGCAACGCTCATCAGGGAGAATGAGCCTTATCAGAAGCTGAACGATCTGGTGGAGATGATCGGTGAGAGTTTCCGCAAGCCGAAAGCTGGTGAAGGCAGATGGTGGACGTTGAAGGAGATTCACGAGTTGCTGAAAAACCGCTATGCCAACTACGATCCGAAGACCACCTACCAGAAACTGGGACGTGCCCTCAGTGATCAGAGCTTCAACTTCGACACCGACCGCCGCGCCTCAGGCCACATCTATCTGCTCGCAGAAATTACTTCTTGATGAGCGATGCCACCCAGAGGTTTCACTCCAGTCCGTCGTACTGGCGGATAGCTTGGCGCCAGGCATCCGGGAATGCCATCGTCTGATGATGCTCCAAATCATAAAGCACCATCACTGATGCACAACGGCACTTCACCTCTTGCGTATCAGCATCGATAATGTCCTGTTCCAGATGGAAACTCTTGTTACCAATCTTCGTAGTGCGAGTACGGGCTGCAATACGGTCGCCTGCCTTGATCTGCGACACAAAGTCAGCCTCAATCTTCGCCACCACTATGGCCACACGCTCCCAATCCACATCCTTGCACACAGTGGCAAAGTACTCAGTCTTTGCCGTATCGTAGAACTGGAAATAAACGGTATTGTTGACGTGACCAAACTTATCCACGTCGTTAAAACGAATCTGAATCGGCAACACATGCCTGAAACCATTGTTTACCTCTTGTGTCATCACTGAAAACTAATCTAGACTATGAATTCGACTACAAAGTTACACCAAACTCCACATTTCTCCTCCCCGCAACAGGGAAAAACTCCCCAACCCCTACAAACTCTTGACTTAAAACATCTCTCAACTCATGGGATCTCTTACCCAATGAGTTCATCTGTGCCTCTTATCGGCAAGGTACATGCCGACAAGGATGAGGATGGTGCCAAGGATGAAATAAATGGTGATCTGTTCTGAGAGAACGACCCACGCAAAGAGGATGGTGGTGACGGGATTGAAATAGACGTAGTTGGTGGCGATAACGGGGCCTAACTTCTTCAACACCCAGTTCCAGGCCAGGAAACAGGTCATCGATGCAA
>Ga0256405_10011061_pt1 | contig 11651 bp, 13 predicted proteins | sample RumenRJG_02DNA_FD_189096 | JGI IMG/M metagenome (GOLD analysis project Ga0256405, IMG submission 189096) | Bovine rumen microbial communities from Lethbridge, Alberta, Canada - RJG_02 | ecosystem: Host-associated > Mammals > Digestive system > Stomach > Rumen | place: Canada: Alberta...
TCACGCTAAGGACAACGGCGCGCGCTTGTAAGATTATTATCAAAGGCGCCGTTTTTTAGGCGCCTGATTGATTTTTGTCCGTAAGGACAAAAACGTATGAACATTTTATACTTATATCCTGTGCGCGGAGCGATGCCGTAGGCAACGCAGTAATTCAGCGTGTTTTTCTTTTTTGGTTCGTTTTTTCTTTTTGCATCAAGACAAAAAGAAAAAATGAACTTCATATCAATAATATGTATTATGTATTTTTTAGTAATTCTATTCTACCCACACATGACTGCCTGACAGGGTAATTTTTTTGAACAATATTCACTCCTTTTTGGTGATTATTTCGGGATAAAAAAGTCAAATAATAGTGTTGTTATGATAGTCAGGAAAATTATGGCAGATTTATTGACATTCACCAAAAAAATTGCAGAGCGTATTAATTACTACGATGCAATCATAGATTTTTCGCAGGAAACTCACTGGTTTAATCCGTTCTATGCTCCAAAAGAGATTATGGTTATTTGGTCTGAAGAAGATGACAAATTCAATAAATATTAAGAATTTTTGTAAAAGATAGCAAAAAATATTTTTCTTGTGTATTATTAATTCCATATCCTACAATTTATCGGAATAAGACATGCTATCTTTAAAAGAACAGGAAAAAGAAAGAATATTTAAACCCGATTTTAGTTCAAAATCAGGCAGAGAGTTACTTGCATTCTATCTTCAGACAAAATTTAAACAGATATTTTTGTACGATAAAAAACAGGAAAATCCGATTATAAATGCGATTTCGCCTGATTTTATTTCCCGATTTACGAAAAGAATAATAAATAACCCGACAAAAAGACTTCTAATCGGGGTTACCGGCGAATCGGCATCAGGGAAATCGACAATTTGTTCGGAAATTCAGAATGTTATCGGTCAGTTTGACATGCCTGTTACGGTTTTAAGTACGGATAATTATTTTAATGATATTTCGGAATTAATCAATAAATACGGCTCTTTTGACAATGTTCGTGACAGCGGGTATGATGTTGATGCTCCGACAAGTTTTCAACTTGATACATTAAGGCAGGATTTGGAAGAGTTGTCTGTCGGACTTGATGTTAAAGCACCTATGTATCTGCCAAACGGCACCGGCGTTTCCGTTCCGAATGCAATAGATGTAAAATCACAGAAAATTATTGTTGTTGAAGGTATCGCAACAATGTACGATGAAGTAAAAGATATTTTTGATATAAAAATATATGTTGAAACCGAAAACGAACTTCGCCGTTCAAGATTTATGTCCAGAGCGGTTGAAGAAAGAAATCAGGACAAAGAAAATGCGCTCAAGCACTGGAATTATATTTCTCAGGCAGGCGAAAAATATGTTAAACCGTTCAGAAAAGAAGCAGATTTGGTACTAAACGGCAATTCAGATTTAGGTTATTTTGCACAAATTTTAGAATACATATACAATATTACAAATAACTTTGAAAATTAATTTACTTTATAATTAGTACTTTTCCGTTATTTATAACTTTTACGAGTTTACCCGTGGCATCACGAACAAACTCATAGATATAGTTGTTCTGCGGGGAAGTCTTTGATGTAAATTTTTCTATATGATGAGTAAAAGAGTCTTTGACGAAAGTTTTAATTTCTCTCACATACTCCTGCGTTTTGCTTTTATATGTCTCAATACAGCCATCGGGAGTATATTCTTTATGCAAATGTCCTATTACTTCCTTTTTTTCGTTAAATTCTACGCTGTCAACATCTCTGCAAAGTTTGTCATATTTTATTCTGCGTACAAGATTTTGCCTGTCATCAAAAGTTTCTAATATATTGTGACTTTTATCGTGATAGCGTATATCTCTGTTTCCAAAAGATACCGGACTAAAATTTACCTTCATTTTCTTATCCTAATTTAAATCATAGGTGAACTGCAGAAAATTGCCCATTAAGTTTTCGTTCCAAACCTGGACATTGTCAGGAACATTGAGTACAACAGGTGTAAAATTCCAGATATGCTTAATCCCCGCATTGACAAGAAAATCTGCGGTGCTTTGAGCAAATTGTGCAGGAACTGTCAGGATTGCAATATCAATATAGTGTTGCCATGCGTATCTTGGGAGTTCTTTTACGTCCAGAATTTTTTTATTATTAATCTCTTTACCGATTTTATTTTCATCATTATCAAAAAGGCTTACGATGTTAAGTCCGTAGTTTACAAAATTGCCGTAATTTGCAAGTGCCATCCCTAAATTCCCCGCACCGACAATGTATGCACGTTTATTTTTTTTAAACCCCAAATTTGTTTCAATGGATTTTTTTAGATCCTTAACGTTGTATCCGACACGGCATTTGCCCGAATTGTTGAGCAAATTTATGTCTTTACGCACCTGTGAATCGTCAATTTTCAGTAAAGACGCAATTTGTCCGCTTGAGATAATTTCTTCGCCTTTATTTATATAGTCGTTCAGGATGCAGTGATAAAGCGTTAATCTGTTGATTACTTTATCCGATATTTGTTTTCTCATAACATTATTATATACGCTGAAAATTATATTTTTTCAATGACAATTATTTCGTTTATGTCAGCAGGAGCATCCGGTGATGAAGGCGAATTTTTCCACAATTTCAGGTATAATTTTACATTTTGTCTTGTGAATTGCGGAGATTTATAAGTAAATTCAAGCGCAGGCTGTCTTGGCGAACCGTTATTGCATCCCCCTTCATGTCCGCATGATGAGCCTAAGTGCAAAAAGTTTTGAAACTGTATTACTTTTTCAGACGGATTATCGCTGTTGAAAAATTCAGGCTGATAGGTTGATTTTGATTTGTCCAGATAAAAATAATCGTATCCGAAATCTTTTGCGTTTATTCCGTTGAATTGATAAAACGAATTGTTTTGTATTACAACCGGAAAATTTTGATAAACAACGGTTATTTCGTTAGTTTCACCGTTATATGAAACGGATTTCGGAAGCATTATTGCCTGAACGGATTCACAGTCAGGATAATTCGGATTTGTAACGCTGAACGGATATTCAAGTGCAACAAGAACAGTCGGATTATTTATAAATCTTGCTTCCTCCGAAGGTCCGTTTATATTGTACTTTCCGTCCTCCATTCTTCCGCATACCGTTGCACGCATCCATGGCTTTCCGCTTTCTATTTGTCCGAAAACAAATTCCGACGGCTCATAATTCGGATTTTCAAAAATTGACTGCGCAACATAACGTTTTCTTATTTCATAAATTTTCTCTTTTGTCAAATAAGACAGTGATACGGGATAATTTACCGCAATATTTGTATTTTTTTTATTTTTGTATTTTTGTGCAACATCATTAACAATCGGTGGTTTAACCTCATTTGTTTGATTGTTTTGCTCTGCAACTACAGGCTGTGATTTTTGTATCGGCGGTTTTTTACCCGAAAAATAAATACACGCAAGCGCACCCAAAATACACCCTGCAATAATAATTTTATTGATTTTCATACATTCTGCTCCTTATAATAATTTGGAAATATCCTGTACAACAAGTTCTTTTGTCAAATGATAACGCAAATTAAGTTCGCTCATCGGCTCTCTGTCTATAAATTCTTTAAATGCTCCGTAATTTAGAACTTTCATATCAGAATTTCCGTAAAATCTTGAAATCTTTTCGCCGAAACCACCGTCTAATGCCCCGTTTTCAAGTGTTATAACAATATCATGACCGGATTTTAAATTGTTTAAAAGTTCTTCATCAACTCCCGAAATAAATTTCGGGTTAATCAAACTTGCACTGATTCCGAATTTGGATTTCAGTTCTTCTTTTACCTCTTTTGCAAGTTCATAAAAGTCACCCAAGCCAAGAATTGCGACCTTAGAGCCTTTTTCAGTCAATTTATATTTATTTAAAATCGAATAATCCGTCCTATCTTCAACACCTGACACAATATAATTCGCACTTGGAACTCTTATTGCAACGGGATGTTCGTTTTGTTCAACCGACCAGTCAAGCATTTTGAGGTATTCTTCCTTGCATGTCGGCGCAAGATAAACGATATTCGGGATATTGCAAATCAGCGGAATATCAAACAAGCCGAGATGTGTACAATCTGCACTTGAAATTCCGCCCCAATAAACAAGAATTGTTGCAGGAGAATTATTCAGTGCCAAATCTTGTGAAAGTTGGTCATAGGCACGCTGAATAAATGATGTCATAACCGCAAAAATCGGTTTTGCACCGTTTCTTGCAAGCCCCGAAGCGTACCCGACGGCGTGCTGTTCTGCGATACCCGTATCGGTGTAATTTCTCCCCAATTTATTTCTGAATTCACTGTCCCACCAAAATACCCCCGGAGTTGCTGAATTTATGGCAATTACGGAGTTATCATTTTTAACCTTGTTCAGAATATAATCTTTTGTAATTGTTTCATAACATTCGGGTATGTCGCCGGAATTTGAATTTTCGCTCAAAATCCCCGGCATAGCCCAGTGCCCCCATTCTTTGTTTTGTACTGCTTTGTCAAAACCTTTGCCCTTTAAAGTGTGAATGTGGACAACAACAGGCTTTGTGCTGTCCTTAACGTCAGAAAACGCTTTTATAAGTGTTTCAATATCGTTGCCCTGTTCGACATACATATAATCAAACCCGAAGGCTTTAAACCAGTTGTTTTCGCACTTGCCGTCTGAATCTCTTAATTCTTTCAGGTTTTTATACAACCCTCCCTGATTTTGTGCAATAGACATTTCGTTATCGTTCACAATGATTATGAAATTTGAATTTAAAACAGATGCATTGTTAAACCCCTCAAACGCTTCTCCGCCTGAAAGCGAGCCGTCACCTATCAGGGCTATGACATTATAGTTTTCACCCTTCAAATCTCTTGCCTTTGCAACACCTGTTGCGAGTGTAATCGAAGTTGAGGTATGACCTATCATAAAATGGTCGTGTTCACTTTCGTTTTGGTTTGAATACCCTGAAATTTCAGGGTGATTAAGCGGATCTAAAAACCCCTGTTTTCTGCCTGTAAGCATCTTGTGCGGATAACATTGATGTGAAACATCAAAAATTAATTTGTCTTTGGGGGAGTTAAAAACATAGTGGAGTGCTATTGTTGCTTCAACAATCCCCAAATCCGGCCCTAAGTGACCGCCGATTTTATCTACTCTGTTAATGATTCCCTGCCTGATTTCATTTGCAAGAATGTTCATTTCGTGTAGCGAAAGTTTTTTAACATCAGCAGGTGAATTTATTTTTTCCAAAATTGTTGTTTGTATTGTTGTCATACTAAACTCCTTAAAAATGTGTAACATGTAAAGTATGAGGGAATTTAGAGTTTTCGTCAAGCAAAAACTTAACATAAGTTTATAAAGTGTAGATACTACACTCTCTTTGTATTTAAATAAAATTGTTACTAATAAAAGGAGAAAAAGATGAAGGTTCCTGCCATAGCCCCAACTGTTTACTCAAATTTAAAGTCAATTACTATTCTGCCGAAAGAAAATGCAGGCAGAACTTATATTTTCAATGAAGTTTTGGATCTCACAAACAAATTGCACGCACCTGCAACTTTTCACAATAACAAAATTGAAGTTCCTACACCGACAAAATTGTTTCTTTCAAGGCTAAACGAACTTGGCATCAATTTTAATGAAGTAGTTTAAATTAAATTCCATATAACTCGGAACTTAAATATCTGTCACCGCTGTCAGGAAGAACGGTTACGATGAGTTTGCCATTGTTTTCAGGGCGTTTTGACAATTCTATTGATGCAAAAACATTTGCTCCGCCTGAAAATCCCGCCAAAATCCCCTCTTTTGCTCCCAAATTTCTTGCAGTTTCTATGGCATCTTCATTTTTAACTGGAATAATTTCATCAATCAAATCGCAGTTAAAATTTTTCGGTCTGAAGTTTGCACCGATTCCCTGAATTTTGTGCGCTCCTGCCTGTCCTCCGCCCAAAACCTGCGAAGAATACGGCTCAACGGCGACGCATTTGATATTCGGGTTTTTCTCTTTCAACTTTCTTGCCGTTCCGCAAATCGTTCCGCCAGTTCCGACTCCTGCGACGACAATATCAACCTTGCCGTCTGTGTCTGCCCAGATTTCTTCTGCGGTATTAAGGTAATGTGCTTTAGGGTTTGACGGGTTGTCAAATTGAGAAGGAATAAAAGAATTTTTTATTTTATTGTGAAGCTCAAGAGCCTTATCAACTGCGCCCTGCATACCTTTTGCGCCTTCCGTCAATACAAGTTCCGCTCCGTAGCCTTTCAAAATTGCTCTGCGCTCTTTTGTCATCGTTTCGGGCATTGTTAAAATTATTCGGTAGCCTCTTATTGCACTAATCATGGCAAGCCCGATACCCGTATTACCGCTTGTAGGTTCAATAATTACCGTATCTTTATTTATTTTCCCATCTGCTTCGGCATCAAGTATCATTTGCAAAGATGCCCTGTCTTTTATTGAATTTGCAGGGTTGAAGTATTCAAGTTTTACAACGACATCTGCCTGCCCGTCATTGAGTTTGTTAAGTTTTACTATAGGGGTATGTCCGATTAGTTCGGTTAAATCATTTGCAATTTTCATGTTTCACCTCTTATTTATGTTAATATTAAAATATGAAACTGTGTGTTTTTCAAGGTACTTTTAATCCGATTCATAATGCGCATTTGAGAGTGGCTGATTATGTGCTGAAAAAGTATGATTTTGATAAACTTTTGTTCATTCCCGCATACAAACCGCCTCACAAGGATTATGACTGCGATATGAGTCTGCATCGGCTTAATATGGTTAAACTTGCAGTTGAAAGTTTTAATAACCCTAAAATTGAAGTGTCTGATATTGAGTACAAAAGAGGGGGTAAATCCTATACATACCTAACTATCTGCGAGCTTTACGAAAAATATGACATTGAGAATAAAATTTATTTTATAATCGGCACCGATGCTTTTAAGGATATTGAGAGTTGGTATGAAACGGATAAACTTAAAGAGCTTGTAAAATTTATAGTTTTTAAAAGAGAGAACAATTTTTCGCCTTTAAGTTATAATAATTTAAAAGATAAAGGTTATGATTTCATTTTTGACGATTTGGAATTTGAGGATATATCTTCAACCCGTATCAGGCAGATTGTAAAAAACGGCGAAAACGCAGACGGGTTAATAAATAAAAGAGTAGAGGAATATATAGAAAAAAATGGATTATATGAAACTCAGTCTTGAGCAGGCGGACAAATGGCTCAGAGAAAACTTGAATGAAAAAAGATATCGGCATTCACTCGGTACAGCGGAGTATGCTCAAAAACTTGCAAAAGAATTCGGGCTTGATGAGCAACGGGCTTATATTGCAGGGCTGTTGCATGACTGCGCAAAATGCTTCAGCGATGAGAAACTGACCGAAATTATTGATAAATATATTGATGATGCGGACCAAGATGAACGAACAAATAGAAAAACACTTCATGCCCCGGGAAGTTATTTTGTTGCAAAAACTGTTTTCGGTGTCACTGATGAGGAAATGCTTTCATCAATCAGGTGGCACACTTTGGGTAAGATGAATATGACGGATTTTGAAAAAATAATTTTCCTTGCAGACAAAATTGAACTCCGTACAAGAAATGATGAATACCGAAAAGAAATTACAAAAGACCTGTACGGCGAAAACGGTTTGAATAAGGCGATTTTAGCGTGTTATAAAGAAACAATAAAAAGTCTTGTGGACAGGGATTTAAAAATTTGTCCGCTTACGGTGGAAATATACAACCATCTTGAAAAGACAATTAATGTTAACTAACTTAATAATTCTAACAGGGCATGCCATTTTCATGGTACAATCAAAGTCAAAATTGAGGGGCTTTTAAATGAAATTAATTGAAATCAGAAACAACTTAATCAAACTGTCATACGGAGAGGATGAAAGACCGACCTTAGGTCAGTTTATTGCATTGACGGGAGAGGAAAAATCCTACGTTGCGCAATATGTGAATCTTAAAGCGGATAACATAAACAATTTTGCGGTTGCAAAACTGATGTTCTCATTCACCTCAGACGGTGTTGTCAGCGAATATGACGGTTCTGCTCCAAGTATCAACAGCAATATTGTTTCGCTTCCTGCAAATGAACTTTTAGATCTTCTGCCCGTCGAAACCCCTTTAAAAATCGGTCAGATTTCAGGTTGCAGTGATGAACTCAATGTTGATATTTCCTTGTTTGAAGGTAATTTCACGGTATTTTGCGAAAACGATACAGAAAAAGCAACACTGATTTCTAATTGCGTCAGACAGCTTTTCAGAATGAAGGAAAAAAGTGTTATTATTGATAACGATAATTTATTTGAAGAGTATCCGAAACTCACTTTGGCGCAGGATTTCAAACTTCCGCTCAATTCAGGATTTATAGATTATGTTTTTGAACACGATTTAAAAGGGGTTGATGTTGCCACAAGAGCGGTAATTCAGGATATTTTCTATGCGGTTCAGCAGTATATCAAGACTCTTGATGATGAATTTTTGCCGATAGAAAGTTTTATTGATGTTGTTACGGCGCAATATAAAGAAACCCAAATGCCCGAACTTGCCCTGTTGAAAAATAAACTTCTCAAGTACAAAGATGCAGGTATTTTTGCAAATGAAGCGGATGAGTTTAAGAAACTTGATGAAAAACTCAGAGAAAGAAATTGTGTGCTAATTAATGTCAAAGATGTAGACGGTGAACTGCAAAAAGAAATTATTACCTACGTTCACAAAATTCTTGAAACATTTGATAAATATGTTTATTATTTTGTAAATTTAACAGATGACAATTCCGATAAAAAACTTGTCAAACGTCTGATTAATCATAATCATGTGTTTACAACAACGTTTGCAAGCCACTTGTACAAATACGCTTCCGAATTAAAATCTCACGCGAAAAATCTTATGTTCTTTGCTCCTCAAACAATGCAGAACGATTTTCCTGCGTATAATACCTTCCTGAATAAACTGAATCCTTCGGAGGGTGTTATCTATGGCAAATTAACTCAGGGTATTCCGATAATAATTTACCTTGATGATTTGGAACTTGATTTGACAAAAGACGATGTATTCGGAGACAGGCAAAGATTTGTTCCGGCTATTGAAGAAGATATTTTAACAAGTGAGGATATTTATGCAATTAATAATTTGCAGGAAGCACCTTCACTTGCGCCGGCAGTCGAACTTCCTGCAGAGCAAATAACAACGGCGCCGGAGGAAGATTATTTCTCTGAGGTATCAGACGAAAATATGGAAGAATTTGATGCGGATGAAATTGCATCAGATGAATTTCAAACTGAAAAAGAAGAACCGGAAGAAACTGTCGAAATTGAGCAGGCTCAGGAATCTGAAGTTGATGAACACATAGAAAATCTTTTGGCTGATGATGAACATGATGAAGAACCTGAGACTGAAACCGCTGAACAAACTCAGGAAGAAGATGACGATTTGTCTTTTATGGATGATTTTCATTCCGAAGATAATACCGAAGAACAAACTGCCGAAGCAGAAGATTTTCCGCAGGATGAAGATACTTCCGAGCAATTAACCGAAGATGATTTGGATTTTATAGAAAACTCTCAGAATGAAACCGAACCTGAACAGCAGGATTTGGGCGGAGATTTCTCTGATGAAGATTTTGGTCAGGCAGAAGACGAAAAACCGCCTGTTGTACCTGTTTATAATACCGATGATGAAGAAGAAGTTGTCGATGAAAATATCGGATTTAAAGCAGGTGATAAAATTACACACCCGAGATACGGCAATGGTACGGTTGAAAAAATCATCAAATACGGCAACAAAACTCTTTGTTCTATAGATTTTGAAAATGTCGGCAGACGCCTTTTGGATCCGTCAATTTCTGATTTTGAGAAAGTTGAATAATTTGGGCAAAAAATATTTTGTTCGGATTTTATATGAGGTATGAACCCCATTAGTTTTACTGCAAGTTATAAGACATCTGCTGTTATTCAAGCCCGAAGAGGGGATAGTTTTAATCCTGTGCAGGCATATATTGTCGAAATTGATAAAAATAACGCAGAAGATTTGAACTCTCTGCATAAGGTCTCTCGGCTTTGGAATAAAGAGAATTCAAATCTTATGTCTTATATGCTCGCTGATTTCATTCAGGATTTGGATTTAAAACCTGATGTAAATGAAAATCATTGTCTTATACTTACAACTCAGAAAGACAATTTTGAAAACATTGATCCGCAAAAGGTGCTCGGTGCAATGCTTTTTTCTGAAGAAAACATGGAAAACGAACTTAATTGGCTTCAGGTTCAGCCCAAATATAACTCTAAATTCAAACCGGTAAGCAGAAGATACAAAGGTGTCGGGACTGCGCTTGTATCATATCTTAAAGCCAAATTCACCGATAAACCGATTTATGTTTATTCCTCAAATACTGCAATAGATTTTTATAAAAAACTCGGCTTCAATACTTATGATGATAAATACCCGTGTTCTATGTATTATGAGGCTTGATTATTTATTTTCTTAATTTTCCCGCACCTTTAAGATAAACAAACCGAGGCTGAAAATCGTCATCGCAATTATAAACAATGAGTATGCGCAGGCACATTTTGAGCGAATTTGGGACATCAAGTTCGTGATAACACATCATTGCAACGTCATCCCACCCAAATGCAAGTCTTGGGAATTTTGCGGGAAAATCGGCGTTCAGATCCGCAGTTGTAGTGAAAATTATATGCGAAATATTTTTTGTTCCTTTTATGCCGTTTTGTTCAAACATTTCGCATAAAAGTTCTAATGTCGCTTGCTCAAGTGATTTTGAAGTGTTTTCTTCAACCGTTATTGCCCCTCTGATTCCTTTTGTAACCATTATTTTCTCCTATCGTCATTCAGAGCCGACATTATGAGATTCTTCGCTTCGCTCAGAATGACAGGTAAAAGGCGAAGAATCTTTTATTATTTTAACCCGTTATACCAGTCTGACGCCTTCATTTCTCCCTTGCCTTCGGGTTTTACGGTAATCAGTCTGACAAGTCCGCTTCCGCAACCCATATCGACACCATCTTTTGAGTGCGAAATTATTTGTCCCTGTGCACCATTACCCTCAACAGGTTTTGTTTCTATAACTTTTATTATTTTATCGTTATGGATAAAATATGCGCTCGGACTTCTGCAAACCCCACGAACAAGGTTGTGAATGTCTTTGTTTGATTTTGACCAGTCAATTAAACATTCTTCTTTTTGAAGTTTCGGCGCCATGCAAACCCCATCTTCGCACTGTTTTTGCGGTTTTAGTGTTCCGTTTTTAATTGAAATCAGTGTTTCTTCAATCATTTTTGGAGATTTTTCACCGATTTCGTACCATAATTCTTCGCAATTCATAGTATCAGAAATCGGAATGACAAGTTTTTGGCAAATGTCACCGCAATCAAGTCCGAGTTCGGTTATCATTGTACAAATTCCCGTTTCTTTGTCACCGTTTATAATTGCACGCTGAATAGGATTTGCGCCTCTGTATTTGGGCAAAAGTGATGCGTGAAGATTTATGGTTTCATATTTTGGAATATCCAAAACCTCCTGCGACAAAATCTGACCGAACGCAAAAGTCACAAAAAAATCGGGTTCAAATTTTTTCAATTCTGCCTGAATTTCAGGTTCTTTTCTGATTGATTTCGGCTGAAAAACAGGGATATTGT
>Ga0256405_10011064_pt1 | contig 11649 bp, 5 predicted proteins | sample RumenRJG_02DNA_FD_189096 | JGI IMG/M metagenome (GOLD analysis project Ga0256405, IMG submission 189096) | Bovine rumen microbial communities from Lethbridge, Alberta, Canada - RJG_02 | ecosystem: Host-associated > Mammals > Digestive system > Stomach > Rumen | place: Canada: Alberta | collected...
CACCTAAGGATATGTCATCATAGATGCTGACAGGGGCCTTTAAGGTTAAATAACCGGTCTGACACATCAGTACATGCTCATCCATACTCTGAAGAGTGGAAGGATTCATAAATACATCATAATCAACAGACAGTAAAATTCGCGGCGAACCATTGACCTAAGGTAACCAATCCTTGAATAACAGAGTGGCCAATGCCGTACTTACACTGTAAAGAGTGTCTTAGCTAAATCACTAAATTTTACTTGACAAAGGTCGTTTCATAACAGTTACTAATGTAACCGCTGATTCCGTACTCCGTCTATATGGTCTTTGATATCCAGGAATTGTTAAATTCTCACTCAGCCTAATAGTAACAATCTTTAAGTTTTCTTTCATGACGGGTCTCGGACAACATCCTTTATCAGGAATTATTCCTTAATCTATTTTGATACCATACGAAGTGGTCAAACTTTCTCTTGCGGTACTCTAACGTTATTTCTAGCTCATCCAGTTTTCTTGTAATGTAATCATTGTAGGCTTTATAGTTAAAGGTGTCCCGCCACTTTTGTATTTGTCCTTTTGTAACATCATCAAAATAATGAGGAAGGTAATCTTTAAGAACAGAGTCTAATATTGAATAGTCATCCTTTTCATAAAGATTTCTGTTATGGTAGCAACAATACTTTGAAGCAAACGAGAAGAGATTTATCTTCCCATTACTTCTAGCAATCGCATTTACAACATCAGGATCTCCTTCAGAAATGCGCTCATCAATATTTGGTATTAAAGCTATTTTGTTCGCTAATTCAGCCATACTAATTTTACTTTTGTGCAGCGACAAATGAGTAGAATTTGTAATATCGATAAGACCAATCTTCATAGCAACAAGATCTGGATCTGTATTGGCTGGATACTTTTTAAGGCACCTTGTTATCATCGCATTTTCAGAGCCATAATTATCTGTAGCTTCAACCGCTGCTTCTACTTCTTCAATTGTTACGTTTGAAATTACATCATTAGATACATCCCTGATGCCTTTCTTAACGCCAGCCTGCTTTGTAGGCAATACGAGCTCACCGCCTGAAAGAGAATAAAAAGAGAATAATATGAAGGATTACTTTCTGTTCGGATAACTAAGCCTTCAGTAACCAACCTAGTTAAAGCAGCATAGATGTTAGCACCATGACCTTTTTCACCATAAATGGTATCCGCAAGCTCTGATTGAGTCATAACACCTTTCATTTTTAATAAATCCGTTATTGTTTCTCTTAGCCCCATACCAATCTCCTTTTATATATTGCTACTCTTATCGTTCGTCGTTAGGCATCTCTGCCTCTGCAAGGATAAGCTAGGACCCTAAAATTTTGTGGTACCTGAGAATCTATCTTCAGAACACAATACGTTTTTATTCTTCTAACAGAAATACCCCATTTTTAACTAATTACTTACGCTTATCATCCTCTCAATACCGCTATGCCTTTGCACGGTCTTTTTGCAGCCTTCAGCAAAGCATTCCTTAGAGCCAATAAGCAGAAGCTTTCCACTGATATGATTTGGATCTTTTGACTTATCAAGCATCTTTACACGGGTTATACCGGTATAAATAAGCTCCCTTGTTAATAGCTGATTGGTTTTATATGGCAGAACCATACATATTCGTAAAAACTCACTTCCCTGAGACTTGTGAATTGTCATTGCAAAACCATTGTCATAGTCAGTAAGTCTGGTTGTTGAAATCACTCTTAACCTGTTGTCTGCAGATGATTCTGCTGGAGGTAAAAACAGCATCAGAGAATCATTGTGTTCTGATGATTTTGCTACAATACCTATTTCACCATTCTTTACACCGGTTATGTTGTCATTCCTAGTGATCATAACAACCTGACCTGGGAAAAAGTCTTTATAAAGCTCCTTTTCATTTTTACCTGATGCAAGCAGTTTCTTTACAATTGCCTGATTGATAGCAGTTGATCCTAAATTCCCTACCCTGTTTGAGCAAAGAACCTTAAAGCAGTCTATAGCCTTAAGAAATGCTTCAGCCTGCTTTACACTAATACCTTTACTAAATGGATTAAGAGCTTTTGCTATATCATCATCAGATATATCTTCGTCTGATAAAGATTTATTTAAAGACTTTGTGGCTCTTGCAATCGAGCATTTATATTCAAGTACAGCCAGAGTTGCAATAGAATCGACTGTATCTTTAAGATAATTAAAAGGCTTTTGAGGAACTTTAAGATCAATAAACTCAATCTCCTCATCCTTTGGAATATTCAGCTTTGCTTTTTCATCAGCTGAATTTTTGCAGTACTTTGCAATTTCCTGCTCTGCAGCACCTGCATTTACAGCTTTTGCTAGAGCACCTAATTTTGAGTCATCATCAAAGCGGTGGCTCTTTGTCAGCATTGAAAAATTCTGTCTAAGACACTTGTCAGCAACTGAATCATCATCAACTGATGCCAGTTTCATAACAAGCTCTCTCTTTGATGGGTCAAGTGCATTTGCCTTTTCACTGGTTAAAGAGCTTAATACCCTGCCCGCCTCAACTGATGCCAGCTGATCTTTATCGCCTAACAAAATAAGCTTCGTGTCAGCGCCAAGTGATGACACCAGCATAGAGAACCTGCTTACTGAGATCATTGAGCATTCATCAACGATGAGGATATCGCAGTTTAATGGATTGTCTTTGCTGTAATTGCTTTTCTCTGAATGAGGTCTTGTTGACAGAAGCTTATCTACCGTAATTGCATTAGCAGGGATTATGCCCTTTATCTCATTGGCTTCACTTTCTGTTATCAGGCGTTTTTCCAGCGCATAAGATAAGGAGCCTGTGATTGATTCATTTAATCTTGCGGCAGCTTTACCTGTAGGTGCTGCCAGCATTATTACAGGAGGAACTTCACCATTGTTTTTTCTAAGTCTGAAAATGGTTAATAAAAGTCTGAACACACTGGTGGTTTTACCGGTGCCCGGGCCTCCTGTTATCACACAGAAATCAGAGCATAAGGCATTAGCAACTGCAAGTCTGCCTTCAAGGCAGGAGATATGTTCCTTTTCATCTGTATCAGGATAAACCTCTCTGATGGTATCTGAGCAAAGAGTCGCAATATTTGGATTACTTTTAATTAGTTCAAGAAATTTTTGATAACCGCATATGTGATCTTTTACGTATTCAGCAACCTTTTGCTCGTACTGGAAGAAGGAACGCAAATATAGAGTTGTACCGTCTTTATCTGTAAAGTACACAAAAGGTGCTGGTACATTCTCTTCAGTACATGGCGATTGTGACTCATCTGTTCTTGTATATTTTTCAGACCCCCAAAACCATGGATGAGTGCTTAGCTTATTCTTAACAGATTGCACAAGTACATCAATAGCTTGAAGCAGAGAGTCTTTAAGCTCATCCCTGCGAGCCATATCATCATTATCTTCATCCAAGGTATCTTCTGTTATCTGAGGCAATAAAACCTCCAGGATACTTTTTGAATTTAAGTCGATGCATATCTCATTTCTAAAAGCAGCACGAAGCAGTATCAAAGATATAAACAATCCAACAGAATCGCTTTCAGGGAAACTGCGGCACATACTTCTTATAACCGGATACACTTCGCTCTCAAACAATGAATACCAAGGAGAGGACTTGTTAAAAAAGTTCTGCTCGTCAAGCTTTCCTGAAGACACAGACTCAATAAAGTCCTTTAAAACTTCAAAATCTTTAATTTCCATCATCAGAACCTCTATTAAGACTCAGTCTTATTGTCAGTAACAGGTGCACTTAGCATTGCATCAAGATCTAAAAGAACCTTGCGCAGATGACCGTCTGTATCAGCTTCTGCGTCAACCTTATAGACACCTGATCCAGTTGCAGACATACCCCTGAAATAAAGATACATAATGCCGCCAAATTTTGCATACTGCTTTTCATCAACCTGAGTATTGCCGGAGCTGTCCTTATAGAAGGCTTTGATAAAACGCAAAAGTGCAACACTGTAGATTAAGAGCTGGATATCATAATTTTCCTCAAATACAGCCTGCTTTAATTCTTCCTGTGAATACATATCAAAGCTGCTTCCGCGATCTGAGTTCTTGTAGTCGATAAGATAATATCTCTCCTCACCTTCTACATTAAATCTTGCTACAAGATCTAAATAGCCCTTAAAGAAGCCATTGAAAGCTGCAAAGGTAGTCTGACCTTTATCTGTTGAACATCCAAACTGAGTTTCATAAAAGGCACGTCTTATGTTGACAAAGGCGCCAACCTTAAACTTTGAGCATGGCAGGAAATATTCCATTTCTCGCAGACACTGTGTATTTTCAAGCTCGCCTAAGGTTGCACTATGACTGTTTGTAAGTGGCAAAGGAGTTTTCAGAATTAAATCTCTAATCCAGTTCTCCAGATATTCCTCTGCCAGTGAAGTTTTAGAATTTTTGTCTGATGAGAGTTTTTTATCTGCATTTAAAAGATTTCTTTCAAACTTCTCAAGAATATGACAAACATCTTTTTCTAAACTTCCTCTGATGATAGCACCTATAGGAGTAAGCCCCTGCGCATTCTTTTCTGTAGAGTTTCTCTGAGCACAGCTTAAAGCCATAATCTGCTCCATAATATCATGCATATAGGTACCGGCATCTTTGCCATCTTTGTCCTTAGGGAAAAGGAAGTGAGATGGCACTTTAGTCTGTTTTTCTGCCTGATTATTTTCAGAAGGATCATGTCTTTTACCAGACGAATCTTTTGGCACAACTACAGGTGTTGAGTTCTTGCTGATGCTTGAGTATGACTGAATGGAAAAACCTGTATCAATAGGCTCTGATAAAGAATTTTGAGCATATTTTGGAGAAGAATTATCTTCACTGTCAGTATTATCCATATCATCTGACATAAAAGGCTCTTCATCATCTTCGTCAGGAGGCGGCAAAACAGAAAACAGATAGCTTTTTTCCAAACTCTCAAATTCAGCTTTTCCACAGCCTTCAACTATTTTATTAAACAGCGGATTGGTGAGCTTCATCAGAGCCAATGGAACATTTTTCAAAATAGCCGGATGCGGAGAAGGCCATGAGCGCGGAAAGTTTGACAGATATAAAAACATTGCATCTTCAGCTCGAGTAAGTGCAACATACAGAGTTCTCACCTTTTCCTGCTTGTCTGCAGTTATGAGATAGTTGTCTACCTTTTCCTTATCAAAGCTGTAAACAAGTGTTTTATCTGTATGATCGTAAATTACACTTTCACCTTCTCTTACATTAAAATCTCTGTACATAAAAGGAAGCATAACTATTTTATACTGCAATCCTTTAGAACCATGAACAGTAACCAGCCTGATTAAATTCGCATCAGTTTTCAGACGTATTCTGGTATCATCTTCTGTCAGATCGTCAAATTTTACATTGACAATACCGTTTTTATACCATTCATACTGAGAGAGAGCTCCGCCTATCTTAGAACTTTGAGACTGGATAATTTCTGCTATATGGATATAGTCTGCAATTGCATTGCCATCTAGAGATTCAGAGAGTTTAAAATTATCAATAAATCCTTCAAAAGCTGCTAAAAATCCGATTTTTATCCAATTCTCGTGAAATTTCTGAAGTTTTATAACCGCATCTTCATAATCGGAAGAATTCTTTTTCAGATAATTAAGGTGAGCGCCACTATTTACAGTAAATAATGAACACAGGAAAAGACGGTTTACCTTATTTTCACGGGTACAGTTTAAAACCGCATCCATAAGATAAAAGATGTTCATTGCCTCTTCTGTAACCTTTAAATCACTGCCTTTTGAGAAATCGTCAGATTTTTCAAACAGTACAGAATCATGATCTGCGACATAGGCAGCCGGTATTGAATTTTTAGCCAGCTCCCTGAGTAAATAATCAGCCTGCTTTTTTGTGTCTACAATAATTGCAATATCTTTTGGCTGAACACTCACACCTTCTTTAAAACATGAATGCCTCAATATGTGCTTTATATCAGCTGCAACCTGTTCACAAAGCTGTATGTAGTACTTATCATTGGATATTTTTTCTCTCACTATCCCTAAAAGATTAACCTTTCTGATATAAAAATCACTTGCTGAGTCTTTATCTTTATCCCATCTAAAGCCAGAAAGCGGGCTCTTGCTCTTCTGCGCCTGTACAGGAGGATATTCGATATTGCTTGGTACTAATTCCTTTTCATAGTCAAAGGCACTATATTTTGATGAACTCTCAGGATCAACTTTCTCTTCAAAGATGTAATTTACGCCTTCAACGATAGAGCCTGAAGATCTGAAATTAGTATCCATACTGTAGATAGCATCTTCAGAGTTCAGTTCCCTTATTTTTTCTTTAACATTATTGTATGAATTAAGATCTGCATCTCTAAAACGGTAGATAGACTGTTTAGGATCGCCAATTACATAACAGACAAACTTTTGCGCCTTAGCCTCTTCATTCAGGTACAGTTCTCTGAACAGTTCGTTCTGAGATGGCGAGGTATCCTGGAATTCATCAATGATAGCTACGGGATACTGTTCTCTAATTGCTTTTTTTAAAGCATCTTCCTTCTTAATGGCCTTAACCAGAGTTTCAAGAATAAAATTGTTTGAAAGAACGCCGTCATCAAGTTCAAGTTCAAAGATCCTCTCAATAACTTTCATAGCAACTATTATTGAGATAAGTTTTTGCCTGATGGTTCTTTCATTTTTTAATTTAACTGCGTATTTTTTGAAGGTAATTACAAACTTTTCTTCAGCATCTGTAATATCGCCCAACCTGTTTTCATCCAGCTTAGTATTTGAACTGATGAAAAAAGGAGAAGCAGGATCTTTTTTGTAATTTTTAATATCTTGATTCTTATAAAGTTTCTCAAATTCAGGCAATACTTTATCAATCTCTCCGTTGTCAAGAGCTTTCAGGAGATCTTTTACCTTTAGGACAGAATATTCCTTTCCATACAATTGAGCGGATGCTTTTCCTGTATCCAAATTGAATACTTTATTAACAGAGCTTTCATTTTTAAAATCAACTATTAACTTTTCAATCGCTTTTTCAGTCGCCCCTGACAGAATTTCTGTTCTAATTGAGGAAAACTGACTCTCAAGATCTTCATTAAGATCAATCAGAGGATTAGCAGGATCTTCCCAGCTGATTTTAAACTTAGGTTTTAATGAATCTGTATTTTCAAGAGAAATTACCTTCTGCAGTGATTTTATATACCCCTTAAGATTGCACTCTTCAGGAGATGCCAGTCCTTCAGCTTTCATCAGATCTTTATTCTGTTGCTGATAAAAGATTTCACGCCATACCTGATTTATGGCCTCCTGTACATAAGGGCCGTCACCTATCTGAATTTCAAGATTAAAATCCACACCTGACTCAAAAGAGAATCTGCCGTTTAAAAGCCGTGTGCACATTGAATCGATTGTGCAGAAGGCAGCATTATCAATTCCTTTTTCTGCTGCCATAATTAATTTTAGACACGAATCTCTCCCTTTATTAAATGACTTTGCTTTTTTAAATACATTTTTTAAAATTGTATCAAGGTATTTATCTGAGGCGGCAGCTTTTTCAACAGCATCCTCCGTGTCATTTTCAGTAAGAAGTCTTTTTACCTCAACAATCTTTTTATAGATTCGGGTTTTGATCTCTGCTGCAGCAGCTTTTGTAAAAGTAACGCATAAAAGCCTGTCCACACTAAGAGGACTATCTACCCCATCTCCCAGGAGCAGCCTTAAAATAAGATATGTAAGAGTGTAGGTCTTACCTGTGCCGGCAGAAGCCTCAATCATAGAGGAAGCCTGAAGATTAAACTCATTGATATTAAGAACATTAAACTTATTGATATTAAGATTTTTTGACATAGCTATAGCTCCTGTTTTTCTGCAGCGGTCTTCTTACTTTATAGTACCTTTTTAGGCGCTATCCTTAAAAGGAAGGATCGTAGTTGACTTCCAATATCATTTGGAATCGGAGTTTGTGCAGGCTGAGAAGATGTTGAGCTATTCTTTTCCTTATCCAATACCGCATTTTTAATCATTCCGCCAAACAGCAGTTTTGCTGCAATACTGTTTTTAAGCTCGTCATACTGCAACGGCAATGCTGTGCTTTTTAAATTCTCCTTTGAAATAGGAACAGGAAGCACAAAACGGCTTTGTACATATAAGAAAAGCAAATTCTTAAGATCATCTGAAGAACAATCTCTAATCTTTTTAACACCAAGACATAATTCTGCATTCTTATTTATTAAGACAATATCTTTTTGCTCACCTTTGATGCTGAAGATGGCCAGCTTTCTTAAAAAGGCTCTGAGCAGATATTTTGGTTCTGTATTCATGTCTTTTGCATAGCTGCTTAGGATACTGCCGCAGTGCTCTGGCAGTACACCACAAAAGGTTACACTTATTTTCTTTCCATTTAAAAGTGTAACCTCCTCAGTGCAGCTGTAAGGCTTTCCGTTATAGTCTTCAAAACCTTCATCAGCTTTAGTTACTGCTCCCGTTATCTTTCTGGCAGTTTCAATAAGCTGATCTTTTTTAGCATCAATATAAGCTCCCTGAGGAAGATCACCCTTTTTGATAAGCGAAGACAAAAGACTCCCCATATCTGCATCTGGATCATTTAAGAGGCTCATAACAAGCTCTTCTACAAGCCTGCCATTGCTTAAAAGATCAAATTCAAAAGGTTCATCATCCTGAGGTCTTTCGCCATATTCAATATTTGTTGTAATACCAAACTGCTCTTTTAAGAAAGAGGCGCAGGGATCATCAAAAAACTTTGAAAGCTGTTCAATGCTGACTGTAATATGTTCAGGCACAGGCTTTAAGAATGGATTATCATCCGTACACTCTGCATACTTCTGCAGCACCACACCAAGATCAGCATTCTGAGGATTGAATTCTTCACACTCTTTTGTATTCTCTTTAATAAGTCTTCCAAAAGAGGCTCCCGAATATACTTCATTCGGCTGATTATGCTCAATGAAGTTTTCTTTTTCGTATGCGTTCAGTCGGTCAAAGCGGATAATTCTGTTTCCCTTCTTTTCTTCATAATCAACCTTATCCTTATGAAGCTCGAAGCGATCCATCATATAGTCAATAAACTCAGTTACAACCAGTGAAGGAGTGATTGGAGTGTCAACATTAGGAGAACGACCTGTGTATGAAAGGTATATACCGTCTTTTGCGCTTAGAATAGCTTTCAGGAAATCATAGCGATCTTCAACACAGATACTGCGATCACCAATCTGAAAATCATCTTTCATTAAATCATAGCTCTGTTTATTTTCCTGACGAGGGAAAACACCATCAGCAAGTCCAAGCATAAAAGCATAGCGGCAGGGTACTGAGCTTAACTGCTTAATTGAAGAGAAAATCATTTTACCGTCAAGTTTTGGTGAAACCATCGACTGGTCATCAAGATCATTTGCAAGTTTTGAAATGATCACACTAAGCGGTACCGGGAAATCACCTATGGCAGAAGATGCTGTGATATATATACTGTGGATGGCCTCTCTTAATCTCTTTATCTGAGAAGCAGAGTGCTCATTATCCTCAAAGAAAGTATCTAAAACCTCATTTAGGAATGCTTCCCATTGAGCTGCACTCTGAGTATTCATTTCTTCAGATCTAAGGGTATCACTAAGCTCCTGCAGTTTTTCAATCAGAACGCCAAAACGACTTAATACGCCAAGATCAGCACGGCTGATATCCTCATATCCATCAGTATTACTTTCAGAGCCCAGTACAATTCCTTTTATCAGTCTGTCGTAGCAGTTCTTTAATGACCACGGAAAGAACAGATCTTCGTTTTTGTCCATCTTAATCTGGACTTTAACATCATCCTCATCAAAGCCCCAGTGCATACAGGTGGTTTTGATCCACTCCTCAATCACATCAGCATCATCATTAACTAAAGAGAACTTTGCAGCTAAAGCAGAATTATCAATCAAGTCCATAAGATCTGTAACCTTAATCCTTCTGCTGCCAAGCTTTAACAGACTGATAAAATCTGCAGAAACTCTTCCAACTCCGCCATAAAAGCGGTCACAGATCTGGTATGGAATAAAAGTGTCAATTTTTGTTTTCTTAGCAGAATTGTCTTCTTCCCTGCCAAACACCGTATTGATCAAAGAAGTGTATTTCTCAATATCCGGGATCATTACCAGAAAATCTCTTGGAGTTAAGGTCGGATCTTTTTTGATAAGATTTAAGATAGTGTCACGCAGAACTTCAAGTTCCCGTTTTGGTGTGTAATTGATCCTGATCTGAACCGAGTTGTCCCCGTCTTTTATAGAAAGTCTGTCTCCCACCTTCTGATTTGTCATAAGGTCTTTTTGTAAAACCTTAAGCATTGATGATTCATCACCTTCATCCATCAGACTTTCATCAGACTTCTTCCCTAAAATCATGCCAAGCGCTTTTGCCTGAACACCAAAAGATTCTAATAGAGGATTATTAAATACTTCAGTATCCTCTGTTGGAGTATGATTCAGGAAATATACATTTACCTTCTGTGAGATTGCATCAAGCACTTCCTTTTCAAGTTTAGAAAGCGAACTTATGGCAAAAACATAAATCTCTGAAGGCAATGAAACAGTCCCTTCTAAAAGACGTTTTTTGATTTCTTCTACAAGCTGATTTCTATCTTCAAAAGGATTGCCGTCGCAGCAGATCTTCTTTTCAAGCGCCAGATACAGCTTTGCCATAAAAAATTCTTTAGGCTTAATCTCTCCTCTGCGCCATGAGATAAGCATCTGCGAACGGAACAGCTGGTAGTTTTCAAAACACTCTGCAAAACGGCTGCTAAGCTCAAAAATACGATTTCCAAGCCTTTTAGATGGTGTATTAAGGTAGTTTTTAAGCAGGGCAAAACTATGCTCCATTCCCTTGTCAGTATCACAGCCTAAAAGCTTTAATAGCTCACTTTGAATAGTGTCAGGAGCTTTACACAGAGGACTAAACATTGAATATAAGGTCCATGTCATAAAATCCTTGCTGCCGCGGTTTACAGAACCAATTCTGCCGCTGAGTTTCCACAGAAATGTCCACAGATCATCAACAGCAACATTGGCGCATATTCCATTCCGGGCTGCCACGCTTTGCTTTAAGTAATTACCAAGAGTTCTATTCCTGACAATGATCTGCTTTACCTTGAGCAGATCTTCAGAGTCCTGAGACATAAGCAATGCACAGCGCTCAGTTAGCTTTTCAATGCGATTGGAGTTAATGATCTTCATTGGATTGGCACCTTATAAAATGCAGAGTTCTTATCATCCGTTAATTTGTGTTTAAAATTGTTTTTCTTTTAAGAAAAACATATTAAAAATTCCGTTATATCAAGATAATAATTGATAGAAAAATTATATTCTTTAATCTAAAACACATTTTTATCAATTACCTGCCCATACAGAAAACTATTTTGATTTCTTCTAAACAATACTCTTAAAAAATATGTCTTATCTGATGGGATGATGTGTCTTTTTCCAAAGAAGATTTTTTTAATATACCGATATATATTTTTATCAGTCTGCATAGAGTTGCGTATGGGTGAAAGCCGCCTTTTATAAAAAATTCGTAACTACTCAGAACCTACCCCTAAAATAATCTTCTCAGCCTTACCATTAAAAGCAGAGGTCAGAGCAACAAATGCATCTATACCTTGTTTTCTTGCTGTGCTGAGAAAGGATG
>Ga0256405_10011065_pt1 | contig 11649 bp, 7 predicted proteins | sample RumenRJG_02DNA_FD_189096 | JGI IMG/M metagenome (GOLD analysis project Ga0256405, IMG submission 189096) | Bovine rumen microbial communities from Lethbridge, Alberta, Canada - RJG_02 | ecosystem: Host-associated > Mammals > Digestive system > Stomach > Rumen | place: Canada: Alberta | collected...
TTTACCAGCACGGAAGAGATACCGGCGGAACGGGATCGTGACAATGCCCTGTCCTTCTGCCGCTGCTTTGCGAAGGAGGACAACTGGCGCATTCTCGGAGCCTTGGCATGGGACACCCCGAAGAGCGCGGTGGAACTGGCGGCGGAAACGGGCTTTGACGCGGAGACGATCGAAAAAGCCCTCGCAGAGGACTTCGGAAATATCGTCTATTCCCAATATCTCCTCGGTCAGACCCGCTGGTCCGTTTACGGATGGGTCAAGCCGCTCTTGCACATCATCGGGTACTATTGATCCAGCCTCCGCCCCGGAACGCAACCCACGGTTGAATCGAACTCAAGAATCAATCCATTGCGCCCGGCTTTCGGTTCTGGTATAATGGAACCGTAAGGAAGCCGGGCCCGCTTTCTATCTGTACAAAACAGGAGAACAAAATGGAACACATCGGACAGAAAATAAAAGATCTGCGCAAGAAAGCCGACCTGACGCAGGATCGTCTGGCGGACTACCTCGGCGTGAGCGCACAGGCCGTCTCAAAATGGGAGCTCGGACAAACGGCACCGGATTTGAGCCTCATCGCCCCGCTGTGCCGGGTACTCGGCGTCACGGCGGACGAACTGCTCGGGATCGGACAGGAGAAGGAGGACGAGAGGGAGGCCCAGCTTCTCAAAGAAACGGATCTCTCTGAAAACATCGCTCTCGACAGCCGGACGTTTTATGAAAAATGCCTCCTGGCCGTCGACGAATTTCCCCGAAACATGACTCTGCAGACCAATCTTGCAGCGGCGGAGGCCAGACTCGCGCTGGAATGCCGGACGCCGGAAAAGGAGGAACTCTTCAAAGCCGCCGAACGCCGCTACCGCTTCATCCTCGACGAAGTGCGGGACGAGGGACTGCGGCGGTACGTCATCAATTGTTTCGTTCACTTTCTTGTGAATCAGAACCGACAAGAAGAAGCCGTTCCTTTTGCGAAACAGAGCTCGGACGCGGATTTCCTTCTCCTGATCTGTCTCAAGGGAGAAGAGCGGCGGTTCCACTGGCAGAGATATACACAGGGGAGGCTCTTCCAGTTCGTCACTGCTCTCGGAATGGCGAAGGATTCCCTCCCGGCGGCAGAGCTCACGGAAAAAGTCATCCGGGACGCGATACCGGACGGAAATTATCTGGCTCTGCTCCCCCCGCTGTGGGATTCGCTGGAAAAGCAGGCGTGGTTCCTGACCGACGCGGGGCGGTACGATGAAGCGATGGACAAGCTCAGGGAATACGGCAGGCTTGTCGGGGATTACGAGGTTCTGCGTCAGGAGGGAGAGCCGCTCCCGTACACCTGCCCGCTCTTCGATCTTCTGACCTGTTCCCGCCCGATGTTTTACAGCAGTACGACCATGCGGGAGATCGCGGCTTTTGATTTGTACAACGCCCGGTTCATTCCCCTCCGCGACCGTGACGACTTCAAAGCCCTTGTTGCGGAGCTTGAAGAAAAAGGGACCTCCCGGGAATGACGGCTGTGGGAGGAAGCCGGTTTTGCCGTTCCGGCCCGGAGGTTCTCTGACACAACCCCCAGTTGATACGAACCCGAATACAAATCCATTGCGCCCGGCGTTTGAATCTGCTATACTATAGGCAGAACGAAGGCCGGGCCCGCTTTCTTTTCTGAAATTCACACAGGAGAGACGAAAATGGAACATATAGGACAGAGAATCAAGGATTTACGCAAGAAAGCCGATCTGACGCAGGATCGGCTGGCGGACTACCTCGGCGTCTCCCCGCAGGCTGTGAGCAAATGGGAATGCGACATCTCGACGCCGGACTTGAGCCTCATCGCGCCGCTGTGCCGGGTGCTCGGGTGTACGTCGGACGAACTGCTCGGGATCGGAGGGGAGGACGAGGATCCCCGGGAGCATGAGCTCTACATGATGGCGAGCGGCAACGACGGCAGTCCCGACCGCTTTGACATCCGCCTGCAGCTCAAAAAATGCCTTGCCGCCGTGGAAGAATACCCGCGCAACCTCTGGCTTCACTACTACTGCGCCTTGAACGAGGCAATGCTTGACAACTGCCAATGTCCGACGGAAGAGCAGGCGAAAGCCCGCCGGGAACACGTCGAAGCCGCCGAAAAGCGGTACCGGTTCATTCTGGAAGAGGCAAAGGACGACAGCCTCCGCGCCTGCGCAACGAACGGCCTCGTTCTGCTTCTTGTGGAACAGGGGAGGCGGGAAGAGGCGGCTGAATTCGCCCGGAAATGCCCGCAAAGCGGCAAGCTGTCACCGGACTACCTCCTGCTCTTCTGCCTCGAAGGTGAGGAGGGCGAGCTACACTGGCAATGGTATGTTATGGGACAGCTGGAAGGTCTCCTCTTGGCTCTGCGGCGGAGAACGGAATCCCTCCCCGCGATGGAAGCGGTGGAAGCCCTTGTCCGCGTCATGTTCCCGGACGGGAATTACCTCGGATGGTTCAACTACCTTCACGACTCGCTGGAATACCAGACGGAGCTTCTCGCAAAGGCTGGGCGGTACGACGAGACAGTGAAGAAGCTCACGGAATACTGCGCCGTATGCAAAAAGCTCGACGCGGTCAACGCCCGGGAAGGGGAGACGATCGCCTTCACCGCGCCGCTCTTTGATCGGCTGTCTGACACCATGCCGTTTCTGGGCAGCGTGTACACGGCGGCGGAGTACGCGGGGCAGTGGCTCAATATGGAATGGTTCGATCATCTGCGGGAGAGGGAGGACTTCAAAGCCCTGTGCGCGGAGATGCAGCCGAAGGAAAAAATATAAAAATTTTTCCTCCCACCGAACCTTTTCCCCGTTTTCCGTGTCTGTATTATGACCTCCAAAAACGGAATCCCGAAGGAAAGAGGAGAACCCCATGAAAAACTATTCCGAGTTTTCCGACCGAGAGCTTGTGGAGATGACGCTCGTCGGCGACACAGACGCGTTCGGAGAGCTGGTGACGCGCCACGGACCCGCCGTTCTGAACGCCGCCCGCGCCGTGACCCGGAATCCTTACGCTGCCGAGGACGCCGCGCAGGACGCCTTCCTCGCGGGATGGATGCGCCTCTCGTCCCTCCGCGACCGGGAGAAGTTCCGCGCGTGGATCGTGAGCGTCGCAAAGAACGCCGCGATCAATCTCCTCACCCGGTACGAGAACGCCGTCCCCGCGATCTCCCTCGATGTCACCGCGTTCGAGATGGGAGAGGAGGACCCAGACCTTCTCGCGCTCGCGGACGACGGGGAAATCCGGGAGCTTCACGAGGCGGTGGATACGCTCTCGGAAAAACTGCGGGAAACGGTGCGGCTCCACTATTTCGAAGGGTATTCCGTGAAAGAGATCGCCGCTATGCTCTCCGTTCCGGAGGGGACGGTGAAGCGGCGGCTTTCCGAGGGGAGAAAACAGCTTCGGAAAGGATACGGAATCATGGAAAAGACTTACGACGAATCGGAGACCCTCGTCTCCCGCGTGATGCGGCAGGTGGAGGAGCTCAAGCTCTGGCAGCTGAGACACGACAAGACCGGATTCGAGGAGGAGTACCGCTCCGTCCTCGCCGCCGTGGAAAGCCTGCCCGAATCAGAGAAGAAGCGGCACATGCTGGCGGATGTCTGGCTGCGCGGCGCGTGGTGGCTCCCCGGCGAGGAAAACGAAGAACTCTATGTCAAGATCAAGGATGCGGCCCTCGCCGGACACAACGAGGACGTGATGCAGGCCGTCATGCTGCGGGAGATCCGGTCCGCGCCCCTTGCGGAAAAGGGGGAGGACCCTCAGGTCTACGTCCACCCGCGGCAGGAGAAGCTCCGGGACGTGCTGATCCCAGAGATGGAGGCGGCAGGATTCCCCAAAACCGTGGCTTATCTCCGCTTCTGGCTCGGGAAGAGCTTCCGCGATTTCGGACAGGACAAGGAAGCCCGGGCGGAATTTGAAAAGGTGAAATCCCTCCTCTCCCCGGACGAGACCTACTATGCCGCCGCCGTCGCCGCTCTCGAAGGAGAAGCGAAGTTTACGGATGCGGGGGTCTGCCGGCTGTATGACTGGGGGAAATCCGCCAGGCTCTGGGTCTCGGGGGAAAAGTACAGAAAAATCGGCGGCAGATGGGTGTTCTGGGAGGGTCCCGGCTACGAGGCGTCTCCCGGTGTCATCACCGACGGGGACGGCTATGGGATCGCGCCCGTTCTCTGGAAAAAGCTCAGCTGGAACCGCGACTATGTGATGCTCGATCCGAACGAACTGCCCGGCGAATACGACGCGGTGGGAAACTGCGTCCTGACGATCCGGGACGAGGAGGAGCCCGTCGTCACGCCCGCGGGTCGGTTTGAACACTGCCGGACCTACGACGTCGAGGGGCGGGATTGGAAGGGGTACCGCGTCATCACGACCGTCTGCCCCGGCGTCGGGATCGTGAAGCAGTTCTCGCTGGCGGATCAGCGCACACTGACTTTGCGGGATTACTTTGTTTCCCCTTCGCCGGACGGGGGGATTTTCGCGGCAGGGAACCGCTGGGAATACGACTGGGCGGTCGAAAACATGGGGACATGGGGTACAGCAAAGCTCGAGATCGTCTCGGCAGGCGAGGACAGCGCGACCGCGGCGTTCACCGCCGTTTTGCGCCCGGAAGCGGACACGGCGTCCTGGTACGGCAGTCTCCTGGCGGCGCAGATCCGGTATAAGAAGCGCGGAGAGAACGGAAGACTGATCCTCGCGGACGTGGAGCCGTATCTGAAAAAAGCGGAGGAGCTGGCCGTCACGCCCAGGCAGAAGCTCGAAACCGAGATCTCGAACCGGGTCATGCGCCGCCTTCTCGCCCGCTCTCCCGACCTGAGTCCGAACACGGAGACGATAGGACGGAACGATTTCTTCGATGTCCGGCCCATTCCCCCGAGGGAAGACGGCGTGCTCCGGCTTGGTATCCGGGAGGATGGGATTTCCCTCGAGCGGGAGCACCGGATCCTCTTCGGTCGTCCGCGGCTGGCGGAGGAAAAGGAAGTCTCCGCAGTCCAGGAGGCGGTGAACGGCGGGGACCTCTGGGGGATGCTCGAAGCCGCCGGGGACGGGCTCTGGCGGGACGAATGGATCTCCGGATTCAAGGCGGACCTCGACTATATGCTCTGGCTTGCGGTTCCCGTTCAGTCATCCGTGGAGATCGGGGAGGACGAAGAGGTGACGACGCCCGCCGGACGCTTTGAAGCCTGCCGCCATTTCACGGCCGACGCGAAGAACGAAATCATCACGCGATGGGCCGGACACATCGAGGCGTGGTTCGCTCCGGGCGTCGGCCCCGTGAAGATCCTGCACCGCACGGAGAGGATCGAATCGGTTTGGGAGCTGACGGCATACCGCGGGATCGGAGAGGGGTATTTCCCCATAAATACCGGCTTCTTCCGACGGTACGAGGCGAAGGACCTCCCGGACGGCTACCGCGCCTCGGTAGAATACACCCTGCTCGCGGACCGGGACGGCGTGAGCGGGAAGGAGAACCGGGAAAAGCCCGTTCTGCTCCTGTTCACGGATATCTCGGCGGATCAGCGGCGGGAGCACGCGGAAAAGGAAGGCTGACCCCATCCGAATCAACCCCCGGTTGAGCGAAATCCGAAAAATATTCCATTGCGCCTGGCGTTTGAATCTGCTATACTATAGGCGGAACGAAGGCCGGGCCCGCTTTCCGGCTGGACAATAATTGAAGGGAGAACCATCATGAATGCTTCCGCACCGACGCGAAGGGATCTTCTGACCCGGGCTTTTCTGCCGGGGAACGGGTTTCCTCCTATGGGACTTGAGTTCACACGGAAAACCATGAACGAATTCGCGGATGTCCTGCTCGGAGAGGGCCGATACACCCGCGTTCCGGTCCCGGGCAGCCGGAGCTTTCCCGAAATACGGATGCGCGTCGACTGCAAAAGGCACGATCTGGTCGACGTTGCTTACCGGTATGCCCGGATGTTTGAGTTGTGCCGGGTCATCGGAGCGCGGCACGTTTACGACATTGGCTGTCAGACGATCAATCAGGCGTTTCTCCTGGCCGACGACACTGCCATGAGCTATACCGGCATCCAGAACGGCAGGTTTTTCCTCAACGACTGGCTGGAGGAGGATCGGGAAACGGAGGATTACGATGTGTGCGCGACAGAGATCCTGCCCGAGCCGTTCTGCGGCGGAAGAATCCGGTTCGTGCGCGGACATTACCCGAATTTTCCTCTCGAAACCATGCCGGACAATATTGCGCTGGCTTCCTGCTCCTTCACGATGATCGAGGAAGAAGAGGAGGCGGAACGGACCGTCGCCGCCGTGAAACGGGATTATGATAGGATCCTTTTCAATATTCCCCTTGGGAGGGAGGGCGGAGAAGATCTCTGGAAAAAGCGGGACTGGAACGGATGGCGCATCGCTCCTGTGGGACCGAACGGGTACGTCTTCGCGTCACGGATCCCAGAAGACTTCGCACGGCTGGACAAAGCGTACCTGCGGGACGGAGTGCGTTATCTGACCGGGATCGACGACGGCACAGCCCGGTTTTTCGAGATCCTCTCGGGAACCGCTTCCCCGGAAGGCGTGGGCTGGGCGGAGTGGAGCACCGGGGAGGATCCGCGCTGAAGGACGGTTCCTTTCCGCTCAGCAGATCGGACCGAAGCGCTCCGCAACCCCCGGTTGAGCGAAATCCGAAAAACATTCCATTGCGCCCGGCTTTTGAATCTGCTATACTATAGGCGGAACGAAGGCCGGGCCGATTTCTGTCGGGACAGAAGAGGAGAAGCACATGGAACACATCGGACAAAAGATCAAAGACCTGCGCAAAAAGGCCGACATGACGCAGGACCGGCTGGCGGAGATGCTCGGCGTCACCGCGCAGGCGGTTTCCAAGTGGGAGGTCGGTTCCGCGTCGCCGGACTTGTCGCTGATCGCCCCGCTGTGCCGGGTGTTCGGCGTGACGTCGGACGAACTGCTCGGGATCGCGGAGGAGAAAGAGAATACGGAGAAACAGCTTCTCGCCGCGCATCGCCACTGCATGAACAACCGGGCGGAGCTTGGGACCTCGGATCTCTGCGGGTGCTTCTTCTGCCGCCAGCTTTACCGCCCGCAGACGATCACGGAATGGGTGGACCGGGACGGAAACACCGCGCTCTGCCCGTTCTGCGGCATCGACAGCGTGATCGGATCGGCGTCGGGCTATCCCATGACGGCGGAATTCCTCTCGGCCATGTACGACCGCTGGTTCAAGCCGAAAACCGTCCCGGGAGCGGAAGAAAGCGGCATGACCCCCGGGGAATTCCGGGATTATTTGGGCCGCGGCCTCGGGCGGGCGATCCTCCTGCTGGAAAAGGAAAAGGACAAGCAGGTCTTCGTGGCCGTCTGGCAGAGAATGCTCCTCTTTCCCGAAAATGAGTCCCCGGACGGGGCGGAAACGGCCTCCTATTTCGCGCGTCCGCACGACGTCTACGACCGGGATCTGATCGAACGCTTCGATCCGTCGGGCAGACTCGGTGAAGAGATCGCTCGGAAGATCCTCGACACAAGGCCGCCGCGGCTCGACGCGATGAAGCTCGTCTCCCTGCTCGGGCATGAAGAGGAGGCGGAAGACATCCTGCGGGCGGATTATGAGCGGACAATGGCCCGTCTGCGGAGAAATCTGCGCGGCGAGGGCAGCGGTGACTTCAAAGAGCTTGCGGACGAATGGGTGAAGAGCGCGTTCCGGATTCAGGAGTGCGTCACGCCGCGCAAGGACGTCATCCGCGCGCAGCTGTACGACCTTGCCGACCTCTTCCGTCTCGCGCCGCCGGACAGAGCGCGTGATCGGATGGATTTATTTTATAAATTTGCGCATGATATTTATAAATATACATGGGAGAGCAATTACGTCAACCGTGACGTGTGGGACGTTCTGCTCGAAGAAAACCCGCTCTCGTTCGCTCTGGACGTGAAGGAAGCCGCGTACAGTCCCCTGCCGCAAAGCGAACTCACCGTCGAACGGTTTCTCGCCGCCGACCCGGACAGCACGGAGGATGCCTTACTCTCTGTCAGCTTCAAAAACGCATCGGACGACGTGTTCTTCGCCGTGCTCGACGCGGCTATCGATGAGAAGGATCCGGGGAAGCAGGGGCGGCTGAGAAGTCTTTTCCTCTTGAATATGGTCCGCTCGGCGTCACGCGATACGGGCGAGCTTTTGAAACGGGCGCGGCGGCTGATCGACGATGTGAAGCAAAGCGGCGATAAAGTCAAGCGAGTGTTTCTGCTCACCATCGTGCATATCCTCGCTTTTGTCCGCGACCCGCGGGTGCGCGCACTCGGGATGGAAATCATCCGTTGGGACGACCCGATCCTGCGTCACGACGGATACCGGCTGGCATATGAAGCGAATTTCATGCCCGAGGACGCCGATCTCATGGAGGAATGGCTGAAGGAGTCGCCCGATCCCGGCTTTTCCCCCGCCTACGGCGTCATGGCCGCGCTCAAAGCGGGGGCGGAGGGCGTGCGCGAAAGCTGGCTTCGGACGATCTATGAGGACGAAAACCACCGGTTCATGCTTGTCAAGACCCTGATCGACCTTGACCGTCTCCCCGACGACATGCGCAAAGAAAGCTTGTTCGACGAGAACCCCAATATCCGCTCCCTCGCGCGGGGAGAAGCATCGGAGAATAGGCTTCGGCGGAATATCAACATCACATGGCATTACAGGAATGCGAATGAGGGCTCGCCGTGATTCTCCGAAGAACAAATCGGGAGCCGGATCCCTTTCGGAAACGGCTCCCATTCGTTAGGTAGGTCAAGTTGGATGTGAGCTGAAAGAGGGAATGTACATGAAACTTGGAAGGTAAATCTTTATCAAGAATGCAGAATCCCCTCTTGACAAATCAAGTCTCAAGAAGAAATTGAGAGACTATCTGCTGGATATTCTGAATCAATCGTCAAAGCTGTCCGAAGCCTCACGGAATTATGTGGATTCCTATATCGCGAAACGTTTTCCTTCCTTTGAGTCGCTGCATGATAACGCCTCCGTCACGGTAACAATCATGTCTTACGATGACGAGCAGTGGAAAAAGCAGGATTTCTTTGAAGCGGCGGCAGGTACGATTCTGGACGGAGGGAAGAAGCATTTCGGCGTGGATTCTCATCTCAAAGAGTTATTGGAGATCGGGCTTGATCTGCTCCATAGCATGAAATGACGATAGACGAACGTGTATGATTAGTTCTCATGAAGTTTATTATACATGGATGATGGCGTTGACGATCCATGGCATGGCATATCGACCGCGGAAAACAACTCCCTCACCTCCTTCCTCTTTCCGCCTTAACCTTCGCAATCATCTCCGCCAGCATGCCTTCGCACTCCGCCTCGCTGTGCGCGTAGACGGTATGGACATCCCGTGTCCCGTCCGGGTTCCGTGGTGAGTACCGCCCCTCCCACAGATGGTCGTTGATCTGCGACACACATCCGGTCCCACGGCGGCGGATGAGCCCTTTCTTCGGCTCGAACGGCGGAGCGGGCGTCTGTGCGCTGAGCGTCGCTTCGGCTTCCTGAGAGGCTGGTTGAGGCTCCGTGCCGCTGATTTTCCGCTCGATCTTCTGCGCCGCGTCTTCCCGCATCCTTTCCGACACATGGCTGTACACGTTCAGCGTGGTCTCGACGCTTTCGTGACCGAGCAGGGCGGACAGCGTCTTGACGTCCATGCCGCTTTCGAGACACCTCTCCGCGAATGTGTGACGAAGTTCATGAAGACGCAGGTGTCTGCATCCCGCGCGCTCGAGGATCTTTGCGAACATTTTGCGACAGGCGGATGGATCGCGGGGAACATCCGGGTTGCACGGGGAGGGAAAGACCCAGCGGGAATTTGTCGTGGGCTGATAGGCTTTGAGAATTTCCAGAAGGGAAGACGGGAGTACGATGGTTCGTATTCCCGCCTTTGTCTTCGGTACGCTCTCGCCGTTCGTGGGGTGAACCTGCCGCCGGATATGGAGCTCACCCGTCTCGAAATCCAGATCGTCCCACTTGAGTCCGAGCAGTTCCCCGCGGCGCAGTCCGGTGAAGAGATCGACAAGGAACAGCTCAAAGAAGCCATCCGCCTTTGCCTGAAGGAGGAGACGCCGCATCTCGTCCTGCGTCAGGGTCTGCATCTCCCTCGCTTTCTTCGGCGGGAGCTTGCAGCCGTCAGCAGGATTGCGGCGGAGCAGTCCGTCCTCGACCGCCTGTTCCAGCGCGGACTTGCAGCAGATCCCGCAGGCACGCACCGAACGGTCGGACAGCCCTTTCCCGTAGATTTCACCCCGGATCAGTCTGCCTCCGGATTTCAGATCGGCATAGAATTTCTGAAGATCGTCCGCTGTCATGTTGTTGAGCAGAAGATGGCCGATGGAGGGGATGATGTGCTTGTAAATGCTGTTCTCGTAACCTGCCGCTGTGGTCGCGCGCAGCCCCGGTTTTGAGTAGGTGCGATACCAGAAGTCGATCCATTCCCCGAAGGTCAAGCCCGGTTTCGGCTTGGGGGAGGTTCCGATCTCTTCCCGGAGCGCGGCGAGCTTTTCTTCGCATTCGGCCTTTGTATGCGCGAGGATGTTTTTGGTCTGCGGCAGCCCCTTATCATCGTAACCGGTGACGACGCGTCCTTCCCATCGCCCGTCCTTCCGCAGACGGATGCAGCCTGTGCCGGATTTTCGTTTCAGTTCAGCCATGGAGTCAAGTCCTTTCCGAGAATGGTTTCCGCCATGTCTCCGATGATGTCGGACGCGTGCTTCTGCATGTCCGACGTGACGTGTGTGTAGGTGTTGAGCGTGAAGCTGGCGTTGGTGTGGCCGAGAATCGACGAGAGCGTCTTCGGATCAACACCCGCGGCGATCGCCTGGGTGCTGAAGGTGTGCCGGAGCGCGTGGAGAGGAAGATCCGGCAGGTCTGCTTTTTTCAGGATGCGCTTGAAGGCGTTGAAGGCAGATTCGGGATGTACGGGCAAATTGGAATCGGACTGAGCCGGGAAGATCCACTCCGACTGCACAGTGCGTTTCCGGTTCCGCAGAAGATCCGCCGTCGACTGCGGAAGGAGGATCGAGCGGACGCCGCTCTCGGTTTTCGGTTCGCCGACGCAGAGTTTGCCGTGACGATAACTGATCGTTCGGCAGACACACAATCTTCCCGCGTTCTCGTCTAAGTCCTCCCAGCGGAGTCCGCAGAGCTCGCCGCGGCGCAGGCCGGTCGTGAGCGCCACGTAGAACAGATCGTGCCATGCGGGGACGCTGCGGATCTCATTGAGGAACCGCTCGAGCTGTTCGTTGTTCAGCACCTGGACAGGCGCGTATTCTTTCTTGGGAAGCGTCGCTTTGGTCGTCGGATTGCGGACGATCAGATTCTTTCTCACAGCCGCATCCATCGCCTCGTGCAGCATCATGTGAACCGATCTCACCGTGCTGGATGACAGACCGGAATCGAGGAGCGCGTTGTACATCTTTTGCACGTCCGGCTTTTTGACTTGATCGAGCGGTACGGCAGCGAGATGCTGATCGATCAGCCGGATACAGTATCGATACCCATCCACGGTGGCCGGGCGGAGGCGCTGGCCGTGTTCGAGGAGCCACTGTTCCAGCCATTCGCCGAGGGGCATGCGGCATTCCTCTGTGAGATCCGCTCCTGCGTAGTCGCGCCGGAGCTGTTCCAGTTTCGGCAGCAGTTCTTTCTGCGTTCTG
>Ga0256405_10011066_pt1 | contig 11649 bp, 9 predicted proteins | sample RumenRJG_02DNA_FD_189096 | JGI IMG/M metagenome (GOLD analysis project Ga0256405, IMG submission 189096) | Bovine rumen microbial communities from Lethbridge, Alberta, Canada - RJG_02 | ecosystem: Host-associated > Mammals > Digestive system > Stomach > Rumen | place: Canada: Alberta | collected...
AAGGTTATACCTCCACCTGAAGTTGTAAAGAAAGGAATATCTCTTGAAACTTCATTTATTACATGGCTTTCAGACATTTCTTGACCCATTATATGAAATGCTTTAGTAGGACAAATATTCTCTATTCTTTTTTCATCAATCAAAGCATCACTATCCCAATACAATCTGTCTTCTTCGAACCTGCAAGACAATTCCTTTATTTCTTTAACACAAGTGTTACATCCTATACAATCGCCTTTTGTCCATCCCATTTCAGAATTTAATAATTGAGACTCAGGATTTGCACACCACTTGCATCTAAGAGGACAGCCTTTTAAGAATACTACTGTTCTAATGCCAGGACCATCATGTATTGAAAAATGCTGAATATTAAATACTATGCCCATCTATGTCACCTTAAGTAAATTCATGTTCTGTTCTATTAATAATATCTTCCTGTAGTGATGGAGACAGTTGTACAAAGTAAGCACTATACCCTGCAACTCTAACAAGAAGACTTCTATAATTCTCAGGATTCTTCTGTGCATCAAGCAATGTCTCCAGATTTATTATGTTAAATTGCATGTGCCATAATTTCAGATCTCTCCAGGTTCTTATAAAAGCAATTAACCTTTCTATACCTTCTTTACCCTGTACGCTCTTCGGCGTAAGCTTGATGTTAAGTAATCTTGAAGCATGATTCTTAAGATCACTATTCTTAGAATAGAAGTTAGAAAGTATTACCGATGTTGGCCCTTTAATATCAGCACCCTGCGAGGCAGACGAACCATCAGACAATGCACTATATGCAAATCGTCCATTTGGTGTAGCTGAAACAACACTTCCAAAAGGCACATTCGAAGATTGTGATACATAACGAAGATCCATTTCAACACCTAGATATTTAGAGTATTTCTCTCCAAACTTTGCAGCAAATCTATCAATCTTCTTGGCAATAGAATCTACATATGAATCATCATTTCCATACTTAGGAGCATGAAGCAGTCTTTGTCTAATAACTTCATAACCTTCAAAATTTTCATCAAGAGCATTAAGCACTTCATCCATAGTCAAAGTCTTATCTTCAAATACAAGTTTCTTAAGTGCTGCAAGGGAATCGGCAGCTGTTCCAAAACCTATAAAATCGAAAAATCCTATATCTACACCACCCTCTATATGCTCACTATGTAAGTCTTTACCATTAGACATGCATAATCTATGAAGAGATGAACCAAGTGGTGATGCAAAATGTCTTGCATGTAATCTGTTAGCAATATACTGTTGCTTAAATGCCATCTTAAGAATGTATTCTTCCTGCTTAAAGAAAGCATCTTCTAATTCTTCATATGACTTAAACTCTCTGGCATCCCCAGTCTCAATTGTAAGAAGTTCATCACCATACTTCTTAAGTCTTCCATTTCTTAATACAAGTTCTATGAAGGAGCCCAGATTAATCCACGGACAAGCCGTTGTAAAGGTATCAAGATTAGGCATGCGAACCTCTGTACAACCTGATACTGAATAATCTCTGGCATCTTCAAATGTAGCACCATGTGCCAAAAGACCAGGAATAATCTCCTCATCATTAAGAAGTTTAGGGAAACCACTCCCTTCTCTAATAGTCTCAGCCACCTCTCTTAAGAATCTCTCTGGACTTCGAGAATGTATTCTTGCTGCAAGATCAGGATAATTAAGCGGAAAATCTCTCTTATTTTCCAACAAAATATATGACAAATCATTAGTGGCATCATCACCATTACTGTCAACACCACCAATCGTTACAGCTTCCCAATGTGCATATCCTTCATTGAATTTGGCGCCTGCCGGAGAAATATATAAATCCTGATATTGTGCCATTCCTAACCACACACAGCTAAATAATTCTTTAGCTTTATCTGGAGATATAGCACCTTTCTCAATGTCATTTCTATAATATGGATATAGATATTGATCCATCCTTCCATTAGAAATTGTTGCACCGGTTTTCTGTTCAATTCTAGAAAACATCTGTATAAAATACTGGCTCTGCAAAGCTTCGTGAAAAGTCTCAGCCGGAAATCTTGGAACCTTAGCAGTAATTCTTGCAATCTCAAGTAGTTCTTCTTTTCTATCTGGTTTCGTCTCTTTAGCGGCAAGTTCTTTTGCTAAAATGCTATGACGATTTGCCCAAAGAATTATTGCATCGCAAGTAATAACTATTGCTTCATAAAAAGATTTCTTATCTATGGAATCAAAAGGATCCATATCATTAAGATTCTCTATGGCGTAAAGTGCTTCCTTTTTAATCGCCTCAAAGCCATCATCTATACCTCTCTTATAATCATGAACCCATTGGAGCGCACTTCTCCAGGCTGATGATTCATTTACAATATATCTTGAAGAGAAAAGATCATTTGGATTATAAGTAACCTTAAGCACATCTTCTGGTAATGAAGTTGATAAATCTTCGTAATAAGTCTTGCCTTTCCAATAAGGTGCAATTTCTTCTTCAATAATTCTAATGTCCTCAGGCTCTATTACAAAAGGTGATTCTTTCCTATCTTTCGCTTGTTCTACAAACTGTTCTAGAAAACATCCATCAAGTTCTGGATATATAAGTCCATATTTGCCTAATCTACCTACTCTACCTACAATTAATTGTTCTGGTTCAATATATACATCAATAGATTCCGCAATATGATATAATGCTTTAGCCCATCTTAATGTAAGTGCCTGTCCTTCTGTCTCTTTAAATGATTCTGTAAAATATCTTGCTCTTTGAACATCAACATATGATAACTTTTCACTAAAATCATCATATATTCTTTGTTCTCTCTTACTTTCATTATCTACAGTGAAAATTATTTTTCCTTTATTCTTAATTACACGCTGTTCTTGTGGTGTTAAAACTGTAGCCATAGTATTATGTCCCTCCACATATAATAAATTAATACTCTATTTTCAAAATCAAAACGCATTATATAACATACATATCCCAACCATTTGACATCTTGGTATTACATTTCTCAACAAAATCTGCCAACGTAAGTTTTGACAGATAACTCTTTATAGTATTATTCAAATCCCCCCACAAGTTGCTATTAACAACATTTTTTAATGACAAAACATCTTGTTCATCATTATCAATATCTTCTAATATGCTATTATCAAGGGCATTAACAACCTCAGACATCTTGATTGATTCAGGCTTCTTAGCTAGTGTATATCCTCCACCGATTCCCTTCTGCGCTTTAATAAAACCAGCCATCTTAAGAAGTGGAAAAATCTGCTCTAAATATTTCTTAGATATTCCTTCCCTCTTAGCAATATCAATAGTTGAAACACTATTTCCATCTACTGAATACAATGCTATATCAACCAATGCAATGACACCATATTCAACACGTGTGGAGACTTTCATATATCTTAACCTCTCTAATTATTTAAATCTATTAATTAATTTATCTATAGATTAATATACACCTATAAACCTACTATGTCAATATGTTTTGTAAGAATTTTTATTTTTATACAACAAAAAAAGGTGTAAACAACTATTTCTAGTCATCTACACCTTATTAAAACCAATATTCTATTTCGTTTAGTCTTGCTTCTTTTTCTTCTTTCTGTTTTCAAAAAACTCACCTATCTTTGAGTTCTTCTCTGAGGAGCTTTCCTTATTCTCCTTCTTAGGAAATAATGTTTCAAAATAAATTGAAATAAACTTAGAAGCTGAGCCTTTTACAATCGCATGCTGTTCCTCAGGTAATTTGTTATAGGCTGCTTTCACTGCCTTAATATTATCAAAAGAAATCTTGCTTAATTCATCGATTGTAGTAATACCCGCATCCTCAAGAGGCTTAAATAACGCATCAATGAATGTCTTTCTGTCCTCTTCACTTAATTCTGATAACCAGCTTGTCAATGTCTTGTCAAGATTTATACTGGATTCAGCCACGCTTGCACAACGAATAAATCTATTTCGATACACATTCCAGGACATAATATCATGCTGCGCTAAGCCTTCGTTCTCACTTCTTACAACATTATGATTCAGATTATTCTCCAGAAGCAGTCCCACTACAGAGCTTCCAGGAACAGTACTGTATATTTTCGGAAGAATCCTGTTATATCCTTCAGATGTAACAACTTCCTCTCTAAAGCCTGGACCATCATTTGTATATACAGTAATAATCTTGTCCTGAATTGACTTATCGCAAAACGAAGATGCATATACTGCAAAGTTACCACCCTTAGAGTGTCCACCAACTCTTAGCTTGCAATCCTTGTCCTTGAAATTATCATTAAGATACTTGGCCGCTCTTAACTGACCTGGTGTCTGATAGAGATATCCCATATTAATATCCTCTTTCCAGCCAGTAATTGTAGAATCAGTACCTCTGTATGCCACAAAAAATGAACCATCATCAAGAATAAATGTAACAGCCGAGAATTGAAATTCTTCTTCTGAAACAACTTCATTAACATATCCTGTAAGATACATATTCTGGAATCTCTCAGCCTTCACTAATTCATCCATAAGAAATGGTGCCACCTTAAGAGAAGTCTTCTTTTGCAATAATTCTTTTCTATCATATTTCTCAAAGAATTGTTCATATACAAGAGAAAGAGGTATCTTAACATCTATGTCAGGCCCTGGAACAATGCCATCAAAGCTCGTATAACACAGTTCCGATAATATAACATTATCTATTTCATTAAATGGATCCTGTGCAAATGTTATGTCACCTCTCCACTTAATATAATCAATCATATTAGACATCAATTGTTCCTCCACTATCAATTATTATGCTGTAAAATACACAACTAATACTACTGTAAGATTAAGTAAAGCATGGCCTGCATATACAACCCACAATTTATGTGTTTCTTCGTACACATATCCAAGTAACAGTCCTACAAGGAATGCATATATCATCTGTACCCAGTTAAAATGTAATATTCCAAAAAGTGCAGCTGATATAACAACTGTATAACCTACTGTTAACCTCTTCTCTAATTCTCCGCATACTATTCCACGAAATACCAACTCTTCTAATGCTGGCACAATAATAACATTTGCAAGAATCTTAGAGAACATATCACCATCACTAAGGTAATCCTCTGCCTTAGAGAAGGAATCAGATACCTCTGTTAATGGAAAATGTGTAGCAATTAGATTAAGCACAACTCCTAAAGCTATAATTGCTACTATGAATAATAATTCCTTAGGCAGCTTACTTAATTCAAACATAGGCTCAGCTTTTAACACATTAGCATTTCTATACATAAAATACATAATTACTAATGTGATAGCACCAGATATGGCTGCACAATACATACTTGATAATGCTGTTCCAAACATATTCTCGCTTGCATATCTTAGCAAAGAAAAAAGCATATTAAATAGTACGAAATATACAGCTACAGGAAATAAAACTCTATAGAATACATTATTACTCATATTGCCAAACATATTATCTTACCTCCCGCACAAATCTTCTAGCAGTTCATATGCTCTCTTGTTATACAAAGGATGATATGCATTTCTTGCAATCTCACACAAAGGTTCAAGCACAAATTCCCTATTATGCATATCTATATGAGGAATTGTAAGAACAGATGTATTAATAATTTTATCTCCAAAGAGAATAATATCAATATCAATTGTTCTTGGTCCCCACTTCTCTTCCCTTACTCTGTCGTGAGCAACCTCAATATCAAGGCAAACATCTAATAACTCCATAGGAGTATAGAATGTCTCTAGTTCACACACAAGATTCCTAAATTCATCAAGGTCTTCTCTACCATAAGGCTTAGTAGTATATATACTAGATGTTTTAACATTGCGAACCTTTTCTAATACCTTAATATCGTCTATAGCATCATCAAGATAACTATCTCTATCACCCATATTAGAGCCTAGTGACAGATATACCTTTTCCCATCTCTTATGACAAACACATGATATATCTTCAAAATCAGCATCAACAGGTGCATTTGGTTTATGAATTTCAACAGTTACTTCATCAATAATATCATAGCTTTGTAGCAGCATAGTAGCTATTTCTTCAGCAGCTGTTTCAATCAAATCACATCTTACTGATTCTATATAATCTATTACCATATCACATACGCCGCCATAATTAACGGTTCTGTTTAATTCATCTGTATCATAGCTATATTCATCATTAAGGGTACATGTTATATCAACAAGGAATTCCTGACCATCTCTTTTTTCCTCTTCGAACACACCAATATGACTATATACTCTTAATCCTCTAATATTAATATCCATAAATAGCATTTATCCTTTCATTGCTTCAAGCATGTTAAGTAATTTAACATTACTTTTTACATCATGTACTCTGACAAAACTAATATTATTGTAGAATGCATGGGCTGTAATTGCCAATGTACCTTCTAATCTCTCGTTTTTATCTAATGGTGTTACATAGTCTATTACTGATTTATTAGAAGCACCAAGCAGAATATTATAATTATGAACATGAAGCTTCGAAATGTTCTTAAGAATCATAACATCATCTTCATTGCTCTTACCAAAACCTAAGCCAGGATCTATTATTACCTTATCATTACCAAAACCATACTCCTTAAGGCATACAAGCTTTTCGTTAATTTGCAGATTCAGCTCATCCATTGATATAGAAGCTTTACTTCTACTAGGAATATTAATAAACCTATTATGCATTAGGATGTATCCAACATTATTATCTCTAATTATCTCTAGCATATTGTTAGAAAGAAAGCCTATATCATTAATAATATCGACCTTCTCTTCTATTACAACTCTTGCTGTGTCAGGCTTATATGTATCAACAGAAATTGGTATATCATAGTTTTGCTTAATAGCTCTTATTGCTGGAATAATTCTATCAAGCTCTTCCTCTTCAACAATAGGCTTAAAACCAGGTCTTGTAGATTCTCCACCAATGTCAATAATAGCAGCCCCATCTCTTACCATTTCACCAACAGCATATAATACCTTATCAGTATCAATTTCTCCATTGCAAAAAAATCTACCACCATCATAAAAAGAATCAGGTGTTAGATTAAGTATTGCAACTATATGCGTCTTATTATTTTCAAGTTCAACATTTCCAAGCTTCAATTGTTTTCTCCTCCGGTAACCATCTACACGAGCTTGCTGCTTCACATTTATAGCAATCCCTGGATAACTGGTCTGCTATACGAAGAAGATTAGCCCATGTTTCATTAACATTTTCCTCAACTGTATTCTCTCGAATATATGTATATATATCATCTAATGGCATTCTACCACTATGATTATCAATAGCATAACATATTACATTAGTAGAATCATTATCAAACTCATACTCCTCTAGGAGTACTCTTGCGAATTCTGATGAACATTTGTTATGCATACCATCATAATCATCTGCTCTTCCAATGTCATGAAGATATCCCATAATTGCAGAAAGCTCTTCATAGTTATTCAACTCTCTACTCTTAGATAAAGCTGTAAGAATTCTAACAACCTCCCGGCTATGACTAAGATCATGCTTACAATAATATCTTTCAGATTCTATATCATTAATTTTGTTAAGCTTTTCAATATATCTAGAATCACTTAGTATCTTATCAATCATTAGCATTTACCATTTTTTTGAAAGATGCCTTAATGTCTCTAAGATAAGACAAGGAGCCTAAGGCAATTATTATGTCATTGTTATAATCTAAGGCTTTCCTTACTGCATCATCAAAATCTTCAGCAATTGTAACCTCAATATCATATAAGAAACAATCGTTAGCGAGTAAACTAGCCGACATAGCTCTTGGATTATCAGGAGTAACTGTTACAACAGCTTTACCTAGGGGGAGCAATGTCTGAAGAATCTTAGATACTTCCTTATCCTTCAGTACTCCCATTATAAATGTGATACTCTTATCACTAAAGTGATTATCAATGGTTTCTTTAATCCGAAGTGCCGCAGGCTTATTATGACATCCGTCAATGAAGATTAGAGGTTCACTACTAACCTTCTCCATCCTTCCAGGAAGATATGCGTAAGACACTCCCTTTGATGCTTTATAAACATCAATATTAACACCCTGATATCTTAGAATGTGAAGTGTCTCTAGCGCAAGAGTTGTATTATCATATTGAAAATCCCCGAAGAAAGGCACCTTAACATTCTTGAACTCTCGACATGTTACAGTATTACGATTCATAATATACTTAACATGATGATAATCCACGAATTCGAACTTGGCGCCAATCTCTTTGGCATATTCCATTAAAGCATTATTAGCTTCATCCTCCTGCTTTATAGATATACCATAACAATTCTTCTTAAGAATTCCGGCCTTCTGGGTGGCGATTTCACCAATAGTATCGCCAAGTATACCTACATGATCCATTCCTATAGATGTAATTACAGAACATAAGACTTCATCAAACACATTTGTAGCATCTAATAAGCCTCCCATTCCTGCTTCAACAATTGCAAAGTCTACATGATTAGATTCGAAAAATAATAATGCAATGGCAACCTGAACTTCAAATAGTGTAGGCAATTCATCCTCAAACATATCCTTCGTTACATCAATAATATTAGACACGAAGCCTAAGTATTCAATTTCATCTAACTCTTCTCCATTTATTGAATACATCTCGAATTCACTGAACACACATGGAGATGAGAATTTGCCAACTTTATAGCCACATTCCATTAGGGCAAATTGCAACATAGCACAAACGGAGCCTTTTCCATTTGTGCCTGCAACATGAATTACTTTTATTCTCTTCTCAGGGTTGCCTAGCCTGTTAAGAAGAGTCTTCACTCTGTCTAAACCAGGCTTAGTTCCTAATGCACTAATTTTCTGAATAAATGCATCAGCCGTTGCTTTATCTATCATTTCTTAACACCCTTTGTATCTCTGTTACCAATATGAAGCCTGTTAAGAGAAATCTTCTTGCCCTTAACAGTTACCGTCTTATTTCTGCCTTCAGTAATATAATGAATCTTAACAAGTTCATCATCCTTAGTAAGCTTAATTCCTCTAACACCAATAGCACCCTTCTTTTTCTCAGGGATACTAAGGGCATCTATTCTAAGGAAATAGTTGCTCTTAGACTGCATAACAATCGTATCGCCTTCGTCAACAACATATACACACAATAGTTCATCGTCATCCCCTAGCTTTGTGGCAGCAGTTGTTCTTTTTTGTACATCGAATTCATCACCCTCAACTACCTTAACCATACCATGCTTTGTACCAAATACAAGCTTCTTGCCCTTAAGGTTATCTAAAGCTTCTACAAGCAGGAAATTCTCCTTGGAAATGTCGAATTTACTTACATTATCAATTGGAACGCCCTTATCTCTAAACTTACCAAATGGAAGGTCTAATACCTTAATAAGATGCAAGTTACCCTCATTTGTAAATATTCCAAGCTTAGACAGATTCGTTGTAAATATAATCTGCTTACTTTCTTTATCAGCTGCCTCTTTATTACGCTCATAAGTTGGAACATCAATAGTCCTTGCATATCCAAATTTATCAAGTAGTATTACAACATCCATTTCTTCAATAGGCTTTTCTTCATATACTACTTCTGCAAGATTATCAATGACTGTCTTTCTCTCAGTATCAAACTCCTTCTTAATGGCCTTCAAGTCCTTGATAATTGTCTTAGCCATTACAGATTTCTTCTCAAGAATTTCACTATAGGCCTGAATATTCTTCATTGTATTCTCATAATCAGCCATTAAAGCCTGAATTTCCAAACCAACAAGCTTAGATAATCTCATGTCGAGAATTGCCTGTGCCTGTCTTTCTGTAAATTTCAACTTAGAAGCATCCTTCTTAGAGGCATCAGTCTTGAACTTAATACCCTTAGTCTCTCCTGTAACAAGACAGTTCTTAGCATCCTTAACAGACTTACTTCCACGAAGAATCTCAATAATTAAGTCAATTACATCACATGCTTTAATAAGACCTTCCTGAATCTCCTTCTTATCTCTTTCCTTCTGAAGAAGTGTAGTATATTTTCTTGTACAAAGCTCATATTGAAAATCAACATTATGTCTGATTATTGGGACAATACCCATTGTCTCAGGTCTTCCATTAGCGACAGCTAACATGTTTACACCGAATGTATCTTCTAGTTTTGTCTTCTTGTATAGAAGGTTACATACATTTTCTGCATCAGCACCCTTCTTAAGCTCTATTACAATTCTTATTCCTTCTTTAGATGATTGATTGGAAATATCAGTTATATCCGTAGTCTGTTTCTTCTCAACTAGACTATATACATCATTAAGAAATTTACCAATATTAGCACCAAGCATTGTATATGGAATCTCCTTAATCACAATAGCCTGCTTGCCACCTTTTAGCTTCTCAATCTCTACCTTGCCTCTAATCTTAATCTTACCTGTACCAGTAGAGTAGATTTCAAGGAGGTCGTCCTTATTTGTAACAATTCCACCAGTAGGAAAATCAGGACCCTGAATAATCTCAAGCATTTGTGCTGTGTTAATATCAGGATTCTTCATATAAGCAATTACACCATCAATCACCTCTGACAGATTATGTGTAGGAATTGAAGTAGCCATACCAACAGCAATTCCTTCTGCACCGTTAATCAATATATTCGGAATTCTTACTGGCAGCACTTCAGGTTCTTTTTCTGTCTCATCAAAATTAGGAACAAAGTCTACTACATCCTTATCAAGATCAGCTAAATATGCGTCTTCTGTGACCTTACGAAGTCTTGCTTCAGTATAACGCATAGCAGCAGGATTATCTCCCTCTTTAGAGCCGAAATTACCATGGCCATCAATAAGTGGCAATCCCATCTTGAAATCCTGAGCAAGTACAACTAATGCACCATATATAGAAGAATCACCATGTGGGTGATACTTACCCATTGTATCTCCAACGATACGGGCACATTTTCTATGTTGCTTATCATGTCTTATACCAAGTTCATGCATATCATATAACGTACGTCTCTGAACAGGCTTCAACCCATCCCTTACATCAGGAAGAGCACGAGACACAATAACAGACATAGCATAGTCTATATATGATTTTTGCATTATTTCAGAATACTCCATATGGAGTAATTGTTCTGGCTTAGCCATTAATTATTCCTCCTAATTACATTAAGTATCTAATTCAGCTTCTTTGGCATGTTCATATATAAATGCTCGTCTAGGTGGCACTTCATTGCCCATAAGCATTTCTGTAACATCACTTGCCATTCTACCGTCTTCAATCTCAACCTTCTTTAGAATTCTTCTTTCAGGGTCAAGTGTTGTCTCCCATAATTGCTCGGCATCCATTTCACCAAGACCTTTGTATCGTTGCAATGTAAATGGACCCTTATGTCTCTTACGATATTTCTCTAATGCCGCATCATCATATAGATATTCTTCTTCTCCCTTGCTAGGAATTGCCTTATATAATGGTGGCATAGCAATATATACATGTCCTTCGTATATAAGCTCTGGCATAAATCTATAGAACAATGTCAGAAGCAAAGTAGATATGTGAGCTCCATCAACATCGGCATCGGCCATAATTATAATCTTGTCATAACGAAGCTTAGATATATCGAAATCATTACCATAGCCCTCTGAAAAACCACATTCAAAAGCACTAATCATGGTCTTAATCTCAGCATTTGCAAGAACCTTG
>Ga0256405_10011067_pt1 | contig 11647 bp, 15 predicted proteins | sample RumenRJG_02DNA_FD_189096 | JGI IMG/M metagenome (GOLD analysis project Ga0256405, IMG submission 189096) | Bovine rumen microbial communities from Lethbridge, Alberta, Canada - RJG_02 | ecosystem: Host-associated > Mammals > Digestive system > Stomach > Rumen | place: Canada: Alberta...
ATAAATACTCAATCAGATACTTATCATAAGTAAATAAGTTTAATTAAAAAAATACAATCAAATACTATCTTAAAATAAAAATACCAAACAAACAAACATTTAAAAAATTATCGAGTTAACTCTTAAAGAATCCGAAATCTTTATGCTCATCATAGTATTTGGTAATTTCTTTTGGATAATGGATGGATTTGTTGCCGTCCATATCATGATTAGTCCAGACTCCCAAAAGATTAAATTCATCATTTACCCTAACAGGTATGAAATACCTAAGCCCATTATCATCCAAATCAACAAGTTCCAGTTTTACATCATCACGAGCAAATATTCCAAGGCCATAATACTGGTTTTCACCAACCCAATAACAATTGGAAGCAAAATCTTTATATTCAATTGAATCTATTATTGATGGATTTTCACATTCCTGAATCACATAGATGTCTGCATCTTCTTCAAGAATAGCCGGAAACTTTTCGCTGAATTTACCGTTGCAGTTCCAACTAATTATTTTCATGATCGTACTCCTTAAATAAAATCTCCTTTTGGTCTTGCTTCAATTCCCAATTTCTTATACATTCTTCTAGTGTTAGGATTGGATTCAATAGCTAAGTATTTATCCACATCATCACCGTGCTTTGGAATGACCTCATTTTCCATCCAGTACTTTTTGACTTGCGGTGGCTGGGCACCAAAATTCCAGTATGATTCATCAACTTCAAAGCCCGTTTTTTTCCTTAATATCTCTAAGTATTTTATGTGAACGTTTATATGGACTTGCTGTTATTAAAATAACATAATTGTCCTTAATCAGTTCAATCAAATCCAGTTCATACTGCTGTGATTTGATTTTCTTTTCAAGAGGATAATTCCAGATTTCCTTGGAATTAGCTATCAGCGTATAGTTCAAATCCAAAAGAATGATTTTGTCTTTAGGAATTTCCAATTTTTTCTCACTGGCTAATTCTTCCTCGTCATCCGGTGACAATTTGATTCCACATGAATTGCAGAATTCATTTTCCCGTTTATTTAGAGTTCCGCATACACGGCAGCAGTTGATATCTAAAACTAATGGGGCATGATCATAGTCTGTCTGATTCGTTATATATAGCAGTCATTAAGTGTTTTTTCTAATGTCTTGGAAACTAAAAAGTAGTCAAGTCTTATTCCCTTATTTTCAGCTTTTAACTCTTTACTTGCCCACCATGTATAGTTGTCTCCTTCCTTGAGGAAGTAACGAAAAGCATCAGTGTATTCTTTTAAGATTTCTTTGAACCATTCCTGTTCTTCTGGCATGAATCCTGATTTGTTTTTCATAAGCTCAGGTCTTTTGGAATCAATTTTGGCAGCCATTCTGTTAAAGTCACCACATACAACAACAGGCTTTTTTGAGTTTTTGAAATATTTTGTAAACTCATCAAAGAACCTGTATTTCCTTTTAAGCTTATCATCAGAACCGGCACCGGATGGTGAATAGACTTTAAAAAGATTAAAGTTTTCAAATTCCAAGCGAATGACCCTTTCTTCCTGGTCGAATTCATCATCGCCAAATCCTTTATCAACAGACAGAGGTTCTATTTTGGTATAAACGGCAGTTCCATAAAACCTTGAATTTTTAGATGCAGGATAACTGTAAAGTGAATATCCATCAATTTTCGGAACATCTTTCGTTTTGATTTCCTGAATGCATAATATATCAGGGTTTTCCTTTTTGATAAGGTCTTCCAGATTTCCGCTTTTGAATTTTGACTTTATTCCATTAACATTCCAGAATATAATTTTCATTAAAACCACTTTTTTATAAATATGTTGTTAATAAGTTATGTTATTTGATAAATTTATAATTAATGTTGAGGAATCATATTCATAATAATTAAACTTCATTTATCCAGAAAAAAGTTCAAATGCAAACAAAAGAGAAAATTAAAATAATAAATTAAACTTATGTGTATATAAGGTGATAAAGTGAATAATGATAAAATAATTATTGCTTTAGTTGTTGTATTAATAGTTATTCTTGCAGCTGGTGTTTTGTTTTTAAATCCTGGACATGCTAAAGTCGATTCAAAAGTTATTGTAACAAGCAATACTACTTTGCATGATGGAGAAAATTTTACGATTAGGCTAACTGATTTGAACAAGACCCCAATAGCTAATCAACGAGTTAATATAACTATAATTGATGCTAATGGTGAAAATAATCCCCAAACTGTAACTACTGATGCAAATGGGGATGGAAATCTGCAGTTGAATGGTTTGAATCCTGGTGAGTATACATTTAATGTAACTTATGGAGGTAATGAAAATTATACTGGCTGCAATTTAACTCCAAAAATTACAATAGAGAAAAAAGTAGATGAAAAAACTACACAAACCACACAATCAACTCAAGATAATGAAAAACCTGCTGATGATTTAGGACTTTCACAGCATAAAGCCAATGATTATGAGTATGTTGGCACATATGCTGATGGTGAACATTACAAAGTCCGTGGTGGGGGCGAATTAGTGATGCATGGCGATGCATATGAATATTATGATGGTCGTGGAAATGTTGTGGGAGGTCTTAATGTATAATTTCACAACCATCCATTTAAATCATAACTTCTTTTAGAAGTAAGTTCAGTGCTTGTTTTTAATATTTTCTTATTTTTCTTATTAAAGTACAATAATTCCATTAGTAATTCTCTATGAAGATTTGGGAAATTAAAAGAAAATAGTATAATACTAACTAATATCATCATCTTCAGGTATAAATATTAAATATAATTCATTTTTTCTTATTTCAACAAAATTATATATCAAACCATATTCATTTAAAGCTTTAAAAATATTTTCAGCATCCAAATCAGCAATTATAGGTGAAGTAATAAAAATAGGCATTATTTTACAATTATTTAATGAAGTTGAAATAAAAGCATTAATACAATATCCTACTTGGTTATATGTTAATTTCTTTTTATAATCAGGTAAATTATTTTTTAATAAATTATCCCATTTTTCTTTATAACTACAAATTTCAATAAAACATGGCGGAGTGAAAGGCTCATAATTAACATTATAATGTTGAATTATTCCTTTAATGGATTCGGATATCCATCTACCATTCCATTTAAATTTAAGGAGTTTATTTTCTTCATCAATTTTAAAAAGATCTTCTTCAGAAGAATGCATTTTTATTAATTCTTTTATTTGAAAAATATCTTCATCTACTTCTTCTAATTTAGCTGAGCACATTGGACAGTAATTAAATTCATCATAATATATTTCATCACAGTCAGAACAATATTTTACCATTGAAATCACCACAAATTTTTTATTTCAAATCACAGCAACATATCTCCCAAAATCCATTAGAACACATTATCTTCTTTTTTAACTTCTGGATTGATATATCCACTAATCCTTTTAATTTCTAACTCTTTTAAAACAGTAATGAATGATTTTATTTTTTCCTACTTTTTTAGTAAGCACTGATGAAAATTTTAGTTTATCACCAAATGCTTTTAATACATTTGTTCTATTAAGAACTAATTACATAACCATAAATCATAAGTTTTTGAATATCTAATAATCACCCATATTTAAATAATTATTTTTTATAATTTCTGTGAATAATTCCTCCAATTCTAAATATAACATAATAGAATATACCACCAAATGTTATTAATACAATATAAGGAAGTTTATAAGAAAGACTTGTAACACCAAATAATAAAACAAAAATATCTGCAATAATAAATAACATCAAAATCATTGTTCCAAAAATCTTAGAGACAGAATACCTAAGCATTCCAAATTCTTCATCTTCAATAGTGAAAAGTTTGATTATTATAGGGTTATTTCCATAATAAAATGATTTTTTTGTTAATTTGTATCCGCAATCAGGACAATAAATGTCATTTTTTGAAAGTATACTCGAACAATTAGGGCAAGTTCTAAACATAGGTTTATATTCTATTTTAGGTTTAGATTTATTAGTTTCAAATTGAGATGTAACTTTAGATTTTACATAAGTTGTATTATGATTTTTTTGATATGATTTATACGTATTAGGCTTATTTAGGGAAGTTAATTTTGATGTTTTTTCTTGTTTATTGATTGTTTTATTTGAATCATACCCTTTCGTATTTGTTTCAATTTTTATATTTTTTTGCTTATAGATTTCCTGATTAGAATCTTTTTTAGCAATGTTCTTTACAGATTTATAATCAATCTTTTTAATGGCAGCTAAACGAACATCATCATAAGAACTATTTTCAGCAATTTTCTTTAAAATTGATTTATTTTTAATTAACTTAAATGCTGCTAAACGAACATCTTCATAAGGTGAATCAGTAATTTGATATAAATACCCCTCACTATCAATATTTTTAACTGCTGCTAAACGAACATTTTTATCAGAATCATTTTTAGCAATATAACTTAAAGTTGGATTGTAACTAATCTTTTCAACAGCTGCTAAACGAATCTCCGGATGAGAATCATTTTTAGCAATATCAGATAAAACACTTTCACCATTAATATTTTTAACAGCTGCTAAACGAATCTCTAGATGAGAATCATTTTTAACAATATCCTTCAAAACATTATCATCATATATCCTTTCAACAGCTTTTAAGCGAACCCATGGTTCAGAATCATTTTTAGCAAGATTTATTAAATCAGATTTGCTAGTAACTTTTCTAACATCTTCTAAACGATTAACAACCTTTTTATTAGAAATAACATGTTTATATCGAGCCCCATATTTTCTGTTATGTTCTTTAATTGCATCACCAGCATATTTATAAATACTCCTTTCCATAACTATACATCCGTACATATATCTAAAAACATTATATTAAATAATCTATTTATTTTTCATAGCCCTTGTCGGTAATTTCTTAATTTTAAAAGCCATTACCATAGTAGTGTTTATATTGTGTATTATATTTTTCAACAAAAACATATATAATTTGTGTATAAAAAAATATAAGATTTGATTATGGCCAAATGAAACTATGATTTATCCTATTAAATGAATATTCTCAAGATTTAAACCGCTTAACTGCATACTTACATCACCATCACATCAGTTGTAACAGTCTTGGGATTTTCACAGCCATTTGCGTCAATTATGGTAATATATACTGCATGATTTACAATATAATTAAACAAATTAATTAATCACCAAAATTAAATTCGTCGTAATCATGATGTGCGGTATTATCATGATAATTAATGTGATTGGTTTGTTCAAGCATAATTATTAAAATATTATAATAATTAAAAAAGATTAATAATACAATTTAAACACAACTTTATATAATATTAATTACTAAACTATTAATGCAAAATAAAAATGGTGCGAGTAAAAATGGAACTAGATATGCATGCAATACTTGGAATAATAACTGTACTAGTCATATGTCTTATATTGGGTAGTTTTAGTATTATAAAATATATGATTATTGGTTTTATTATTATGGTAGCAGTTTTCCTCGTTTTGGATTTGCTTGGAATTTTAAAAGTTTAAGTCATAAAAATATGATATTTTGATAATAATTAATTTAATATTTTTGTTGTGAATCTCTACAGATATGTGGAATAGTTTTAAAACTCAAATTTATTATATGATAAATAGAAAAAGAGTTGAGAATAAATCCCAACATCTGATGTTTGAAGCTGCAAAGCTTCCCTGCAGTAATGCGCCAGCCATAATGTAAATGTTAAAAACCAATTTAGGTATGATAAATCCCCCGCTTCGGATCATATTGTACATAAAGGCCGCTTTTGGCATCATATTTAACATCCTGGCCACTAATCCGTTCCGCGCGAAGGGCCTGCTCTTTTGTTATACCAAGACTATCAGCTTCAGGACCTTCCAGATAATCCCCACTATTAGTGCTTCCTACACTTTCAGTAACGGCTTTTTTAACAGTGAACTGTTGGGCTGAAGAGCAGTTCAGATAATTATCGTTACCGGCATAACTGACAGTTACATTATATTCGCCGTCACTTTTATCCAATATTAAAGCAGCAATTCCCTCGCCATTAGTAACTGCTGAATGATAATCCCGATTCCCGTCTTTATCAGTTACAGTTATATTTACGGTCTGATTGGCCAATGCTGTTCCATTTGCATCAGTCAATCTAATCTGTATTGAATCACCTTCCTTAAGTTCCGGCCCATTTGCAAAGGTTAAATTTGTGTTTTGTTTATTTGCATGAGGCATTATTGCAACTAAACCGGCTAAAAGAAGTATAACAATCACAACTAGAAGACAAATAATAATTTTATCGTTTTCCATCAAATCACCCAAATATTAATATAATTTAATATTGTGTTAAACATGTATATAACGATTGTCTAAAAGCATTTGACATTATCAAAAAAAAAGAGAATTGGTTAATTATTAATACTTGAAATCATCCCTAATCAAATTAAAAATGAATTATTAACCATAAAAAATGATATAATGCAAATAATTCTTTTGCATATGAATTCAAATAGTGAACATAATAAGACAAATATAAAAATTACACTTCAAGCACATTTTAGCTATTCAGTTTACTTAGAATCTTCAACTTTCGGTGCAATAAAGCAACTTCTCAAAATATAAATGAAAATCATCAAAACAGAATACAAAAGAGTGTGAAGATGAAAAATGGCTTAATATCATTGATAAAAAAAGATTAAAAAATTAGGAAAAATCTATATTTTAAATTAAAAGTAGAAGAAGTTGTAACTTTCTAGACTAATAAAAACTTAAAATACCCATTAAATTATCATGATTATATTTCAAAACATCAATTGCATCTTCTCTTCTAAAATAAGAGTTGTTCCGATTGGTCCCGCCATGAAAAAACAATCATTACATCATTTTAATTTATATTAGTGGCAATAGACTTTCTTTTAGTTCTGGAAGCTCTTCAGTTATGGTGTGCCATAACACTTCAAATTCAAAATGTTCATATTGATGAGTTGCAAAGTTCCTCATTCCTTTGATTTGCTTCCATGGAATATTGTCATGTTTTTCTTTAAACTCATCGGACAATCTTGAAACATATTCTCCAATTTGAACAATGCACATGCTTGTAGATAACTGAAAAGATTGTGATGTTTGAAAGAGAAAATAATCTCGTTCATATTCATCCAACAGGTTATCTACAATGTCACAGTATTCAATAATTTTTTGAACATGTTGAATGTCCTTATTTTTCATAGATAAGAACTCCGTCTTTTTTAATTAATGCTAAAAAGGTTTTATCTTCAATTCCTGTTGATACAACATCAACATGACACTTGAAAATTTCCTCCAAGTCTTGGACAAATCCAATATAGTCCAATAAACCTTTTATATCCCCACGATCAATGAAAAAATCCAAATCACTATCCTCATTAGCTTCTCCTCGAGCATATGATCCAAACAGACTCATACTGTCAACACCATACTCCTGTGCGATTGGAATAGCCTTTTGCTTAATTTCTTCAATAGTGTAAATCATGAAAAATCACCTTTCAATAATATTTATTATCACATTCATATATAATAACTTATTTGAAATATAAAACCACATTAACTTCTCACAAAATAATTATATTGGAATCATAAATTATTATCTGAGGCTCATTTTTAAGTCTAATCATTTAATCACATCAGGACAATGCAAAGTCAGAATCATATAATCTTAAAGAAATTCCTAATTCCTGACTTATATAATCCTGAATCCTGTTGAATTCAATTTCTAATGAATTTAAATTCATGTACTCAAATACTTTAGGATTACCATCACACCAATCATATATTTTTTTAACATTCAAAACATAATCTGATAATAATTTTAATAAATCATTTTTCATTTCTAAATTTAATGTTTCATTTTCTAAAACCATACTTAAATAATCAAGAGATCCTGAAACAATTATGCTGTTATTGCACTTGCCAAAATCAGCAAAATAATCTACATAATAATTAATTTGATCCAATAGAATTTCTTTCTTATTATCCAGATTATCATCAATGACAATTATTTCATAGGGATTATTGTTTTTAAATAAATTTAGTCTGATTATATCGTTATAGGCATTACCTACTATTTCAGAATCAATGTGTGGTTTAATTACTTGCAATTTCTCAATTGCATCTTCACGGGTAAAATTCTCTTCACTGCCCATATAATATAAAATTGTGGATGCTGATTCTAAATAGTGGATGCTTTTTCCATCTACAAAGTCATTAAATGAATTAAAATCAAAACCCTCAATTTCTAAAGGAGAATATTTTAGGACATCTTCATTATAGTATTCATCTGCCAATGTGCTTGAATAAGGGCCTCTAATGTATAAGCTATATTTGTAGGAATGTTTCCATCCAAAATATTTAGCAATATAAACAAATTTTTGGACTTTTAGTCTGAAATCAAAGTCATTTCTGATTTTTTCAGTGAAATCCTCAGCATCACGAAATGACAGTGAATCTTTTACATAATTTATGAAATATACAAAATGGCCAATGGTGCTCATAAAAAAATCTCCTTATAAGTAATATAATATATGCCCATGTATAATATATAAATCTATCGTTAATTCTTAAATAGCAAAAATATTTAATATAATTCTCAAATAAAGCAAATAAACTATTATAAAAACAATTTTTCAAAAATAAAGCAATATTGCATTGATAATATGAAATTATAATGATAAACTTAAAATGTGTATAGACCCTATTTATCAATGCCCGGATTATGAATCCGCTCAAAATGATTTCCAAAAACTAGTCTAATGATAACTTGAAAAATCAAGATCATCAATTGTTTGAAGTAATTAATTAAAAAAACTTCTAACCATTGATTATTTCATCTTTCAGTTTATTAAATTCATTCTCATCAACAATGCCGTCATCGAGCAATTGCTTCAGTTCTTTTAATTTATCAATTTTACTTTCAGAAGCATTATTTTCTACATTGGCAAATTTTTGCATGTCTCTTGCTTTTATTTTATTTTCAAGGGTTTGCAGTTTTCCCTTATCCGAACCGGCCTGTTGAGTTCTGTAATGCAGGCCATTATAATCAAAATCCATCTTTATATCGCTCCACAGATTTCTGGTACTTTGATGCAGGCTAAAATTTTCAATATCTTTAATGGGAATGACTTCTTCTGTTTTTTTAATGACGATTGAATCATCCCTAAACTCATTTATGCCTCCCAAATGAGGAATTTTAGCCCTTTTTCTGCCGGTTTTTTCAAGGTTTTTTTGATATTCATTGGCGGGATTATCAGGCTGGAAATCAATTTTTGTTCCGCAGTTTGTGCAGAAACGGGCACTGTCATCTAACTGGATACCGCATTCAGTGCAATATTTTACCATTTAATCCCTCAGCTTATAAATCATTGAGATCTATTGTATCATTTACATGAATTCCCATGTTGATTTTGTTTGCTGAGTTATATGCATCATATATTGCATAACCCCATACGATCAGCCATGTTATCCAACCAATAATTATAAGCATTAAAAATCCGGAAATTACAGCGCCTATAAAAAGCAAAATTCCTTTTTTAGTTAATCCCAGATAAATTTGGCCCAAACCGACTATTAAAAAAGATAATATTGCAGCTAAAATAGGGCTTTTTTGATTAGCCGGAACTGTATTTTGAACAACAGCCCTGGATTCAGAAGAAGTTGGAGCTCCACAGGATGGGCAAAACTTAATATTTTCAGCCATCTTAAATCCGCAGTTTGCACAGAATTTAGTCTTGTTTACATTTTCAGAATTCTCATGAACGATTTCACTGCCGCAATTTTGACAGAATTTAACATCATCTTTTACTTCCGTTCCACAATTTTGACATGATACCATGATAATACCTCACACAAATATTGTTTTTAGAATAATAATAAATTGTTAGTAATATATTATTTATTCTATATAAGATATAAATATTTGGGAATAAACCACAAATGTGAATTAACACATTATCCCATATAATTTATTATGATAAATGCAATAGCTATAATGTAATATAAGATAAACGGACCATGGGTAGCCGGAATACAAAGCAGGCAATAACCTAAAAAGATTATTAACATTACATATATTATGTATTTAAGAATTTTACCTGCCTGTTCATTTTTGAAAAGAATCAATAACAATATAGATGGTATTAACAAGCATATTGACATGAAAAAGCTGTAACATGCATCTGATGCTGGAATAAAGCCTGAACTTGAAAATTCAGTTGTGAAATACACAAAAAGAAGTCAAACAACAAAAACAATAATTCCTACAACTAATTTCTTTTTATAATCAAATTTATCTTTAAAGCTCATTTTTTCATCTAATTTCATTAGCTGATTATATATTAAATTTAAAAAGCATATAACTCAAATAAAACATTTGCTTTCATTAAAAAGAACATTTTTAGGAAATAGAAAGTGTAAAAATAAAAACATCATTTCATTTAAGAAAATTAAATAAGATTAACTGCAAAACAAAATTTCAAAAATTTTCTCAGAGTAATACATCTTTAATAGGAACCCGCATAAAATAAGTAAAAGTTTTAAATCAATGCCTACAACATGTTTAATATATGTTTGAGTAGGTAGACATTGATTTAATCCAATCATTCAAAATTTAGAATTTAAGTACCCGAAGTGGATTTTAAACTCTAATGAATATTATGAAATAGATTATATATAAAGTTTATTGTTTTTTAATTTTTAAACTGTAGAAAGTGTCGATTAGAATCCAACAAACCCGAACATAACTTTTTAAAGCTATCGCTAAACAATGAGCCTAATATTTGAAGATTCCTACAGTTTAAAGGAGAAATTCATCATGACATCGGATTAATTATATATAATCCATATAATGGCATATGCAAAACACCATGTTATGATGGTGCATATGAGCATTACAATCCAAAGTTTCCTTTGGATACTCATAAGGATTCCTCCATTTTGAATAATTGGATTTGCCAATAGGAGAGTTCATTAAAACAGTTGTTCTAAATTCCCCCATAAGCAATATTATTCTACCCATAATAATACCACCCCCTATTGGATCAAGAGTTTGATTAGACATGTTTTAAATTTTATGCCTTAAATACTTTTATTTATTCTATAGATAGAGCAATATTGCTTTAATCAAGTAAAAATAGCTTTAAAGTTATTGACAAAAATTTTGGTGATAGTCATTAATTCTACAATTCATAAGAGAAGTTATATATCTTCAATTATTAAGATAACTTTTGATGCATGGTTTTTTGCTTTTCCCTTAATCTTTTCGATTTCGTCAGTATTGGTTCTCAATTCAAAAGAAACTCCTCCAGTGAATACATAATCCACGAATTCCATTCCGCAAAGTCCGTACATTGATTTTCAAATCAACCATCTACACAGATATTCCAGACATTACCCGAAGTCTTACCTGCCACTGCACAGGATTTGTTTAATCCCGTTTATGGGAATAATGAAAAATAATAAGTATTTAAATTTGATTTAAAATATAAATTCCCACCAATACTCAAAAAAATATATTAGGGACTGTCCACTAATTAATTTTTTGTTAAATTAAAGTTACATTTAGATTTTGGGATATTTTTTTGATGTTAATCACTATTGCTTCGAGTTTTAAGTCTATATCTACATTTTCTATTCCTATTCTT
>Ga0256405_10011068_pt1 | contig 11647 bp, 12 predicted proteins | sample RumenRJG_02DNA_FD_189096 | JGI IMG/M metagenome (GOLD analysis project Ga0256405, IMG submission 189096) | Bovine rumen microbial communities from Lethbridge, Alberta, Canada - RJG_02 | ecosystem: Host-associated > Mammals > Digestive system > Stomach > Rumen | place: Canada: Alberta...
ATAATTCTTAATGCCGAAGACCACGCATAACTGACTGTTCCCATATGTGGGAATGACACTTTCTTCTTATATTTTTTGCTGGCGTTATCTATCATATTTATCCTTTAAAATTCAAATCAGGATGACGTGCAGCCGTAACTTCATCTATCTTTTTGACAGGTGTTGTATGCGGTGCGTCAAGAACATTTTGCGGATTTGTTTTACATTCATTTGCAATCTTAATCATTGTATCAACAAATTCGTCCAAAACTTCTTTATTTTCTGATTCTGTCGGCTCAATCATTATTGCTTCGTGCACAATTAACGGGAAATATACCGTTGGAGGATGAGTGTTTCCGTCCATAAGTGCCTTTGCAATATGCAATGTCGAAACTCCGTTTTCTTCTTTCTGCTTTTCTCCCGTTATGACAAATTCATGCATACACGGCTGATTATAGGGCAAATCATAATATTTTTTGAGTTTTTCTTTTAAGTAATTAGCGTTTAAAACAGCGTTTTCCGTTGCGTGTTTGAGGTTTTTGCCCATCATTAGTATATAAGCATACGCCCTGACAAGAACTCCGAAATTCCCGCAAAAATCTTTTACACTGCCAATTGAATTTTTTATATCATAGTTTCTGAAATATTTTTGCCCGTCAAAATCTATAACAGGTTTTGGCAGATAATCTTTTAACTTTTCGGAAACAGCAACAACACCTGCACCGGGGCCTCCTCCGCCATGAGGAGTTGAGAATGTTTTGTGAAGATTAAGATGGACAACATCAAACCCCATAAGTTTCGGATTTGTATAACCCATAATTGCATTGAAATTTGCACCGTCATAATAGAGCAGAGAGCCGTTTTCGTGCATTATATCAGAAATATCTTTGACATTTTCTTCAAATATTCCAAGTGTATTAGGGTTTGTCATCATAATCCCTGCAACATCTTTATCAAGAACTGATTTTAATGCTTCAATATCAACCTGTCCTTTATCGTTTGATTTAATTTCAACAATATCAAATCCTGCCATTTTGGCACTTGCCGGGTTAGTTCCGTGCGCACTGTCGGGAATAATAACTTTTGTCCTTTTTTCACCGATAGTATCAAAATATTTTTTGATAATCATCATCCCTGTCAGTTCGCCGTGCGCGCCGGCTGAAGGCTGAAGCGTGATACCATCCATCCCCGTAACCTCTAAAAGCGCTTTTCCAAGGTTATACATAAGTTTTAATGAACCCTGCGCCTCATTATCATTAACATTAGGGTGAATATCAAAACCCTCAAGCGATGATAAAAATTCATTTACTTTCGGATTATATTTCATAGTACATGAACCAAGCGGATAAAAACCTTTTTCAATACAAAAATTGAGGTCTGAAAGACCTTTATAGTGGCGCATAACGTCAAGTTCGGACAACTGCGGAAGTCCGACTTTTTCGTTTCTTAAATTACTTTCAGGCAGAAAATCAATACTTTTTGTTTCGTTTAAAAGATTTATTCCCTCTGCCCCGTTAGATTTTTCAAAAATTGTTTCCATTAGTTTATATTATCCCTTGTTTTGCCAAATCTTTTTTGATTCTGTCAAGTCCCGACTGAATTATTCTTGATATTCTTGACTGAGAAATATTGAATTCATCTGCTATCTCTCTTAACTTTTTATCCTTAAAGAACTTACATTCAATAAACTCTTTTTCTCTTGCAGGCAGTTTTTCCATTGCTTCTAAAATACCTTTTTTAAGTTCGGTAAATACAATACTTTCTTCCGGATTTTTATCGTCTGATTTAATTTGTGTCGGCACTTCCGCATCCTGAAGTTCGTCTATTGAAAGAATATTTTTATAAACCTCTGCCCTGATTTCAACCGGATCCTGTTCGATAATTTCGCCGGATTCGTCAAATTCAGGTTCTTCCTGTTTTTTGTTCTTTAGGGTGTACCATTTGTATCTTCTGCGAACTTCGTTTCGTATTGCCCATTTTATTGCCGTAGAAAGATATGTGTTATTGTATTGCTCAGGGTTATTGTTCTTGAAAAGAATATAAAGTGCATGCGTCCCTATATTAACAAGTTCAGGCAGTTCAATAAGATGCGAGGATGAAAATTTCTGATACTCCACCTTCGCTATTATTTCAATTAAATCTTTATATTCTCTTAGTTTTCTATCTTCAACTGACATCGTTTTTGTATAAATAAACTGTAATATTACACTAATATTCTACCAAAAAAATATTATAATGTATAAATGTATATTGTAACAAATTTGTAAAGAAGCGCAAATTTTTCATGAATAATGTTTTATTATATATGTGTGGTGTATTTACATTAGCGATTGTGTGTAAGGAGTAATATGTACAGCGGTGAATTTTTAAAATTTTTGTACGGTTATCAAAAAGAAGAAATTAAAAAGAAAGAGCCGAAATCTTATGAAATTCGCTTTAAAAACGGGCGTGGCGGTAAACCTGCTCAGGTTTTTGTTTCTATTGATAATAAATAATAAAAAAATTAAGAAATTTTAATTTTGCTAAATTTATATAGCAAAAAATATTTTTACGTGATTTATTAGGATACATGGAGGGAAAAACATGCAGGTTAATTCAATAAACAGTTATAATCCAAATTTTGGTGCAAAAATAAAAATTTCTAAGGCTGCAAAAGAAGATTTACGTGACGCAGCAATACTTTCAGGTTTTGGAACATCTTTATCAGGAACAGGAGCATTATCTTGTCTTCCTGCTTCTGATCCGGTACATCACATTCACTCGGCAGCAAAAGTTCTTGACTGCGGGTTTGCTATCGGCGGTTCTGCGACATCAGTCGGCGGAGCAACATCAATGAAGCTTGCTCATTCGATATTAAAAGATGGTATTAAAAAGATTAAAATTCCTTCATAAAAATTACAAAAGTTTATTTTTTGTTTAATTGAAAAAATCTTTATTGTAATATTTTTGTATGGATATTTCGGAAGTTAAACTTTTATGGGATAAGATAAAGCAGGAGTTAGTTTCTTCTGTGCCGGATCATGTTTACAGTGCATGGATTACTCCTTTGCATGCTGTTGATTTTGAAAATAACACTCTTGTGCTTTTATCTCCTCAGCAAATGTCGGTTAATATTCTCAAAACTTTTTGGTATGAAACGATTAAAAGTGCTGTATCTGATGTAATAGGTGAAAATGCTTCATTTTCAATAAATTATGATGCGGAACTCGGCAAAAAATATATAATTGAGAGGAAAAAGCAAGCCTCAAAAATATTATCAGGACAAAGCATTGAGGATATTAAGAAGGAAGAAGATAAAAAATCTCAGGCACAAATGCAGTCTGATGCCCATTTGAATCTTAATTTGAAATTTGACAATTTTGTTGTCGGTGAAAACTCCGAATTGGCATATAAAGCATCTTTAAAAGTTGCGCAGGAACCGGCAAAAATATATAACCCATTATTTATTTACGGCTCATCGGGGCTTGGCAAAACTCATTTGTTGCAGGCTATCGGACATTATGCCCTGTTTAATACAAAATTGAAAGTCCGTTATCTGCGAATGGAAGAATATTTTAAGGAATGGGTAAAATGCTTTCAGAGTGCAGACCGTACATGCAACGAATCCATGATGAGAAAATTTCGTCAAAAATTCCAAAATGTTGATATTTTGCTTATGGATGATATACAGTTTATTGAATCAAAAGCAAAGACTATGATGGATTTCTTCCAGACATTTGAGGCTTTGTATAACAGTAAAAAACAAATAGTAATAGCATCTGACCGTCAGCCAAAAGATATACCGAGTCTTGACGACAGGTTGCGTACTCGTTTTGAAATGGGACTTGTGTGCAATATTAAATCACCCGATTTTCAGACACGATTAGAAATTTTGAAGGCTTATGCAAACGAATTGCAGGTTACTTGCACAGACGATGTCTTTGAATATATTGCACAGCATTTTACAAACAACGTAAGGGAACTAAAAGGTGCTTTTAACAGTGTATATGCTCAGGCTGAACTGTTAGGCAAAGAAATTAATATTGAAACTGCTCAAAAAGCACTTAATCTCGAACTGAAAAAACGTGAAATTACACCTGATATCCTGACTGATAAGGTAGCAAAATATTTTGATGTATCGGTTAAGGATATAAAAGGCAGTGCAAGAAATCAAAAGGTTACAAAAGCCCGTCAGATTGCTTTGTATTTGTGCCGTGAAATATTAAAAATGAGTTATGAAAGTATAGGCGATTATTATCACAAAAAACACCCGACAGTTATTTATTCCTGCCGTGATGTAATAGGCGAAAAAATTAAAACTGATGCGGATTTAAAACAAACTATAGATGAAATTACGTTATCTTTAAAGGATTAAATTATGTACGATTATATAAAGGGGATATTTACATATAAAAATGCACTTGCAAAAGGCTGTATTGCCACTGTTGAAACGGGCGGAATCGGGTATTTACTTGAAATTATGCACAGGGACTATAATTTGCTCACTGATGAAAACAAGAATGTGACGATGTATTGTGCATTATTGCATAAGGAAGATAAAATGTCGCTTTGCGGTTTTTTAAAACGTGAAGACAGAGATATGTTTAATATTCTGACTTCCGTTTCAGGTGTCGGTTCAAAGATGGCTCTTGCGCTTTTAGATACTTTTCAGGTTACTGATTTAGTAGGATTTGTTCTTGATGAGGATTATAAATCAATTACTTGCGCAAAAGGCGTAGGTCAAAAACTTGCGCAAAAAATTATTCTTGAATTAAAAGGAAAATTAAATTCGTATAAAGATTTGGATATTAAACCTCAAATTGTATCTAAAGAGGGATTTAAAGACCAAAATGTCGAAGATGCCCAAATGGTTTTGGCTTCATTAGGGTACGACAATAAGGAAATAAATTCAGCACTTGAACATGCCCTTAAAACACTTGAACCATCATCGAGTGCAGAAGAAATACTAAAAAAATCCCTTCAGATTTTATCTGTTTAAACTATCCCCAAAAGTACAGGCAGAACAACCATTGCAACAAGTCCCGATGCACACAAAGACGGGCCGAATGGAATTTGTGTACTGTTTTGAGTCCCGTTTTTTATGCCCTTTAATATTTCAACACAAACTAAGACGCCTAAAAACAATAAAATTGCGACTGATAGAGCAAAGACAGCAGAATTTTCAAACCATCCTGCAGAGTTTGCATAAAAATAAAATGCGCAGAAAATTATAAAGGCGCTTATAATCCCTGTCAAATACCAATTTTTTTCTGCAAATAATCTTTTAAGATAAAACGGCAAAGTAAAAATAACAGAAATTATAATACTTAGGAAGAATATTGAAAATATTACCGTAAGTATATATCTGAAATCACTTGCACCGAAAAGAGATGTTACCGTTCCGCAGATGCCTGCAAAGATATAGGAATCCCCATCCCCAAACGTTTCGGTTTTCATAATAAGATTTGCAACACGCCTTATTATTTCCATAAAAATAAAAGATATTATAACTGCGCAAACCGTGTAGATAACAGGTGTGAAAAGCAGGCTCCACGTTGTCAGACCGAATTTATAATCTCCGTAAAAAGCAAAACTGCCGATTATTACACTGTATGCAATACCCAAACCGATAAGCAAATACAAGTGAGCCTCTTTAACAAGCATTTCTTTGAAATCAGTTCCCGAAATTACTATAAATAATGATGTTGCAATTATAGATACAAGAAACATCATTGTTAATATCGGTACGGATTCATCGGTAGAAAAAATTGTATTGAGGTATAAATAACCAAACAAAGTGAAGATTAAGCCTGTAATAAGTTCAACAAGCGGATACTGAATACTGATTTTTTCTTTACAAAATGCACATTTACCTCTTAGAAAAATGTATGATAAGACAGGAATATTATGATACCATTTAAGCGGAGTCTGACACTTCGGGCATTTTGAGCCCGGAAAAACAATAGATTCATTACTGACAGTTCTTAATATAACAACATTCAGAAAACTGCCGATAATAAGTCCGATTAAAAATATAAAGGCCAAAATTACTATCATTTTTCTCCCTCCTCGCTTATAATATCATACATTTTATTCAAAGCGCGTTTTATAAGCCGTGCAACCTGCATTTGAGAAACTCCAAGTTCCTGTGCAATGTTCTTTTTTGTTTCTTCTTCAATATAATACTTGTAAATTGCCGTTTTTTCGTCTTTGGGCAGTTTGTTGAGCGCAAATTCTATTACTTTTTTATTTTCATAGTTTCTTTCATTTTCTTTGTCGTCATCAGACTGAATCCTGTCTGCAAGCGTTTCAACACCGTCTGTTGAATAAACTTTTTGGTCAAGTGAAACAATATTTTTCAAAAGTTCGGTGTTTAAAATATCCTGAACTTTATTTTCGTTCATATTCAGCGCCTTTGAAATTTCCTTAACAGTCGGATTAGAACCCGCACCAAGACTGTCAAGATAATTTTTCACCGTATTTATATTCTCTGCCGTTTCTCTTGGCGGTTTTACAAGATTTGCTTTATCTCTGAGATATTGAAGAATTTTCCCCTTTATAAATTTTGAAGCATAGGTTTTAAAACTGCCTTTATCTTTGATTTCATAGGTATCAATAGCCTTTAGAACACCTATTGCTCCAACCTGAACCAAATCATCTCTTGATAGTGACAAGGGAATCGGATAAACTGAAGAAACTATTTTGTTTACGAGTTTTAACGAATCCTCTACAAGATTAAGATAGAGAACGTGTTTTTTCCTGACGTCATTTTCATTCTTAAAAAGATATATTTTTTCTTCTAATTGTTCTATATCAGTCATTCCAAGCCTCTCAACTTTGCATAAAGATAATAACATAAATATTTATTAATTTCCCGTTTATTATAATTTGTTTATGTTATTATTATTATATATTAATTTTTATGATTAGGAGAGAAAATGATTACAGTAAAGGATGTAGAACACGTTGCAAAACTTGCAAGACTTGAACTTACGGAAGAGGAAAAAGTTTTATATACAAAACAACTTGGGGATGTTTTAAAATATGTTGATCAAATGAATGAAGTTGACACAACAAACGTTAAACCTATGACACAGGTTGTTGATTTTTCAAACGTTATGAGAGAAGATATACCGAATCAGGAGATTTCAAAAGAAGCATTGATGTCAAATGCTCCTGAGGAAGAAAACGGATTTTTTAAAGTACCGAAAATTAATTAATAAATTCCCCTCGTATGCGTGAACAGAGGGGAGTAGGGTGGGGGAAAATGACTAAATATATATTTGTTACAGGCGGTGTCGTCAGTTCCTTAGGAAAAGGGATAGTTGCCGCATCATTAGGAAAACTGTTGCGTTCAAGAGGTTATAGTGTAATTAACCAAAAATTTGACCCGTATATAAATGTTGATCCCGGAACAATGAGTCCGTTTCAGCATGGTGAAGTTTTTGTAACCGATGACGGTGCAGAAACTGACCTTGATTTAGGGCATTATGAAAGATTTACCGATACAAATTTGGGTAAATTTAATAACGTAACATCAGGCAGCGTTTATCAAAAAGTTATTGAAAAAGAACGTAAAGGCGATTATTTGGGCGCAACTGTTCAGGTAATTCCGCATATTACAAACGAAATTAAATCAAGAATTGTCGGTGCTACAAAGCAGTTTAATCCTGATTTTCATATTATTGAAATCGGCGGTACAATAGGTGACATTGAGTCTTTGCCGTTTATTGAAGCAATCAGACAGTATAAAGCGGAAATGGGTTATGGCAATGCTATTTCAATTCATTGTACACTTTTGCCTTATTTGCCGACATCAGGAGAATTAAAAACAAAACCGTCTCAGCACAGTGTTAATGTTTTAAGAAGTTACGGGCTTCAGCCTGAAATTTTGGTCTGCCGTACTCAAAAACCTATACCGAAAACGGAAAGAGAAAAACTTGCTCTGTTTTGTTCGATTACGAAAGATGCGGTTATTGAGTGCAGAGATATGAAAACAATTTACGAAGTACCTTTGGCACTTGAAGAACAGGGACTTTGCTCTGTTGCATTAAAGATGTTAGGTGTAAAGGACAAGAAGCCTGATTTAAAATCGTGGATAAAACTTGTTGAAAAGATTAAAAATCCGACAAAATCGCTGAAAGTCGGTATCGCAGGTAAATATACAAAACTTTCAGATGCTTATATTTCGGTTGTTGAGTCGTTAAAACACGCAGGATATGCTGATAGTGCATCTGTTGAAATAAAATGGATAAATTCGGAAGACTGTGTTGATTATGAGTGTTGCAAAAAGGCTTTGGCTGACATTGATGCGGTTGTAGTCCCGGGGGGATTTGGAGTAAGAGGCATTGAGGGCAAACTCAATGTAATTCGCTTCGCAAGAGAAAACAACCTGCCGTTTTTAGGGTTATGTTTGGGTTTACAATGTACAGTTATTGAGTATGCAAGAAATGTTCTTAAACTTGAAGATGCAAACTCTAAAGAATTTGACGATAATCCTGCTAATCCTGTAATTGATATGATGTTAGACCAAAAGCATGTTAAAGGTTATGGCGGCACAATGAGATTAGGTGCTTATGACTGCCATCTTAAAAAAGGTACTGTCGCACATAAGGCTTACGGTAAAGACATAATTTCAGAACGTCACAGACACAGATATGAAGTAAATTATGAATATATCGACAGATTATCAAAAGCAGGTTTGGTATTTTCAGGTATGTCACCTGACGGTATGCTTGCTGAAATTGTCGAATTGCCCAAACTTGACTGGTTTGTGGCATGTCAGTTTCATCCTGAGTTTAAATCACGCCCGGACAGACCGCATCCTTTGTTCAAGGGCTTAATTGATGCAGCATTGAAACAAAAACAAAAGGTAAAATAATGAGTGAAAATTTTGAATTAAAAAAGTTTAATACGGTTAATTTTTTAAATCTTGCACTTGGTTTTCTCGGGTTGCAGTTTGCATGGCAGATGAGAATTATATTGTCAGGACCTGTAACCGAAAATCTTGGTGCAACACCTTGGCTTTACGGCTTAATTTGGCTTGCAGGTCCGTTTACGGGCATGGTTGTTCAGCCGTTAATTGGGGCATTATCGGATAAAACAAAATCACGTTTTGGTCGTCGAAGACCATATCTGCTTGGAGGTGCGATAATCGCATCAATCGCTTTGTGGTTATTCCCAAATTCTGGCAATATCGCAAATTTATTCGGGCAAAACGTACCTGCATGGACAGGCTTGTTAATCGCAGCAATATTTATCTGGATAATTGATGCCTGCATAAATATCGCACAAGGACCGTATAGAGCCATAATTCCAGATGTTGTACCTCAGGAACAACATTCTCTTGCTAACTCATGGATTAGCCTTGCTATAGGTTTAGGCTCTGTTGTTGCCGCAGCAACCGCTCCGTTTTTAAAATTTGCATTTCACGTTCAGATGTCATACACAGCACAGTTTATTATGGCTGCATTGGCATTTACACTTGCTATGACCTGGACATGCATAACAATTAAGGAAAAATCAACACTTGATACATCATTAAGAGGCGAAGCCGAAGAATCCGTCCCAAATAACGTTGGTTTTTGGCAGTCTATGAAGGAATTTTTCCTGTTATCACCTGAAGTCGGTAAAATCTGCACTATGCAGTTTTTTACTTGGATAGGAATGATGTGCATGATGATTTTCTTTACGAATTTCGCCATTCATACGGTTTTTGGGGTTCCTGATTTGACAAAGCTTGCAAATGATTTACAGGCTCAATATCTGCCTGTGCAGACAAGTGCGACAAATTATTCATCAATCTGCTTTGCGGTATTTAATTTAATCTGCTTTATAATAGCAGTTCCTATCGGTGTTTTGGCTGGGAAATACGGAAACAAAAAAGTTCATATAATATCACTTATTTCAATGGTGATTGCGTATCTCATCATGGGTATATTTAACAATAATTCGCTTGTCGTCGGAGCAGGAATGGCTCTGTCAGGTATCGGTTGGGCAAGTGTTTGCGCACTGCCGTTTGCTATGCTTTCAAGATATATTAAAGCAGGTACGGAAGGCTCAGTAATGGGTATATTCAACATATTTATTGCAGGCCCGCAGGTGTTTGTATGCACTTTGGTTGCGTGGATTATTGATAAATCAGTCATCAAAAACGGTGATTTATTGAATTATCACTATGAATATTCGTTCTTCATCGGTGCGGTCTGTCTGCTTATTGCAGCATTTATAACCGCGGGAATCAAAGAAATAGAATCATAAATCCTATAAAATAAAGATTCTTCGGGCTAAAGCCCTCAGAATGACAATATTATTCTTCTACAATTTGCGCACCGTCCTGCTCAACATTCAGTGTTTTAATCTCACATTTGATATTAAGACTTGTCCAAATATCTTTGACGGTATTTTGTATATTTTCAAGATTATTTTTATTTGATATCACAAGAATTGATGAGCCTGCACCGCTGATTACACAACCGTAAACGTCATCAATGTGCTTAAAAGCGTCCATAATTTCGTCTAAGCCCTGAATAAGTTTCATTCTGTACGGTTGATGAAGCCTGTCTTTAAGTGCAAGTTTTAAAAGTTCTGCATCTTTTGTGTGTACCGCTTCGACAAACATTGCAAGTCTTTGAGCATTAAACACAGCATCTTTTAAAGATACTTCTTTAGGAAGAACAGAACGTGCGATATCAGTTGAAAGTTCAAAATCAGGCACGCATACTGTAATTGCCCATTCATTTGGCCAATTTAGTTTTCTGTAAACAACAGAGCCGTCTTCTTCCTGAGAAGATATAACCAAACCGCCTACAAATGCAGGGGTAATATTATCAGGATGCCCTTCAAGTTCGCAGGCTATTGATAATAAAGCCAAATCATCTGCAGGTTTGCCCAAAAGTTCATTTGCACCGATTAAAGCACCGACAATAACCGAAGCACTGCTACCCAAACCTCTTGCAACAGGAATACCCGATTTAATTGTTATTTTGAGTTCGCTTGGCGACTGCCCGATAGAATTGTATAAAAGTTCCACAGCTTTATAAACAATACTGTTTTCATCAAGTGGAATATGCTCAAGTGCAAATTCATCCATCGCAATACCGTCAGCAATAACGTTAATTTCAACGCCTGTGCCGGGTAAAACGGTTTCTTCTATGGTAACTGTATTATATAAAGGTAATGCCATACCCAATGTATCAAAACCGGGGCCGATATTTGCCGTAGTGGCAGGAACCTTTACGCTTACTTTCATAAATAACTTCCTTCTTGTTCAAATTATACCAAAAATAAGCAAAATTAGCCAAAAAGACAGTTCAATTTACAAAAATATACAAATTGAATTATATTAAAATATGGCGTAAAATACTATTATGAGTGAGTTTCAACCATATTTTACAAATGATGGCTCGGTGGGACTGTACAGCGAAGACTATGATGATATCTATCATAGCGCTTCAGGTGCGCTCACAGAAGCCTATGAGAAGTTTATATACCCAATAGACTGGGATGTATTACTCCTGCATGATGATATAAAAATCCTTGATATTTGCTATGGAATCGGCTATAACACAAAAAGTTTTTTGAATTATATTTTTGAAAATAAAAAAAAATTACTAAAAAAGAAAAAAAATCTAAACAATTTTTCAAAAAATAATTTACCTGATAGAGCGCATATCGAAACGATACATAC
>Ga0256405_10011069_pt1 | contig 11646 bp, 11 predicted proteins | sample RumenRJG_02DNA_FD_189096 | JGI IMG/M metagenome (GOLD analysis project Ga0256405, IMG submission 189096) | Bovine rumen microbial communities from Lethbridge, Alberta, Canada - RJG_02 | ecosystem: Host-associated > Mammals > Digestive system > Stomach > Rumen | place: Canada: Alberta...
GACTCTGCGGCACAGCAGCAGTCATTTCCCCGATCGGCAAGATCAACGACCACGGCAAGGAGATCGAGTTCTCCAACGGCATGGAGAAGATGGGCCCCGTCATGCAGAAACTGTATGATACCCTGACCGGCATTCAGATGGGAAGAATCGAAGCTCCGGAGGGATGGATCGTAAGAATTGACTGACGGAAGTTGTAACTGAGAGAACAACCGGAATCTGAAAGTGTTTATGAGTGCCTCCCGCAAAGTCCGAAGCGGCTTTGGGGAGGCATTTATACAGAAGCGGGAGCGGAGCCTGCAGTGGTGGAGAGTCTGTAAATATGTTAAAATAGAGCGGATATAAACAAATTCGCTCAAGGAGGTTTTTAATATGAAGGCACTTATACTGGCAGCCGGTTTTGGCAAGAGACTTCGCCCTATTACAAATACAATTCCCAAATCCATGGTGGAAGTAAACGGAACGCCGCTTCTGTGCAACGCGCTCAATAATGTGACAGCCTGCGGCATCACGGAGATCGGAATCGTAGTCGGCCACATGGCTGACTATATCAGGGAAAAGATCGGAAATGAATGGAACGGCGTGCCGGTACGCTATTTTGAAAATGCAAGATATCTTGAGACCAACAACGTGGTCTCCCTGTACAAGGCGGCGGACTTCTGCGACGACGACATGATCATGCTTGAGTGTGATATCTACTATCATAAGGAGATGATCGAGAGACTGCTTGAAGGCAAGGGAGAGTGCTCCATTCTGGTGAGCCCTTTCAATCCTGCGACTATGGACGGATCCGTGATCAGGGTCGACGGCGACAAGGCGCTGGAACTGATCCTGGGCAAGTGGCAGGATGCGGATTTCGATTACGCGCCGACCCGCAAGACAGTCAATATGTACAAGTTCGAGAAGAACTTCGTGAAGAACAAATATATGCCCCTGATCCGCTGGTACGTGGAATCCATGGGAGAGAACAGCTACTACGAGAAAGTCCTCGGAAGCCTGATGTACTATCGCGAGTGCGATTTCAGGATCGTGGAAGTGCCCGAGGAGATGTGGTGCGAAGTAGATGACGCCGACGACCTCGCGAGAGCGAGAGCCAGATTCGGCGAATAAAAACAGAGAGGTAACGAAAATGAGTGAGAAGAAAATGATGCTCGGCAATGCTGCGATTGCCAGAGGCGTGTGGGAAGCCGGCTGCAAAGTCTCTTCCGCCTATCCCGGAACGCCCAGCACAGAGATCAGCGAGGAACTGGTGAAGTATCCCGGCGTTTACGCGGAGTGGGCTCCCAATGAGAAAGTGGCCGCGGAGGTCGCGATCGGCGCTTCCATCAGCGGCGTCAGGTCTTTCTGCACCATGAAAATGGTGGGTCTCAATGTGGCGGCGGATCCCCTGTATTCCTTCTCCTATATCGGATGCAACGGCGGTATGGTGGCAGTCGTCGCGGATGACCCCGGACTGTACAGCTCCCAGAACGAGCAGGACACAAGAATGGTCTGCCGCGCGGCGGCGATCCCCTGCATGGAACCTGCTGATTCCCAGGAAGCCAAGGATTATATCAAATACGCTTATGAGATCAGCGAGAAGTTCGATACGCCTGTGATCGTAAGGACCACGACCCGCCTGGCTCATTCCCAGTGCGAAGTAGAGCTCTGCGACCGCGAGGAGATCGAGGACAAGCCCTACGAGAGAAATATCCAGAAAAACGTCATGATGCCCGGAATGGCAAAAAAGCGCCACCTGGTAGTCGAACAGCGCATGAAGGATCTGGCGGAATACGCGAACACCGCTCCTTTCAACACCGTAGAGATGGGAGATATGACCCTGAACGGCAAGAAGATCGGTTTCATCACTGAGGGCATCGCTTACCAGTATGTCAAAGAAGTATGCCCGAACGCGTCGATCCTCAAACTGGGTATGTGCCACCCGCTTCCGAAAAAGCTCATTGAAGACTTCGCGTCCAAGGTAGACGAGCTCTATATTTTCGAAGAACTGGAACCTGTAGTAGAAGAGCAGGTAAGATCCTGGGGCATCCCCTGCATCGGCAAGGAGCGCTTCACGATCCAGGGCGAGTACAGCGCCAACATGATCAGGGAAAAGGTCCTCGGCATGGACCTCGGCATCAAAGCGCAGCCGCAGATCCCGCCCAGACCTCCGATCCTCTGTCCCGGATGCCCTCACCGCGCTACTTATCATGTGCTCAACAAGCTCAAGATCCACGCGGCGGGCGATATCGGCTGCTACACGCTGGGCGCGCTGGCACCGCTCTCCGTTGTCGACACCACAGTATGCATGGGATCAAGCATCTCCTCACTGCACGGCATGGAGAAAGCCAAGGGGCACGACTATATTAAGAACTGGGTGGCGGTCATCGGAGACTCCACTTTCATGCATACGGGTATCAACTCCCTCATCAACATGTTCTACAACCAGTCCCACGGAACGGTCATCATTCTCGATAACCGCACCACGGGTATGACCGGCCACCAGGATCACCCCGCTACGGGCAAGACCCTCTCCGGCGAGATCGTGCCGGCTGTAGATTTCGTCAAACTGTGCAACGGCATCGGAATCACCAATGTTCACGAGGTGAATCCCTATGACATCGACGAGATGACAAGAGTGATCAAAGAAGAGGTCAATAAAGATGAGCTCTCCGTGATCATCTCCAAGGCACCCTGCGCCCTCCTCAAGGACCAGAAGCACCCCTACAAGGTTGAGCCTGTTCCGGAGAAATGCGTGCACTGCGGCGCCTGCCTGCGCCCCGGCTGCCCTGCTCTTACCAGAAATGAGGACGGCTCGATCTCGATCGACAAGACGATGTGCAACGGATGCGGCCTCTGCATGAGCCTGTGCAGATTCGGTGCTCTGAAGCAGGTCAAGGCCTGACAGGAGGTGACACGATGGAAACAAAGAATATTATGATCGTAGGCGTCGGCGGGCAGGGTACACTGCTCACCAGCCGTATTCTCGGCGGCGTAATGGAAAACGCCGGTTATGAAGTAAAGGTCTCCGAAGTTCACGGAATGGCGCAGAGGGGCGGCAGTGTCGTAACCTTCGTCCGCTACGGCGACAAAGTCGCGGAACCCATCGTCGAAGAGGGACAGGCAGACGTCCTGATCGCCTTCGAGAGACTCGAGGCCATGCGCTACGCGCACTTCCTCAAACCTGACGGAGTCCTGATCGCCAACGACTGGCGCATCGATCCCATCAGCGTAGTGATGGGCGCGGCAAAATATCCCGATAATATCATCGAGAACCTGGAGAAGGAGTACACGGTCTACAGGATCGACGCAATGGCAGAAGCGCTTCGCCTCGGCAACTCCCGCGTCTTCAACAACGTAGTCCTCGGAATGGCGGCCCGCCACATGGACTTCACAAGAGAAGAGTGGCTTAAGGTCATCGAGGAGAAGGTTCCTCCCAAGACTGTCGAGATTAACACGAAGGCGTTCCTTGCAGGATATGAAAAATAATCGTAACATTTATGAGAAATCCGCTTGCACAAGCGGATTTCTTGTGTTAAACTAAGTTTCCGTGGGATTTGTCCCGCTACATTTTCCTTGCTCTCACATGCGAGTGAGGGCCAGAGACCAGAAGGAGGTAAAGAACACATGAGCAAATACGAGTTAGCCGTTGTTGTCAATGCGCAGATTGACGATGAAGCAAGGACAGCCGTAGTCGACAGATGCAAGAACCTGATCACACGTTTCGGCGGTGAGATCGGTGAGATCGAAGACTGGGGAAAGAAGAAGCTCGCTTATGAGATTCAGAAGATGAACGAAGCGTACTACTACTTCATTCCTTTTGAGGCTGAAGGTTCCGCGATCCACGAGATCGAGAGCCGTATGCGCATTATGGACAATGTCATCAGATATCTGTGTGTTAAGAAGGACGAAGCTTAACAGAAAGCAGAGGTCAGAATGAACAAAGCGATTTTAATGGGTCGACTGACGAGAGACCCTGACATCAGATATACACAGGGCGACAATCCCATGTGCATTGCCAGATACACACTGGCAGTAGACAGAAGATTCAGCCGCACCGCCGGTAATGACGGAAACAATGCAGATTTCATCCCTTGTGTCTGCTTCGGCAAGACAGCAGAGTTCGTTGAGAAATATCTCAAGAAGGGAACGAAGATGGCAGTCACCGGCAGGATCCAGACCGGCAGTTACACAAACAGGGACGGCGTAAAGGTCTACACCACGGAAGTGGTTGTTGAGGACCAGGAGTTCGCGGAGAGCAGGAACGCGTCCGGAAACGGTAACTTCGGCGGTAATGGCGGCAGCAACAATTACAGCGGCGGTAACAGCGGTTACAACGGCGGAAATAATTATAACAGCGGCGATGGCGGCCGCAGAGCTGAGCAGGCGCCTGCTCAGAATACAGGATCTTCTGACAGCCTTGACGGATTTATGAACATTCCGGATGGAATTGATGAGGAACTTCCTTTCGCCTGACCGGGCTTTTAACGCCAGACCGGCTGTGTAGTTGAAATAATACAGGAGGTTATTATGGCTTATACCGAGAGAAAAGACGCGCCTTTCAGAAAAAGAGGCGGCTTCCATAGAAAAAAGAAAGTCTGCGTATTTTGCGGCAAGGACAATGCGATCGATTATAAGGACACCGCGAAGCTTCGCAAATATGTGTCTGAGAGCGGCAAGATCCTTCCCAGACGGATCACCGGCACATGCGCAACTCACCAGAGAGCGCTGACCGCTACGATCAAGAGAGCCCGTCATCTGGCTCTTATGCCCTATACAGAGCGCTGAGCTTAGGGCAGCATAGGTGGAATTCAGAGGCCTTCTTCCCTGACAGACTTGGGAAGAAGGCCCTTTTATCTTTTTCGCATAAGCGTTTAGTGGTATATTTAGAGTAACAGCGTTGACAGGCTGCGGACAGACTGCGGCAGGACCATATCTGAGAGGAGAAGTATGAAACTGGAGATATCGGATTCTTTTTATCAGGAAGAGGAGAGGTGCGGATACCTGGTTTCCGCCCGCATGAAGAAAGTCTGGGCGGTGGAACTGGATCTTCTTTATCAGTTGGATCAGGTCTGCAGAAAATACGGGATCACATACTATGCGTCCGGCGGCACGATCCTCGGCGCGGAGAGGCACAAGGGATTTATCCCCTGGGACGACGACATCGACCTGATGATGCTCAGGGACCAATATGATCTTCTTTGTGCTCACGCGGATGAGTTTAAGGAGCCCTACTTCTTTCAGACTTTTGACACAGACGAGGGATACTTCAGAGGCCACGCGCAGCTTCGAAACAGCAATACTACCGGCGTTCTTCTGAGCGAGGTGAAGAAGGGCTTTACCTTCAACCAGGGTATCTTTATCGATATTTTCCCCCTGGACAATGTGGTGCGGAACCGCAAGCTCTGGAAGAAACAGATGGATAATATCGACAAATACAGGGAACAGGCCAAGAAGCTCTACAGGACCACAGTAGGATTTGATCCCGAACAGGCCTCGAGGCTTCGCAAGACGGCGCACCTGTTCATGCCGCTTGTGAGCAAGGTGTATTCTTACAAGGACGCTTACAGAAAGTTTGATAAGGAATGCCGCAAGTACAACGACATTCCGACCAAGTATGTCGCGAAGATCAGTTTTCAGCCGTACGGCATGAAGATGTACGACCTGCGCTCCGAATTCGAGGGCACGGAGTATCTGGATTTCGAGATGCTCAAGGTGCCGGTCCCTTCGGGCTACAAGATCCATCTGCGCCGCCAGTATGGCGATTACCATAAACTTGTGATAGGAACGAGCGACCACGGGGAGCTGATCCTGGATCCCGATACGCCGTACAGGGAGTGGATCCGTAAATACCGTGAAGATCCGGAGGGGATGATCAATGAGCAGTGGGGAGAGACGTAAGAAAAAGCTGAGCGTATTTTTCAGAATACCGCTTCTTTTGGGTCTGTTTCTCGCCGTGATCACTGTACTGATCTATTTCATTTACTGGCCTGTAGGAGTGATCCTTACTGTTTATCTGGGAATATACTTTATCTTTACGCTTTACATGTACCTCAATAACAGTGAGATCCTGCGCAGGGAAATGTTGGAATTTGCCACCAACTACGACCAGATTCAGGGAGAACTGCTGAGAAACTTTGATGTGCCGTACGCGCTATTAGATGATACCGGCAAGATCGAGTGGATGAATGACGCTTTCGCGGGCGCTGTGCAGAAGGATACCAATTACCGCCGCTCGATCACGACGATCTTCCCGTCCATTAGGAGGGAGAGCCTTCCCAAGGACGACAAGGAGATCAGGATCCAGGTGGAGCGCGAAGGCTACAGCTTTATGGCCCGGGTCAAAAAATTGAATATGGCGGACCTTATTCCTTCCAATACAATGCTGGATGAGAAAGCCAAAAAGGGCGAACTCTATTCGCTGTTTCTGATCGATGACACTGCCGCGCGCCTGGCGATCCAGGAAGTGGATGATCAGAGCGTGGTGGTGGGATTTGTCTATATCGACAACTATGAGGAAGCTGTCGATACTCTCGAAGACGTCAGGAAATCCCTTCTCGTGGCGCTGATCGACCGTAAAGTCACGAAATATTTTGCTGCGATCGACGGAATCTGCAGCAAGATGGAGAAGGACAAGTATCTGATCGTCATGCGCAAGAAGGCGCTCAGGCAGCTCGAGGAGGACCATTTCGACCTGCTCGAGGACGCCAAGACAGTCAAGATCGGCAATGAGATGGCGATCACGCTCAGTATCGGCGTCGGACTGGACGGACTGTCCTTCACCCAGAATTATGAGTTTGCGAGAAACGCGATCGATCTGGCACTTGGACGAGGCGGCGACCAGGCAGTGGTCAAGAACTCGGACAATATCACCTACTACGGCGGCAAGAGCAGACAGGTGGAGAAGAGTACACGCGTCAAGGCGAGAGTCAAGGCGCAGGCGCTCAAGGAGATCCTTAACGCGAGAGATACGGTCTTTATCATGGGTCACCGGCTCGGAGATCCCGACAGTTTCGGCGCTGCCCTCGGTATCTACCGCATCGCGCTGACGCTCAACCGCAAGGCTTATATCGTCATCAACGAGAGGACTGTCTCCCTGAGACAGGTGCTGTCGCTCTTTGATAAGAACGAGAATTACAGCAGAGAGATGATCATCGACAGCGTTCATGCGCTGGAATATGTCACGGACAACGCCGCGCTGGTCGTGGTGGACGTCAACAAGCCCAGCCTCACAGAGTGTCCGGAACTCCTCAAGAAGTGCAAATCCATCGTGGTGCTTGACCACCACAGGCAGGGCACAGAAGTCATCGAGAACGCGACGCTCTCCTATGTGGAGCCCTATGCGTCCTCTGCGTGCGAGATGGTATCCGAGATCCTTCAGTATACAGGAGAGAATGTTAAGGTAAGGTCTGAGGAGGCCGATGCGATCTACGGCGGCATAGTTGTAGATACTAATAATTTCACCAACAGGACCGGCGTGCGTACTTTCGAGGCGGCAGCTTTCCTGCGTCGATGCGGGGCAGATGTCACACGCGTGCGCAAACTGTTCCGCGACGACGTCGCTTCTTACAGGGCCAAGGCCGACGCGGTGTCTCACGCCCAGATCTTTATGGACGTGTACGCGATCTCCGTATGTGACGCGGAAGAGGCGGAGAGTCCTACCGTTGTGGGCGCCCAGGCTGCCAACGACCTTCTGGATATCAAGGGCGTCAGGGCAAGCTTTGTGATGACCCGCTATCAGGGCAAAATATTCGTCAGCGCGCGCTCCATCGATGAAGTCAATGTACAGCTCATCATGGAGAGAATGGGCGGAGGCGGACATCTGAACATTGCAGGATGTCAGCTTGAGAATATGACGATCGAACAGGCAATAGAACTTCTTAAGGCTACCATCAGCGAGATGACGGAAGCCGGAGATATTTGATACTTAAGGGGTGTGACCGCTCCGGAATGAGAGGTAAATCATGCAGGTTATTTTATTACAGGATGTCAAGTCACTCGGCAAGAAGGGTGAGATCGTAAAGGTAAGCGACGGATATGCCCGCAACTTCGTGATCCCCAAGAAACTGGGCGTCGAAGCTACGGAGAAGAACAAGAACGAGCTCAGGCTTCAGAAAGCGCACGAGGACAAAGTCGCGGCGCAGAAGCTGGCTGACGCCAAGGCAGCGGCAGAGGACCTCGCTTCCCGCAAGATCGTGGTCAAGATGAAGGCAGGAGAGAACGGCAAAGTGTTCGGCTCAATTTCCGCCAAGGAGATCGCTGCAGCCGCTAAGGAACAGCACGGACTGGATCTGGACAAGAAGAAGATCCAGGTCGCGGAACCCATCAAGTCCTTCGGGACCTTTGAGATTCCGATCAAGCTTCACAGTCAGGTAACCGGAAAGCTCAATGTAGTAGTGCAGGAAGCGTAAAATGGCAGAAGAAGATGCGATCAGGAGGGTGATGCCCCACAGTATAGAGGCGGAACAATCCGTAATAGGCGCAATGCTGATGGATGCGGAGGCGATCGAAGCCGCCTCGGAGATGCTCAAGGAGGAGGATTTCTACGCCCGTCAGTATGGCGTGCTTTTCACGGCCATTCTGGAGATGCACCGGAACGGGATCGCCGTAGATCCGGTGACGCTGCAGAGCCGGCTGCGGGAGAAGAATCTTCCCCCGGAAGTTTACGGCACCGGAGTGCTCCTGGAGCTGATCGAGCAGGTGCCCACTTCCGCCAATATCAGATCCTATGCGAAGATCGTCTCGGAAAAATCGCTGCTGCGCAGAATGATCCGCGCCAATGAGGAAATAGCGGGAGCGTGTTATACGCAGAAAGACGACCTGGAAGTGATCATGAACGACGCGGAGAAGAGGATCTTTGAGATCTCCCAGAGAAGGGATTCCTCCGGCTTTGTGCCGATCCGTCAGATCGTGATCAACGCTATAGAGAAGATCGAATACGCAAGCCATATCAAGGGAAATGTCACAGGCCTTTCTACGGGCTTCACAGATCTGGACAACAGGACCGCCGGCTTCCAGAACTCGGATCTCATTCTGATCGCCGCGAGACCTTCGATGGGCAAAACAGCGCTGGTCCTCAATATCGCCCAGCATCTGGCTCTCAAAGAGAACCGGTGCGTCGCTATTTTCTCACTGGAAATGTCCAAGGAACAGCTGACGAATCGTCTCTTCTCCATGGAATCCCATGTGGACGCCCAGAAGATCCGTACGGGAGACCTCACGGAGGCAGAGTGGGCTGACCTCGTGGAGAGCGCGGGAAATATCGGCGAGAGTAAGCTTATTATCGATGATACGCCGGCGATCACGGCGGCGGAGCTCAGATCCAAATGCCGCAAATACAAGCTGGAGTACGGCCTTGAAATGATCATTATCGACTATCTGCAGCTGATGAGCGGAAGCGGAAAGTCAGGAGAGTCCAGGCAGCAGGAGATTTCGGAAATCTCCAGATCCCTCAAGGCTATTGCAAGGGAACTGAATGTCCCGGTCGTATCACTTTCCCAGCTCTCGAGAGCGGTGGAATCAAGACCCAATCACAGGCCTATGCTCTCTGACCTGAGAGAGTCGGGAGCGATCGAGCAGGACGCCGACGTCGTAATGTTCATATACAGAGACGATTACTATAACCAGGATTCCGAGAAAAAGGGAATCGCGGAGATCATCATTGCAAAACAGCGTAACGGCCCGATTGGCACCGTGGAACTGAGCTGGCAGCCCGCACTTACCAAATTTGCGAATCTTGCCAGATAGTATGCTCCCTGCGCAAAGCGGGACCAGATCAGACATCACGCCCTCATCAGGACGTTTATGAAGGAGGACAACAAAAGAACATGGAGCACTATTTTGACCCGAAGGTGGAATGCGCCTCCCGGGAACAGATCACAGCATGGCAGAACGAACGACTGGTCAAACAGGTCGAGAGAGTTTACAACAATGTCCCTTACTATAAAAAGAAGATGGACGAGCTGGGCGTCCGCCCGGAGCATATCCACGGGATCGAGGACCTTCACCTGCTTCCGACACTCAGCAAAGACGACCTCAGAGACCAGTACCCCTACGGGCTGATGGCTGCACCGCTTTCGGACTGTGTCAGGATCCACTCCACCAGCGGAACGACAGGAAGAAGAGTTGTGGCTTTCTATACCCAGCACGACGTGGACTTGTGGGAGGAGTGCTGCGCAAGAGCTCTCGCTGCAGCAGGGGCGACGAAAGATGATGTGGTGCAGGTCTGTTACGGATACGGGCTGTTTACCGGCGGAGCGGGCCTTCACGGCGGTTCCCACAAGCTGGGAAGCCTGACGCTCCCTATGTCTTCGGGCAATACTGACCGTCAGCTTCAGTTCATGACCGACCTGGGGACAACGGTCCTCTGCTGTACGCCTTCCTACGCGGCCTATCTTGCGGAATCCGTTAATGAGAGAGGACTGAGAAACCGCATTAAACTCAAAGCGGGTATTTTCGGCGCGGAAGCCTGGACGGAGGAGATGCGCCGCGATATTGAGAAGGGACTCGGTCTCAAGGCTTACGACATCTACGGGCTTACGGAGATTTCCGGTCCCGGCGTTGCGTATGAATGCAGCGCGCAGAACGGAATGCATGTCAACGAGGACCATTTCATCGTTGAAACGATCAACCCCAAGACGGGCGAGCCGGTACCCCATGGACAGAAGGGCGAACTGGTCTTTACCAGCCTTACCAAGGAAGCTTTCCCGCTGATCCGTTACAGGACCAAGGACATCGGTATTCTCTATGACGAGCCCTGCTCCTGCGGCAGAACGCACGTGAGAATGTCCAAACCTATGGGCAGAAGCGACGACATGCTGATCGTCAAGGGCGTTAATGTATTCCCGAGCCAGATCGAAACAGTGCTCATGAACTGCGGCTACCCGGCCAATTACCAGATCATCGTCACAAGAACAGGCAGCAGCGACCGCATCGAGGTGCAGGTAGAGATGACGCCGGAGATGTTCTCCGACTCCCTGTCCGAAGTGGCTGGAAGAGAAAAGCAGCTGGTCACCGCACTCAAGGCAATGCTCGGCATTTACTGCGTAGTCAAACTTGTAGCGCCTAAGAGTATTGCAAGGAGCGAAGGCAAGGCAAAGCGCGTGATCGACAAGAGAAATCTATATGTCAACGGTTCGGATCCGGCGTCAACCGATCCCGCAGCCCACTGATATGTATTTTCAAACAGTATAACCACTACAATGCCTCTGAAAGGGGAGAACAGGAGGAGCAAATGACAGTCAAACAGATTTCCGTATTTCTGGAGAACAGACCCGGCGCACTGGCGGAGTTTACCAAGATCCTGGAGAAGAGCAACATTGACTTGCGGGCTCTCTCCCTGGCGGAGAGTGAAGATTTCGGCATCGTCCGCGTCATTGTGGACAACCCCTTCGACACGATCCAGATCCTCAAAGATGAGGGTTATGTCTGCTCCATCACCAAAGTCATTGCAGTGGAGATCGAGGACAAGCCCGGCGCTCTGGTCAACATGCTGAACATCCTGGGAGACAACAAGGTCAACCTCGAATATTCTTACGCATTCCTTGCCAAAAAAGCGAACAGCGCCTTCATGGTATTTCGCGTAGCTGACAACGAGAAAGCGATTCGTGTCCTCACGGAGAACGGAATTAGGCCGATCTGCCATGATGATATGGAGCAATTGTTTAAATA
>Ga0256405_10011070_pt1 | contig 11646 bp, 8 predicted proteins | sample RumenRJG_02DNA_FD_189096 | JGI IMG/M metagenome (GOLD analysis project Ga0256405, IMG submission 189096) | Bovine rumen microbial communities from Lethbridge, Alberta, Canada - RJG_02 | ecosystem: Host-associated > Mammals > Digestive system > Stomach > Rumen | place: Canada: Alberta | collected...
TATCTACCGCCAGGCCAGCGTTTACTCGGTGGCCTCTTTGTGCTACCTACCTACTCCCTTTTCTGTTCTGTAACCTTTTTCGGTCAAGTCCATTTTGGGGCTTGACTTTTTATTTGCAGGCTTTCTCTGTTTTCGGCTGTGCCGTAGCAGGTCTTTTCCATGAAGTACTGTTTGTTGACCCGTCCGGCGATGGTTAAGAATCCTTTGTCCTTAAGCTCTGCGTTGAGCTTCTGAACGATCTTGTAAGCGTAGGACTTGGAGATTCCAAGCGTTTCCGCCACTTCGTCCACCTTCATAAAAGTGTTGCTCGCCATGTTTTACCTCCTTCCGTTCCGTTCTATATTCAGTTGTTTTCTTTAGTGTCGGAAAACTTTCTTGCCGCCTTCCGATTTGCCCGGGCGGATGTGCCATTACCGTGACACACGACGGTTGATACTTAAACGAAACTGTTTAGCTCCCGTCCATTATACTAAACGTATCTGTTAAAGTCAAGAGGTTTTCGAGAAAATATTAAATATTTTTGCTTAAGTTATTTTTGACATTCTTAAACGTCCTTGTTATAATGAACGCAAGTACATATATAGGAGGTTTTTCCTATGGCGATTGGCGAAAGAATACGTTTTATCCGCAACCTGCGGGGGATGACACAGAAATATCTTGGTACATTGGTCGGCTTTCCGGAAAAGACCGCCGATATCCGCATGGCTCAATATGAGGCAGGCACCCGCACTCCGAAGGAGGATCTGACTAAAGCTTTGGCCGGTGCGCTTGATGTTTCCCCACTTGCTCTCAATGTGCCTGATATTGACAGCCATTTCGGTATCATGCACACCTTGTTCGCTCTTGAGGATCGTTACGGTCTCGTCGTCGAGATCAGAGACGGTGAGATCCTTTTCCGCATTGACCCTCGTAGGGGAAAAGAAGCAGCCCAGCTTTCTGAGCAGGTTTCCGCATGGGCAGCCATTGCAGAGAAGTACCATACCGGAGAGATCAGCAAAGATGAATACGACAAATGGCGTTATTATTACCCCGAGTACGATGACACACAGATCACCGCAAAAGCACCCTCGCAGGAGCTGAGCGATGCCATGGTTAAGGCGCTCAAGAAGAAGCTGAAGGATAGACGTCTTCATCCACTTCCTTTCCAGACAAAAGAAAAAGAGCTAACTGATCCAACAAAAATCAGTTAGCTCTTTATTTATGAGTAATTCTTAAAGTGTTGTCAAAACGTTGTCACGAGGCTCTTTGAAACCTCAAAAACCCAGTATTTATACGGGTTTACAGCGTTTCGTGGATTATTCCCACTCGCTCTTGTCAAACCTGACTTGAGCGATTTTGTATAAGCCGTTTGGCACAGAATATTCTCATTACTATCATTATCCATCGAATTTGGGCTATCCGATTTTTCGTTGCCATAGCGTTGCCACGGTTTCAGAGAAATCTGGCATTTCAAAGCTGAGCGCAACGTCTTGGTAGCGCAGTTATTATACACAAGATAACAGGTAATATCAATATTATCTTGATAATCTTGATATAACAATTCAAGGAGGTCATTTCGATGGATAAGTACATTTACGATGTAAACAACGGTCTCTGGTATGAGCTTCACGGCGACTACTACCTGCCCTGCGTGACGGTGCCGAAAAGCAGACCCGTCGGTATTTTCGGAAGGCGTTACCGAAAACATCTGAAGGAGCACAGGAACCCGGTTTATACCGCTATGCTGCTGGCTGGCACACTGGAGGACCACGTTGCCGAGATCGACTGTCGGGCGGAAGAATTGCTTTGGCGGCTGATCGAAGAAATGGCAGAGCAGGAGGGCGTGACGGAGCACCTCAAAGCGGTCGATCAGCTTGCATGGATGCGTCGTATGAATAGCATTCGCACCCGCGCGGAAGAAATCGTCAGCACAACATTCTTCTCTAACTGAATATCACCGGAATGGGGGCGGCTGCCAATTACGCAGCTGCCCCTTCCATTCGGTTATGATGATTCCACGATCAGCGGCGTGAATCGCTCGATGGCCTCCACCATCTTTGGGTGCCACATCACGAAGTGGATCGCCGGGGCTTTGCTTTTGGATACCATCGCCCACTTGCCGCTGTTGACAACGATCTGAATGTTGCGGAAGGTTTGGAATTTCCGCAGCTGCACCCGGATCGTCTCTCCATTCTCCCATGCCAGCGTCTGCCGCAGATGCTCACGGTATTCCTCATAGGTATAGAACACGTCTGTCTCATAAAACATCCCGGACAGGGCGAGGGACAGCGGGTAGTTCGCAAATTCCGCCCGGTCCAGGTCCGGCAGCTCTATAATGAGCCGGCCTTTCTCTGTCAGGGAGGCATAGAGGGATTTTTGAAAGGAAACATATTCCGCGATCCGTGCCGCGTCATCGGGAGACACCTCATTATGGGCGATGATCTTCTCCAGCAGGTCATCGGATACGGTAAAGAGCGGCGGAGCGGAATACAGCAGGCGGTACGACCCTGCCGATGGAAACTCCCGTTGCAGATAATCCAGGAACGGTTGTTCGGAGGGCGACCGGTAAATATCCATAAGGGGCCTGGCCTTGGCAAGCAGCGCGTCCGCCCGCGCCCGGTATTGCCGGACCTCATCCCGGTTGTTTGTCAGGTAGTAGGTTCCCTCGGCGTGGTGTCCCACAATGGCCGTCCCCTCCAGGGCTGCCCCTCCGGAAACCTCCAGCAGATGATGAAAGACCTTGCTCGGCGGGTCCGGCAGATAGAAGGGAGAGATCTGCCCGGTCATATACATCGGGATGTATGCCTCAAGGCCCAGCATCATCTCCTGCACGGGACGGTCAACATTGTGGATGATATTCAGATGCAGGCCCTTTTTCAGAAGCGCCGCCATGCCGTACATCCATTTTTTCGGAAACGCCGGGACCTTGGACATCTTCTCCATGGGCATATCGCTGTAGAGCAGCACCGGTGAATCAGAGCGGGAAAGCACAGTGGCTTTCAGAAAATTCAGCTCGGTGTCCATCATATCCTTCAGGCCCGTGGCGCTGTGCCGCATGGGCATTTGGAACGGGGCGGTCGGAAGCTTCATTTCATCAAAACGAATGGCGCGGATATACGCGTTGAGATCAAAATCGTCGAGCTTTTTCAGAAAATTTTCCGCCGTATTGGGCGCGTTCAGCTCACCGCCGTACATCCATTCCACCAGCGTCCGATAATAGGCGTCCGCGCGCTTCAGCGACCCGGCCTCCGCGCCGGCAAGGGAGGCGACCGCCGCTAGATCGCCGTCAGAGAAATACCTTCGCACAACGAAGCGGCAGACGCCGTCCACGAACGCGGGAAGGTTTGCCGGACAGCGCTGGCCCGATTTGATCCGAGAGAGATAGGAGGCGTCAAAGGAGAGCTCCCTTGCCAGCTCGGAGGCGCGCAGATTCAACGCGGCGGAAAGGGAATTGAAGTTCCTGATGACGCGCCTGAAATCCACCGTGTTTTCCGCAGGAGAAGGGGTCAGCGCGTCGCGGACGCCCTTCTCGTCCGCGTCCGGCCACAGCGCAGCGATCCCCGCTGCCAGGAGCGCCGCCTGGTCCGCTGAGGGCGTTTGTTTTCCGCTGCGCCATCTGCTCACCTGTGCCTCCGATACCCCCGCCGCTGCCGCCAGCTCCTTCGCGGTGCAGCCGATTTGGGCAAGATATCCGTTGATTGCTTCGCCGAAATTCATACGCAGCCTCCGATCATCATTTCTTGTCAATAGTATAGGAGGAATTTCTTGAACTGTCAATGTCAAATGATGAAACGACCTTTTCTTTTTCCTGTCATGCTTTATCATGATACATAGCATACAGAATAAAACGAGGAGGACGAAAAAATGAAAAATGCAAGCAAGCTGTTATCCCTGCTGCTGGCAGCGGTGCTCCTGTGTTCCCTGCTGCCCGGGGCGGCCTATGCAGCCTCCGGCACGGAGGAGGATCCCATCCCGCTGAAGGTGGGAGAGAAAGTTGAAGTCCCTATACTCACATCTACAGGGGAATGGGATGGCGGAAAATACTATTCCTTCACCCCGGCGGAGGACGGTGAATATACCCTCCTGGATTTCCATGATGACGGGTCTGTCGCCGGAGGCAAGAGCACGTACCTCTTCGCCGGTACGCCCCAGCTTTATTACACATCTTCGGCCTATATCCAGCTCATCGACGAGGGACGGTTTTATAAAACCTCCGGCAATGACGGACCGCAATACCTGCTCTGGGACTTTGACCCGGATACGGAGACCCTGGCCATCGACCCCGGCCAGGGCAACGGTGAAATGGAGCCGGCCATGGAGTCTGTCACCTATTTCCCCTGGTATCCCGTTGAAGACCAGATCCAGCACGTGGTCATCGGCGAGGGCGTCACCAGTGTTTCCCCTCACGCCTTCGAGGCAGGTATGGAGGGATATTATGCGGCGCTGGAGGACGTGTCCTTCCCCTCCACCCTCAAGAGCATTGGGAAGTCCGCCTTTGAACGGTGTCCGTCGCTGAAAACGGTCACGTTCCCGGCCGCTCTGGAGGCCATCGACGAGCAGGCCTTCGAGCTCTGCAAGAATCTGAAGTCCGTGACCTTTGAGGGAGCGACGTCCCTGGGCTGGAACGCTTTTGAATTATGTGAGTCTCTGGAAGAGGTCACCGTCAAGGACCCCAACATGACGGATTTCGGCTTTCGCCCGTTCTTTAACTCGCCCTGGATCCGCACTGTGGCGGCAGAAAACAAGGGCGCGGTGGTGGTCAACCACGTGCTCATCGGGGCCTGGCAGGCCTGGGACAAGGAGGAGGGCGACGGCATCCTCATCATCCCCGACGGCGTGACGAAGATCGAGGCAGGCGCGCTGCACGGGATCACCACGGACCCCGCCGGCGGCGAGGAAGGCTACAATGACAACTGGTACCTGGTGGAGGTCGTCATCCCAGACAGCGTGACGGAACTCGTTGAGGACGAATTTTTCGGCGGTCCCTTTGACAGCTGTACCGATCTGGAGCGCGTCACCATTGGGGACGGCGTCACCACGATCCCCTTCGGCTGCTTTGAGGACGATTTCGAGCTGCGCATCGTGAACTTCGGAAAGAACGTCAGGGGAATCGAAGCCAGCGCGTTTAAGAACACGTTCCTTCCCGGGGACATTGCAATCCCCGATACAGTGGAATATATCGGCAAACAGGCGTTCCAGCTTACCGAGGCTTCCCTGGGGGCGTCCTGGGTGGAAGACCATCTGGGCGACAAGCCTTACAGGCCCAAGGACTTTACTCACAGGACCGTCACTATGGGCCCCAACCTGACAGAGATCGGAGCAAAAGCCTTTGACGGCTGGGAGAGCGGCTGGGACGGCATTTTCACCATCCAGGGCTACGAGGGAACCTACGCCGAGCAGTGGGCAAAGGACAACAGCTATCCCTTTGAATCCCTGGGTGCCGCCCCGGCAGCACCTGCTACGCCTACAACACCCACAACGCCGGCCACCCCGGCCGCGTCCGGCACGTTCTCGGATGTGCCGGCGGGGGCCTATTTCGCCGACGCGGTGCAATGGGCGGTGGAGAACGAGATCACCAAGGGGACGGACGCCTCCCGCTTCTCCCCCAACGCGGGCTGCACCAGAGCCCAGGCTATCACTTTCCTGTGGAGAGCGGCAGGCTGCCCCGCGCCGGATTCCAGAGACAATCCCTTCGTCGATGTGGCGGCGGGAGAGTATTACAATGAAGCGGTCCTCTGGGCGGCGGAAAACGGCGTCACCTCCGGCACGGATTCTACCCACTTCTCCCCCAATGCCATCTGTACGAGAGCGCAGATCGTCACCTTCCTGTGGCAATTCGAGCGCGGCGCGCTGCAAGGGAACGCGGTCAATCCCTTTGTGGACATGCCGGGCTATACCTGGTACACGGACGCCGTTTTGTGGGCGTATCACGGGGGCATAACAAGCGGCACGGACGCCACCCATTTCTCCCCCAGCGCCACTTGCACCCGGGGCCAGATCGTGACCTTCCTGTACAGAGACATGGCATGATACTATGATTCACAGGGTTTAGTATGATACAATGGCATAGAAAGGCGGCGGGGAAGTGACCCGCCGCCCGGCCGTCGTCCTGACGAATTCAAACAACAGGAAAGACAAGGAGGACAAGAAAATGAAACGTGCAAGCAAGCTGTTGTCCCTGCTGCTGGCGGCGGTGCTGCTGGGTTCCCTGCTGCCCACGGCGGCCCTTGCCGCCTCCGGCACGGAGAGCGACCCCATTCCGCTGAAGGTGGGCCAGACCGTACAGCACCCCTCCGGAGAGGAAGTATTCTATTCCTTTACCCCGGACGAGGACGGCGTCTACTCCATTGTGAATGAAGCTCTGTTTGGTTTCACGCTTGAGCCGGTCGACTCCAGCGCTCCGCTCGCTGACAACGGCGGACGGGGCTTGACCGGGTATCTCCACAAGGGGAACACCTACGTCCTCAAGGGGTCGGGAAATCCGGTTTGGATCCAGGTCGTCAACGAGGGCAGAGTTTACAGCAAAATGTTTGATGACGAGTATCTGGTCTGGGACTTCGACGCAAAGACGGGGATCCTGACCATCGATCCCGGCCAAGGCGACGGCGAAATGAAGATCCCGCTGTTGAAATCCCCCTGGGAACCCATCGAAGCCCAGATCGAGCACGTGGTCATCGGCGAGGGCGTCACCACCGTTGGAAAGGAAGCCTTTTCCGGTTATGGCGACAAGTACGGAGCGCTGGAGGACGTGTCCTTCCCCTCCACCCTCAAGAGCATCGGGGAGGAAGCCTTTGAACGGTGTCCGGCGCTGAAGGAGGTCACGTTCCCGGCCTCTCTGGAGTCCATCGACACGGAGGCCTTCTTCCTCTGCACGGGTCTGGAGTCCGTCACCTTTGCGGGGGCGACAGCCGTGGGCAAGGACGCTTTTGAGTACTGCGACGCCCTGGCGGAGGTGACCGTTGCTCCCGGTATGACGCAGTTCGGGGAAGACGCCTTCTTCAACACGCCCTGGGTCCGCAGCCTGGCGGCGGAAAACAAGGGCGCGGCAGTGGTCAACAACGTCCTCATCGGGGCCTATGGGGCCTGGGATAAGAAGAAGGGCGACGGCATCCTCATCATCCCCGACGGCGTGACGAAGATCGCGCCCGCCGCCCTGCGCGGCACGACCCTCGGGGGGCAAACCAGCTCAGAAGAGGGCACCCAGGTCGATTGGTACCTGGAAGAAGTCGTCATCCCCGACAGCGTGACGGAGATCGGAAACGAGGCCTTCTACATGTGCCCGCAGCTGGAGCGCGTCACCATAGGGAACGGCGTCACGGCGATCCCCGAGGCCTGTTTTCAGGAATGCGGCGAGCTTCGCACCGTGGATTTCGGACAGAACGTCACTACCATCGGGGATTATGCCTTTGATAACTGCTGGCTCCCCGGCGATCTCGTCATCCCCGAAACTGTCACCACCATCGGCAAATGGGCCTTCCGGCTGGAGCACGTGGCCGGTGGATGGGACTGGGTCAAAACTGACCTGGATGAACCGGACAAGGTGTATCAGGAGAAGGACTTCTCCGACCAGTCCATCTTCCTGGGCGCGGCGGTAACCAGCATCGAGGAGGGCTACTGGGGCTCCTTCTTGGGCTGGGACAAGGAAGCCGTCCCCATCAAGGGCTACGACGGCACCTACGCCCAGCAGTGGGCGGAGGACAACGGCTTCACCTTTGAATCCCTGGGCGCTGCCCCGACAACGCCCACAACGCCGGAAACCCCGACCACGACCGGCGCTTTCTCGGATGTACCGGCGAACGCCTACTACGCCGAGGCGGTGCAGTGGGCCGTGAACCATGACCCACAGATCACCAATGGCACCGGCCCGAACACCTTCTCCCCCAACGCCACCTGCACCCGAGGCCAGGTCGTGACCTTCCTCTGGCGGGCAGCGGGCTGCCCGGCTCACTCGGGTGAATCTGACAACTTCTCCGACGTCCCCGCCGGTGCTTACTACAGCGACGCCGTGGCCTGGGCCGTGGAGGAGGGCATCACAAGCGGCACCGGCAACGGCACCTTCTCCCCCAACGCCGCCTGCACCCGGGGCCAGGTGGTGACCTTCCTCTTCCGGTTTGAGGGCGTCCTGCCGGTCTCCGGCGGCGCTCCGTTCGCGGATGTCGACGCCCGCGCTTACTATTACGACGCCGTGGCCTGGGCGGTGGAAAAGAACGTGACCCAGGGCACCAGCGCCACCACCTTCGGCCCCGACGCCACCTGCACCAGAGAGCAGATCGTAACCTTCCTGTACAGAGACATGGCGTAAAGCGACTGCTGAGAACAGGATAAGCGAAAGCAGCCGGGAAAAGAAAGGGCGTGTAAGATGGACGGAACCAGTCAGTTTGACAAAAACGCCGAAGAACGCACGAGGGCGTATTTCTCCTTTTCCGCAAAGGTGTTTCACTGGTGCAGGCTCGTTTTGATCCCCGTGGCCGTGATCTATGCGGCCATGATGGTCTACGCGCAGAGGACAGGCGTCAACCCCGCGGGGGGCTTCCTCTTCCTGCTTTGCGTCGTGTTCTTTGCCGCGACCCTGTCAAAACGGGAAAGGGCCTATCAGCAGTATGCCAGCCAGGCCCAGGCGGCCATCGAACAGGGCTCCACGGAGCCCTATTCACAAAAGGCCCTGGAGCTGCGCAATACCCAGCAGAAGGCGGGAAAAGGCGTCTATTACCTGATTGCCGGAATGGTGATCCTGTTGGCTCTGGTCTGTGTGGCCGGCGGGCTGGCGATCATGCTGTTGGGCGGCAGCATGATCTTCTGGGGCTCTCCCATCCTGGTCCTGTCCCTCCCATGCTTCCTGCTGGCCGCGTTTTATCTCCGGATGGGCCGGTCCGCCCGCAGTTGAAAATAAGAGGTCTTATGGCAGAAAAGGGGCAGACCGCAGCTGTGATCTGCCCTTTTTGTTTATCTGGCCTCCATCCGGTGTTGCTCCGATTTTGACCTCCGGGGCTTCCGTTTCGCCTCCGCCTCCAACCGCCGCAGTTCTTCCAAAACGCTCTTGCGCTGGGGCTTCTCCGCTTGCCTGTCAGCCCTGCGCTCCCATTCGGCCAGGTCCCGATTGTACTGCCGAACGATGCTGTCGGCCTTGTTGTAGGCCGTCAGGAACGCCTGGCCGTCGGGGTAGCCCTCCTGCCGCACCAGGTCGAAAATTTCATCTTTGAGGGCGCGGGCCTGATGCTCGGCCTCGGTGATTTTGGCCTCGATCGCCTTGCGTTCCTTCCCTTTGAACAGGCCCTTGATCTCGGCAAGCTGGGCTTTCAGCTTGGGTATCTCGACCTCCTGAATCTCCTTGGCGACCCTTGCCCTCCTGCGAAGCTGAGCCATCAGGTTTTGCATTGCTCGGAACTCTGCCATGTCAATGTGCAGGGTCGGCTGCGGCGGGACCTCTCTTTGCCGGATCAAACCATCCAGAAATGCTTTGGCCTTCTGAACGATGCCCCGAAACAGACCAGGAAGCCAGCCGTGGACCCGAATGGACTCCACGGTCTTTTCGTGGATCTGCTCCTGCTTCGCCTCCAGAATTTCCTCTTCCGGGACACCCACTACCAGGGCCATGTCCGCTGTTCGGTTCCAGTCCTGGCGGGCCTCGTTGTCCGCCCGAATCTCTTCCGCTCTGGGATTGTTCTTGCCGATTTTCTTGGTGGGGAGATAGATGCCGTTGGGGTCGAATACCTTCAGCCGCTGAGCCGGGTCCTCGATGTGGCGGTTGATGAGGGCGGTGTAGAACCGTTTCGCATCTTCCAGGAAGAAGTTGCTCTTGAAGGTTTCCTCTTTCGCGGTGAATAGGTGCTGTTCGTAGACCTCGCCCTTTTTGATGATCGTGCAGCCCTCGCGGATGTTCCCGTCCTCCCCGGTGATCTCCTTCTTGGTTCGGACCCGCTTCCCGCTCTCGTCGTAGAAGACAGCGCGGGAGGCGATTTTGATGTCCGGCTCAGGCAGCAGTTGGCGCTCACTGAAGATCAAGTGGATGTGGTAGTTGCTCTTTGCCTTATTGTGGTGGAGGGCGGAGATACACTCCATACCGTACCGCTTTTTGAATTGGTCGGTGAAGTCCCTGAGGACCGTGTCCGGGTCGAACCTGGTGTAGCTCTCAGGCAGGGCAATGATAAGCTCCCTGGCCTCGATGCACTTGCCCTCGGTCCCGAACCGCCTGAACTCCTCCTGAGACTCTTTTGCCAGGTTGCGCCAGAAGTCAAGGCCAGAGGTGTGGTAGGTGGCGTAGAGGTTTTCTTGCCGGTCCCCGTTGCTGATATAGTCGATGCGCCCGATCACATCGGGCAGTTTTGAGATTTGAATGAAGGAATGTCGCGCCATGGTGGTCACCTCCTTCTGTGTCAGCTTTCATGGTTAAACCACGTTCGTAGAACAGGCCCTCCGCAGGAGCGAAATGCCCCTTGAACGAAGCGCAGCTTTGTGCAAGGGGTGTATTTCGCTCTCAAACGGCGAGGCCTTTGGGAGGGCGCTTCGCGCCGATTTTTCCTTTCAGCCCGTGACAACCGTGACGACCGTGACGACCTTGGGAGGCCACCACAGAAGTCGTCACGGTCGTCACAGTCGTCACGCCATATCGTGAATCAATGTCAGTCTGATCCTCCGACCGGCGTGGGTCCGGGTCGGCTCGTAACGGATGTGATACTCTTCCATCAGCCTCCCAGCCCGAACATTGAGCCGCATGGAGAGAGAGATCGGCGTCAAATCGCCGGAGATCATTTCCGCCAGTTCCGTAGCGGTCCCGTTCCACTCCGGCTGCTCCTCCGTCACTATTTTGGAAACTGCTTCCAAAACAGGATCAGGCGGTTCCTTTTGCGGTTCCGTCTCTGTGCGATCCAGCTGCCAAAGCAGCCGTTCCGGGTCGCGGATGAGATGGAACCTTTGGTCCTGCTGGTCACGTCCAGACACGTCTAATGTGGCGGTGCTGTCCGTCCGTTTTGCTTTCTGAAGCAGGAAAGCCCCATCAGCCGCACCCAACAGACCGTTGGTGCCGGAGATCATGTCAAACTTGTCGTCGGCCTGTTGTTTTCTGGTGTGATGGACCAACAGGAGACAGATTCCTTTGGCGTCAGCGAACTGTTTTAGCTGACTGACGACTTTATAATCACTGGCATAGCAGCTCCGTTCACTGTCGCTCTCCCGAATCTTTTGCAGCGTGTCGATAATAATGAGTTTCATATCTGGATGCTCGCGTACAAAGCACTGCAACTGATCTTCCAGCCCTGCCCCAAGTTTGTGAGAGTAGGTGGCAAAATGCAGGTCTTCGGTGCTCTCTGTTCCGAACATCCGAAACAGACGGCTCTGCAAACGACGGTGGTCGTCCTCCAATGCCAAATAGAGGACGGTCCCTTTCCGAACCGGGTAATCCCAAAGAGAAATACCAGTGCTGACGTGATAGGCAAGCTGGGCCATGAAGAAGGATTTGCCAACCTTTGGAGCGCCTACAAACAAATACGTTCCCGTGTGAAGCAGGCCCTTAATGATAGCCGGTCTGCTGTCATATACCTTTTCATACAGCCCCTGCATTGTGATCGTCGGAAGATAGGCCGGATCGGTCATCCGCTCCATCTCCCGGAAATAGTTTTCTGTGTCCAGCGCTGCGGGGTTGCAATTCCCCGCAGCGTCTGGTATACTCAC
>Ga0256405_10011071_pt1 | contig 11646 bp, 14 predicted proteins | sample RumenRJG_02DNA_FD_189096 | JGI IMG/M metagenome (GOLD analysis project Ga0256405, IMG submission 189096) | Bovine rumen microbial communities from Lethbridge, Alberta, Canada - RJG_02 | ecosystem: Host-associated > Mammals > Digestive system > Stomach > Rumen | place: Canada: Alberta...
GAAGCTGATCCTAAGAAAAATAAACTTATCTTATCTCAAAGATTAGCAGTAGCAGAACAACGCAGTCAAGTTGTTGATGATATTCTTTCAAACTTATCTGAAGAACAAATAGTAAAAGGTAATGTTGTAAGAATAACTGATTTTGGTGCATTCGTTGATATTAATGGAATTGACGGTTTGTTACCAATATCTGAAATTTCTTGGCAAAGAATTAAACATCCGTCAGATGTTTTGGCTTTAGGTGATGAAATAGAAGTGAAAATTATCAAAATTGATAACGAATTAAAAAGAATCAGCTTAAGCTTAAAGAGAATGACAGAAAACCCTTGGCAGCAAATTGAAGGTCAATTTGAAGAAGGACAATTAGTAAAAGGAACAGTTAACAAAGTTGCAACATTTGGAGCATTTGTAAATATATTTCCTGGTGTTGAAGCATTGCTTCCTATAGCTGAAATGGACGGTGAAAACCCTAATCCGTTTAATTTATACAAAGCAGGTGATGAAATTGAAGTTTTAATTAAAAAATTCACACCTCAAGAACACAGAATAGCTTTAAGCGTTAAAGATATTCAAAAATAAGAATATTAAACATTTCACGTAATTTATAAGCAAAAACTTATTGAAATATTTTTTTCAATAAGTTTTTGTTTTTGTGTATAATTTTAATAAGTAATACAATACAAAAAGGAATAAAAATGAAAGTATTATTGATAAATGGAAGTGCAAATTTAAACGGATGTACTTATACTGCTTTGAATGAAGTTCAAAAAGCTTTAAACGAAAATGAAATTGAAACAGAAATAATATCATTAGGTAATAAGCCGATACGAGATTGTATGGGTTGTTGTACATGCAGACAAAATGGCGGAAAATGTGTATTTGATGATGACATAGTTAATGTAATAGCTAAAAAAGCTGAACTTGCAGATGGTTTTGTATTTGGTTCACCTGTTTATTATGCACATCCATCCGGAAGATTGATTTCTGCAATGGATAGAATGTTTTATTCACATGGTTCGGCATTTTCTTACAAGCCGGCAGCGGCAGTCGTATCTGCAAGACGTGCAGGCACAACTGCTAGTTTGGATGCAATAAATAAACATTTTGGTATAAATAATATGCCTATTGTTTCATCAGGTTATTGGAATATGGTTCATGGTAATACTCCTGATGAAGTAATGAAAGACGAAGAAGGTATTCAGGTAATGCATGTTCTGGGAAATAATATGGCATGGTTAATCAAGTGTATTGAATATAGTAAAAAGAACGGTCTGTATCATCCCGAATCAGTTCAAAAAATAAAAACCAATTTTATAAGATAAATACAGTATATAAATATAGAAGTAAAAACTATAGCAAGTTTAACTATAACTTGTGAAAATTCTTGTTTAAGTTAAAATAAAATTATAATAAATTTGAAATTTTGGTAATTTATGGAAACACTTAAATCAGCCGAGAGTATAAAAGATATAGTAAAAGATTGTAATTTACAGCATGTTGCAATTATTATGGATGGCAACAGACGTTGGGCAAAATTGCACAATTATCCGTCTGCCGTAGGACATAAACAGGGTGTTAGTGCTTTAAAGAAAACTGTTCAAGCGTGTGATGATTTTGGTATAAAATATTTAACTGTTTATGCTTTTTCAACTGAAAATTGGAACAGAAAGCAGGAAGAAGTTGATTTTTTAATGGATTTATTTGTTAAGACTCTTAAAAACGAATCAAAAGAACTTCATGAAAAAAATGTAGTTATTGATTTTATAGGAGATTTAACAAAATTAAAACCTGCATTACAGGATGTGTTAAACTACTCAAAAAATCTTACAAAAGATAATAGTGGTGTGCATTTACAAATTGCATTTAATTATGGCGGCAGAGATGAGATTGTTCATGCCGTAAAGAAAATTATTAAATCAGGTATTGATGTTGAAAATATTACAGAAGATACTATATCAAATAATCTTTATACGGCAGGCATGCCTAATCCTGATTTATTGATTAGAACAGGCGGAGAAAAAAGAATTTCTAATTATTTGTTATGGCAGTGTGCATATTCTGAAATATATGTTACACAAACATTTTGGCCGGAATTTGATAAACAGGCATTAGAAGATGCTATTATGGAATTTCACTCAAGACAAAGAAGGTTTGGGGCATAATTGTGGAAATTGTTCTTGCTACATCTAACCCTAATAAACTAAGAGAAATAGAAGAAATTTGTAACCCTAATAATATAAAATTTATTTTACCTTCAAAGGATTTTAGTCCTGTTGAAAACGGTAAAGATTTTGAGGAAAATTCTTTAATAAAGGCAAAAGAAGCTTATAGAGTATCAGGAAAAATGTGTCTTGCTGATGATTCCGGCTTGTGTGTAGAGGCATTAAACGGTGCTCCCGGTATTTATTCTGCAAGATTTGCAAATACACAAGATGATAAAATATCAAAATTACTTAACGAATTAAAAGAAGAAAAAAATAGAAATGCTCATTTTGTTTGTTGTATGACATTACTTGATAAAAACGGAAACATATTACATGTATCTAATGGAATATGTGAGGGTAAAATTGTTAGTGAAAGACGAGGTATAAACGGTTTTGGATATGATCCAGTATTTTTAGTAAACGGATATAATTTAACAATGGCAGAGTTATCTTCCGATGAAAAAAATAGAATTTCGCATAGAGCAAAAGCTTTAGATGATATGTTAAAATTTCTTGAAAATTATAATGAATAAAATTTATGTTGAATGTATAATTAAGTTGTTATTGAAAGGGTTGGATAAATGATAACAGATGAAGTATATGAAAAGTTAAAACGAGAAATAAATCCTACACATGATATTAAATTATTTGCAGGACGTTCAAATCCAAAATTGGCACAAGAAGTTGCAGAAGCATTAGGCACAACACTTGGACCTATGATAGTAAAAGATTTTGCAGATGGTGAAATTTATGTTCAGGTAAAAGATAGTGTAAGGGGGGATGATATATTTATTATTCAACCGTTATGCAAGCCGGTTAATCAAAATTTAATGGAATTATTGATTATAATTGATGCATTCAAAAGAGCAAGTGCAAAATCAATAACAGCAGTAATACCTTATTACGGATATGCAAGACAGGATAGAAAAACATCAGGCAGAGAGGCAATTACAGCAAAACTTGTTGCTGATTTATTGACAACAGCAGGATGCAACAGAGTTCTTGCTATGGATTTACATACAGGACAAATACAGGGCTTTTTCAATATATTAGTAGATCATATTTTTGCAACATCAATATTAGTTAACTATATAAGAACTTTAAATCTTGATACGGATAATCTTGTTGCAGTAAGTCCGGATACAGGCGGAGTTCAAAGAACAAGACATTTTTCAAAAGATTTGGGTTGTTCACTTGCAATAATTGATAAAAGACGTGATAAGCATAATGAAGCAATAGCAAATTGTGTTATAGGTGATGTAAAAGGTAAAAATTGTGTCATGTTTGATGATATAATAGATACTGCGGGTTCTATTGCCGGTGCAGCTAATTTATTAAAACAGGAAGGTGCAAAAGATATTTATGTTTGTGCAGTACATCCCGTATTTTCAGGACCTGCAATTCAAAGATTAATTGATGCTCCTATTAAAGAAGTTATTGTAACAAATACTATTCCTTTAGATACGGAGAATTTACCTTCAAAAATTAAGCAACTTTCTGTAGCAGGTCTTTTAGGACAAGCTATTTCAAGAATACATGATGATGAATCAATAAGTTCATTGTTTGGTTTTGAAAAGAAAATGACTGTATAGTAATAAGTTCACTATCATATTTGAACTCATTATCTTATGGTCAGTTATTTTAAAAAATATAAAGATTTTTGTTAACCTGAACTCGTTTCAGGTTTTCTTTTTTGTTATGTTGAAAGCTTGTGAAACTACTCGTTTTTTATTAAGAAATATTAAGACTAATAAAATAAAAAAGCAATTTTTATTATATAAAAATACTTTATAAAAATGTAGAGAAGCAGAGGAATTTATAATGAAAGAACAAGAATTAAATACAATGTTATCAGTAGTAGCAGATCCAATCGAAAACGTATATAAAATTAACAGCTATGCTGATGCAGAAGAAATTCGTCGTATGTGCAGAATCTTTTCATTATCAAAATCCCAAAACAACACACACAAGATGTTTGCAATCAGAAGTATGGCTTCATTAAAAGTAGTTTTAAGCAAAAACTAAATTATATAATTAATATGTTAAACATATAACATATAATTAAAAAAAATTTTTATAATATAATACTCTCTCTCTCAGCGGATTTACGGACGGAATGAAATTCCGGATAGCGAACAGATTGAACGAACAGGACGAAGTCCGAAAGTGAAATTCTGTGAGCATGGAGTAAATCCAAGACAATTTAAATTATGTTTCAGCTTCCGTTAAGGAAGCTTTTTAATTGTAAAGTTTTATGTAGAACAAATAATAAAAATAGCAAAAAATATTATGAGGTGTATTATATACAATATAGTAACAGACACTACTGTTATGCGTATTAAAAGAAAAAGTAATGTAAAAGACATATAAAAAGGGGATTAACAAATGAACGTTAATGAAGTAGCATCAGCAGCACCATTAAAAGAAGTAAGAAAACCAAAGAAAGTTGCAAAAGCACAGGTATTAGAACAACCGCAAGAAAAAACAGAAACAAAACCAATGCCATCAGCAGAATTAATGCAGGCAATGGTAGGTGTTAAAAAGCTTGGTCGTCCTGAACCTATTAAATATACACCACAAACTGCAGAAAATTTTTTGAAAAATCATCCTGCAGATAAATTTTTAAGAAAAGAAGATCGTGCAAACATAAAGAAAGTTATGTGTAAAGGTAACGTAGAAGCAAGTAATATCCAAATGCAATTAAAGCTTGTTGCTGACGGCGATTTGGAACCATCAACATTACAAAATTACTGGGAAACCGGTAAAATGAGTGATAATCTTGCAAAAGATATTGATATGGTTTACGAAGCTAAAAAAGCTGGAAAAAATGTAAATGATGTTTATGTTCCAACAGTAAAATCAAAAGATGAAGGACACAAAACAGTAAAAGTAGGTGATGTATTCCAAGTAGAAGGTGAAGATAAAGTTTATGTAAAAGCTAATGATGAAGAATCAAGACAATTAGACATGGATAAAGACATGTTTATAAAAATGTTCCCTCCTGCTAAGAGATTTACAACTCAACAACAACATATAGGTGATTGTTATTTAGTTTCAACATTGAATACTTTAATGCAAAATCCAAAAGCAAGAGTAGCAATGTATGAAGCTATTCATCAAGACGGAGATGATGTAAAAGTAAAATTCAAAAAAGGATTTGGTGAATATACATACAAAAATGCAGAATTACCTGCAGATCGTGTTAAAGCATATAGTTTATCAGGAGCAATGGGTGTAAGAATTTTAGAAGATGCTTACGGTGTTGATTCTATAAATAAAGCTGACCATGCTTTCAAAACTATTATGAACGAAAGAATAGCTAAAAAAGAAGAAGAATTAAAAACTGCAACAGGTGATAAGAAAGCTGAATTGCAAAAATCATTAGATGGTCATAAACAAAGATTAAATGACTATTTAGCTGCAAAAGCTGATCCTGTTAAAGGAAAAGATATTGTTGTTTGTCGTGATGATAACTACTTCAATATATATTATGAAGAAGATGAAAACGGTTTGAAATTTGCAGAATTGTCAAAAGATCCTGATAATAAAGACTTACACTATGAAAGTCCTGCAGATTTTTACAGGGGTTCATTAGGCGGATACAACTTTGAAGTTCTTCAAAGATTTGGATTTGGCGGATTTAGACAAATGAATCTTGATTTAGAAACAGACAAAGTTAAAGATATGATTTCAAAAGATAACTTTAATGAAGATTATATTATGACAGGCGGTACTCGTGCAGGTGGAAGCAGAGTTGAAAACCCTGTTGCTAAATCTGCAGGTATTTATGGTTTCCATGCGTACACTCTTGAACCGCATAAAGATGAAAAGGGTGATTTGAAAATGAGATGTACAAACCCTTGGAATACATCTTATGATGCAGATATTTCATATAAAGATTTCTTGAAATATTATGATTCTGTATCAATTATTGATGTAAATTCTTACGGTAAAGATTTACCATTAGAAGAACAACCTATTAAATACGGTAAAAACGGAGCTATTGTAGGTGATAATTCTAATGATAAAGAGGTTACTTGGTATATAAACGGTAATAAAAAACCTGTTGATATGAGTAATCTTCATAAAAAAGTTTAATCATAATATTTTATAGTAATACATAAAAACAGTCGATTGTTTGAAATCGACTGTTTTTAATTTTAATAAAATTTAAATCTAAAACTTATAAATATTTTATTAAACTAATTCTGCTAAAGCTTTTTCTGCTTCTTCGTCATTTGGAGCTTTACCATGCCAGCTTGCTTGATTTTCCATAAATGAAACACCTTTGCCTTTTACGGTATGTGCAATAATAGCAACCGGCTTATCTCCTCTGTTATTTTTAGCGGAATATAATGCATCATAAACTTGGTTTATGTCATGTCCGTCTATTTCAACAACATTCCAATTAAAAGCTCTTAATTTATCAGCCAATGGCTCTAATGCCTTAACTTTTTCAACATCACCATCTATTTGAAGCATGTTTCTGTCTATTATGGCTGTAATGTTATTTAATCCCTTAGCAGGAGCATTCATAAATGCTTCCCAGCAAGAGCCCTCTTGAAGTTCACCATCTCCCATATATACAAATACATGAGCAGGACTATTATCAAGACGTAAACCTAAAGCCATTCCTACACCCATAGAAAGACCTTGTCCTAATGAGCCGGTTGCAACTTCAACACCGGGTAAATGTGTATTCGGATGACCTTGCAAACGAGAACCGAATATTCTGAATGTCATAAGTTCATCAGCAGGAAAAAATCCCTTTTGAGATAAAACAGAATAAAAAACTGCAGAAGCATGTCCTTTTGATAAAATAAATCTATCTCTATCAGCTTTCCATTCAGGAGATACGTTCATTATTTTTTGATATAAAACTGTTAATATTTCAACGGCGGATAAAGCTCCTCCAACGTGTCCTGATTTTGCGTGATTAACCATTTTTATCACATTTCTTCTTGTTTGTTTGCACAAATCTTGTAATTCACTGATTTCGTTTGCTTCAAGCATGGTTTAAACCTCTTTCTTTATTAATCGTTCTATTATTACATTATACACAAAAATTGGCAAAGTTGGAAATATTCTTTTAAATCTTTCCGGTTGAGTGATTGTACGGTACAACCATTCAAGTCCTGTTCGCTGCCATATCTTAGGAGCTCTTTTTACAACTCCTGACCATACATCAAAACTTCCGCCTATACCTATCATCAAGGTTGATGGCAAAATATCTTTTAAACCGTATATAAATTCTTCCTGTTTTGGTGAGCCGGTTGCAACAAAGAGTATACTTGGTTTTTTTTGTGTTAATTCGTTATATATTTCCTCATTGTTTGTAAAATATCCGTTATGAGCGTATACAATATTTAAATCAGGCATTTCAGATTGTAAATTCTGTTTTGCTTTTTCCAAGATTTCTTGTTTTGCTCCGACAAGTGCAACAGGCAAACTCATGTCGGCAGAAATTTGCATTAATTTTTTTGCAAATTCAATTCCTGCAATACGGTGTACATTTATACCGTTTACTAACAATCCCAATTTTATACCTGTACCATCAGGTATAACAAGTTCTGCTTCGTGTAAAATTTTAGCAAATTCAGCATGACCTTTTGCATATTGTATCATTTCGGGGTTAATCGTTACAATATGCGAACCTTTTGAATTTTCTATCAAAAATTTTGAATATTCCAATGCTTCATCAATACTAAATAAATCAATATTAAATCCAAGCATTTTTTTCTGACGTCTTTCCATAACTAAATTATATCAAAATAACTTGAAAAACAAAATATTTAGTATTATATTGTAATCGAAAATTAATAAAAAGGAGAATTTAAGAATGAAAAAAACATTATTATTTGCATGTGCATTATCATTGGTATTAACAACATCAGCTTATACATTTAAAACTACACCAAAAAATTCTAATACAACTGTAACTGTTTCAACACCAACAACAAAAGCTGAAACAAATGCTGCAAAAAAAGTAGAACAAGCTAAAAAAGCAAAACAACAAGCTCAAAATACTAAGAAAAATGCCGTAAATAATGCACAAAATACAAAAAAACAAGCAGTAAAAGATGCTCAATCAACAAAAAAACAAGCACAAACTGCAAAAAATAATGCAGTAAATAATGCAAAATCTACTAGTAAATCTGTTAAAAATAATGTACAAACAACTAAGAAAAATTTAAAATCAACTTTTTCTGTAAAATAAATTAAAATTTAAAGATATTTTTTAAAAATTAAAAAATATGATTTTTGAAATATTAGACAAAATTGAGTTGTTGTTTGGAATATTGTTTCTTGTTGTTTCGTTGTTTATTTGGTGTATGGCAAGTAAATACCGTTACGGCAAGAGGGGTATTTTTTATCCGATTTTATTTTTAGTTTTTATAATATTTGCTTTTGTTTTTGTTTTGCATGTCTGCGAAAATAATATAATATTTGGTGTTGTACTTTTAATACTATACACAGCTTTAGTAGTTTTTTTTGCAGATAAGCTTTTTGGTTAATTTTTTAGATGTATCAAATTTATGTTATACTCTGTTTATAAATAAAAGGAGTTTATATGAAAAGACGTGAATTTATAATAAACAGTGCTTTAGCAGTAGGTGGAACAGCTTTACTTGCAGGATGCGGAAAAAGAGATGTTATAACTAAAGAAGGTCAAATTTGTAAAAGAACATTTCATAATTTAGAAATACCGCTTCTTGGTTTCGGCTGTATGAGATTACCTATGAAAAACGAAACAACTATTGACATGCAAGAACTTGACAGAATGGTTTATTATTGTATGGAGCATGGTGCAAACTATTTTGATACTGCATACATGTATGTAAACAGCCAATCTGAAATTGCAATGGGAAAAACCTTAAAAAGATATAAAAGAGAGGATTTTATTTTAGCAGATAAAAGTCCTATTTATAAGATGAAAACTCAAAGTGATGTAAGAAAAATCTTTGAAGAACAGCTTAAAAAATGTCAAGTTGAGTATTTTGATTTTTATATGTGCCACAATATTAATAAAAATACTTTTGATACGTATAAAAAAGTAAATATGTATGATGAAATTTTAAAGCTTAAACAAGAGGGTAAAATAAAATACTTAGGTTTCTCTTTTCATGGAACTCCTGATATTTTAAGAGAAGTTGTAAAAGAACATAAATGGGATTTTTGTCAATTGCAGATAAATTATCTTGATTGGGATGTTGTTAAAGCACATGAGCAATATGAAATAGTACAGAATGAAAAAATTCCTGTTACTGTAATGGAACCCTTAAGAGGCGGTGGTTTAGTAAATTTAAGTGATAAAGCACTTCAAAAATTAAAATCTGCTTATCCGGATACAACTCCTGCTGAGTTTGGTTTACGCTGGGCAGCTTCAAGACAAAATGTAATTACTGTACTTTCAGGCATGAGTAATTTACAGCAGGTAAAAGAAAACATTGCAACTTTTATGAATTATAAAGATATGACAGAAGAAGAAGAAAAAGTTGCAGATGAAATTGCAAAAATTATTCAATCTCAAGGTGAAATTAACTGTACTGCTTGCAAATACTGTATGGAAGTTTGTCCGAGAAGTATAAATATTCCTGCAATTTTTGCACTTTATAATCAATATAAAGTTACAAGCAATAAAATGTTATTCAAAATTTATTATGAATCACTTGCAGAAAGTGAACAGGCACATAACTGTATTAAATGCAACCTTTGTAATAAAAACTGTCCTCAAAATCTTGAAATCCCACAATTATTGGCAAAAGTTGATGAAGAATACAAAAAAGTTGCGGATTTGCAAAGAAAATAAAAGTATTGAATAATAATTTAATCAGATATATAAATCATTTTTCTGCATTGTTCAATTTCGTTAAATGCGGATTTAATATTATTCTGAATTATTGTCAATAAGGTTGTTTGTTTTGCTTCTCCATCGGTAATATTTTTTAAAGTATTAAGCAGATTAAGTGAATCAAGAAGTTTTCCCGATATACTTTTGCTCAATTCTGCTAAATTTTTTGTAGTTTCCATGTTACCTCCTTTTGTTGTATTTAATTCTACTAAGTAGTATTTAGTATAATAAAGTAGAATTGTTTTGTCAAACTAAATGTAATAAAATATAACTTATTTATAAAAAGGTATAATATTATGTCAGAAGAAAAAAAGAGATTAACATTATTAATAGATGAAGATATTTTTGAAAAATTCAAAATTTTAGCTAAAGACCAAAATCGTACAGCAGGTAATTTAGGTACGAAAATAGTAATAGATTATGTAAAAGAAAATTATAAAAATGAAAATTAATTAAGTCAGAAAGTTTCTGACTTGTTTTTGTACAAATTTTTGTGTTTTCCATATTAATATCCTTTTGTATAAACTTTGTTTAAACAATATTTAATATACAACATTGTTTAAACATTGTAAAGTATTTGTTATAACAAAGAGGATAATTATGAAAAGAAAATTTACAAAAATAGGTAATAGCTGGGCTATGCTTTTTACAAAAACAATGTTGGAAATGCTTGATATTAACCCTGAAAATGAACAAGTTGAAATTGAATTTGATAAAAAAAAGTTAGTAATGGAAAAAGTAAAAAATGAAAATTAATCCGTATAAAATAAGATTGGCAATAGCAGGTATAGTCGGTGTTTTATCAATATTAGCAGTATGTGGTTTGTTTTATCCTGTAAAATTTATGGATATTCAATTTGTACCGCTATTACAAAGATTGTTTTTTGATTTTTCTGTTATAACAGCAGTTTTATTTGTCGGAATTATTATTTTAACATTAATATTCGGGCGGTTTTATTGCTCAACAATTTGTCCGTTTGGTATTTTGCAGGAATTTGTTGCAGTTTTTATTAGTAAAATAACAAAAAATTCCTTCCCTGGACGGGGAAGGTTAGGATGGGGTGATATTCCTGTTAGATACCTTATTGCAGGATTAACATTCGGTGCTTTATTTGGCGGTTCTGCTTTATTAATCAGATATATTGAGCCATATACAATTTTTGGCTCTGCATTTAGTTTATCAATATTCGGTATAATTTTTGTTTTGGTGATTTTAGCAATTGTATTTTTTAAAAACCGATTTTTCTGTACCAATATATGTCCTGTCGGTGCAGTTTTAGGACTTATTTCAAGTATTTCATTAAATAAAATTTATATGGATGAAAATTGTGTAAAATGCGGTATGTGTGCAAAAAACTGTCCGTCCGGGTGTATTCATAAAACACCCCACCCTAACTCTCCCAAACTAGGGATGGAACAGTTTGTTGTTGATAATGAAACTTGTGTTAAATGTTTAAAATGTTTTTCAGTTTGTCCTAAGGGTGCTATAAAATACGGTATTGATAGAACACCCCACCCTAGCCCTCCCCAACCGGGGATGGAACAAAAAGTAAAATTCAACCCTAAACGCAGAGATTTTGTTTGGGGTAT
>Ga0256405_10011074_pt1 | contig 11644 bp, 8 predicted proteins | sample RumenRJG_02DNA_FD_189096 | JGI IMG/M metagenome (GOLD analysis project Ga0256405, IMG submission 189096) | Bovine rumen microbial communities from Lethbridge, Alberta, Canada - RJG_02 | ecosystem: Host-associated > Mammals > Digestive system > Stomach > Rumen | place: Canada: Alberta | collected...
CTTGACAGTGTGCTTGAGACAGGTGTTGGTTCTGTTGCTTTAATTACCGGAATTACTAAAGCAGAAGATCCTGATGCAGAGTGCAGAGAATGGCTTTATAAGTGTAAGAGCGGAGGAGATTTAAATGGTAATAACCTATAACCAGGAACAAAAAATTACTTTAGAAAAAGAAATTTCCTTAAAAGAATTTTTACAGTTACAGAATTTACAGATACAGGGCATTGCTGTCGCAGTTGATGAGAAAATCATAAAAAAAACTGAATTTGAGTCTTTCATTTTAAAAGACGGCATGGCAGTAGATGTTTATAACATGGTATCAGGAGGTTAGTATGACAGATAAATTAGTATTGGCAGGAAAGGAGTTTGATAGCCGTCTTATTATTGGTACCGGCAAGTATTCATCTGGTGAGGCACTTACTGCATCAGCCAAGGCCTCAGGCGCTCAGATTGCCACCATGGCGGTTAAAAGAGTTGACACTAAAAACCATACTGACGAGATCGTAAAACCACTTTTAGATCTCGGTATTACTCTGATGCCTAATACTTCAGGTGCCAAAAATGCCCGTGAAGCGGTTTTTGCCGCGCAGCTTGCCCGTGAAGCTCTGGGGACTGACTGGGTCAAGGTTGAAATCCATCCTGATGTAAAGTATTTACTTCCAGATCCTGTAGAAACATTTAAGGCCTGTAAAGAGCTTGTAGATGACGGCTTTAAGGTATTCCCCTATATTCAGGCAGATCCTGTTTTATGCAGGAAGTTAGAGGAAATTGGTGTAAGTGCAGTTATGCCTTTAGGTGCACCAATTGGTTCAGCTAAAGGTCTTGAAACAAAGTGCATGCTTGAGATTATTATTTCTCAGTCACATGTACCAGTAATTGTTGATGCCGGTATCGGAGCTCCATCTGATGCTGCTTTAGCTTTGGAGATGGGAGCATCTGCCGTGATGGTGAATACTGCAATTGCAGCCGCTTCAGATCCACAAAAGATGTCCTATGCCTTTAAACTTGCTCAGGAAGCAGGCAGAGCCGCCTTTGAGGCTGGTCTTGCCATGAAGTCACAGTCAGCTCATGCAACTTCACCTATGGAGGCTTTCTTAAAGGAGGCTATGAAATAATCATGAGTTTTTTTGATGTACTTTCAAAGACTGATGTAGACAGTTTTGCCGCACTGGTTGACTCAAGAAGTGATGCTGATGTTGAAAGAGCAATATATAAGAATACTCCACGTACTCTTGATGATTTTGCAGCTTTAATCAGTGAGAATGCCAGAGTGCATTATCTTGATGTGATGGTGACTGAGGCTATGCAGCTTACCAGAAAGAGATTCGGTCGCTGTATTAACATGTATCTGCCATTGTATCTTTCAAACCTCTGTTCAAACAAATGCACCTACTGTGGCTTTTCAGTATTGAACAAGTTTAAGCGTGTGGTTTTGACTTTAGAGGAAATTGAAGAAGAGCTTCAGGCCATGAACAAAATGGGATATTCAAATATCCTGCTGGTGTCAGGTGAGAATTCTCATAAGGCTGGAATGCCTTATTTTGAGAAGGTACTTCCTCTTACCAAAAAGTATGCTGAATATCTGCAGATGGAAGTTCAGCCTTTACAAACAGATGAGTATGCAAGGCTAAAGGAGTTAGGTCTTGATGCGGTATCTGTTTATCAGGAAACATACCATGCAAACTGTTACAAGCAGGTGCATTTAGGCGGTAAAAAGGCGGATATGCGCTATCGTCTTGAAACTCCAGATCGTCTTGGCATGGCTGGCATTGACAAGGTTGGAATGGGTGCTCTGTTAGGTTTATATGACTGGAAGGTTGACTTGTGTTCACTTGCCATGCACATCCTGTACATGAGAGATCATTACTGGAAAACCAATTTAAGCATTTCATTCCCAAGAATAAGACCTTGTGAAGGTGGATTCCAGCCTCATTCACCTGTAACAGATGCCAAGCTTCTGCAGATAATTTGCGCCTGGAGGATCTTTGATAATGAGCTTGATCTTACTATCTCCACAAGAGAGAGTGCTCAGTTTAGAGATCTGATTCTGCCTGTAGGTATTACAGCTTTATCAGCAGGCTCATCAACTGAACCTGGTGGTTATGCTCATAAGGGCAAGTATCTTGAGCAGTGGACCATCAATGATGACAGAAGCGTTGATGAAGTAGTTGCTGCAATGGAAAAGAATGGCTTTGAAGCTGTGTTCCATAATGCTTCAACCACTTACTTTAAAACTGCAGCTTTGTAACATTACTCATACTTCATTTATCTGAAGACTACCTTAAAGGTCACACTGTCAGTGTGGCCTTTTTCGTCAAATATGCTTATTCTGTAAAAGCCTTCTTCCTCAACATAAAAGTAGTTTTTATCAGTCTGATAATCATCAATGTTTAAAAAGACTCTGCCATCTCCGCCATGGTATTTAATAAAGATCATGCCATCAGCATTAGGTGTTATCACATCATTGTTTTGTGGAAAATCGATAATAATTCGTTTTCTGTCAATAATGCCACTTATGGACTGGCGGTTTTCAATTAAAGCTTTTGGAACCGGTCTTAAAAGAGGAGAATCAATTTTCTCTTTTTTATAAGAACTTTTATCCAGTCTTTTTAAGATTTCAAAAAGGTAAGGTGCTGCGTTTTTATAACCTGAATAAAGAGTATCTGAGACATTTGCGTTATTTTCAGGATATCTTATGGCAACCGCGACGGTAAGGTTATCAAGTGATCCTGCAGCAATTGCATCATTAAAATGAAAGGAGGTGCCGGTCTTATAGGAAACCTTACTATCATTTGGCGCATTTGCAGGTCTTTTGGTGGACTTTAAAATATCGAAAACAGCTCTAGCTGCATCTTTATTTACAAATCTTGTTTCTTTTACAGAAGAACTTTCATCTTTTAACAGGTAGTAATCATTATAAAGACCGTCATTGTTGAGCATGGCATAAAGTTTTGACAGAGAAAAAAGACTTATATCAGTACTTCCAAGCGCGGCTGAGAGATCGGCTTTAGGTCCTTTGATCCTGACAAGATCACTTTCAAGTGCATTTAAAGAGGATATGAAACTGTCAGGTCCTGTAAGTTTCAGCACTTCGATGGCCGGAAGATTTAATGAATTTGATAAGGCGTGTCTGGCACTTACAAGTCCATTAAATTCCCTGTCAAAGTTATCTGGGGCCCAGGCACCAAAGAGTGTCTTTTTGTCATGTAATATGGTGTCAGGGTGGAGCTTTCCTTCATTCATGGCAAGAGCGTAAATAAAAGGCTTTAAGGCAGAACCAGGTGACCTTTTCATAAAAGGCAGACAAAGCTGAGATTTCACAGGATTTGACGAGCCTAAAATACCTGTAACTTTTTTAGTTTTATTATCAAGGATCACTACAGATAATGAGGCATCATTGATTTTTCCTTTTTCAAAGGCAAGAGCAATTTCTCTTAATAAAGACATCACTCTTACATCAAGATTTGAGTAGAAATCTTTTTTATCCTTATATTTTTTTATAAGTTCATTTAATACTGGCAGATTGAAATTATCGATACCGTAAAGTTTATCTGCTAGTTTGTCTTTTAAGGATAAATTAAGAATTTCATCAGTTATGATGCCGTGTTTTACACAGAGTTTTAAAACCTCATTTTTATAGTAAAGAGCATTATCAAGATGTCTGTCTGGTCTTATGAGTTCTGGAGCTCTTGGAAGAGCGGTTAAAAGCGCTGCCTCTGACGGTGTCAGGGTATCTGGCAGATGATTGAACCATCTTAAAGAGGCTGCTTTTACTCCTTCAATATTCGAACCGAAAGGTGAGAGGGTAAGATAAAGATTTAAAACTTCATCCCGGCCATAGAAGACAGTCAGATATACAGCCTGAACGACTTCCTTTAACTTGTTAAAGTATGATCTTTTTTTATGACCAGAAAGTCTTTTGGCAACCTGCATAGCGATGGTAGAACCACCAGAGGTTATCTTCTGATTACTTATATTTAAGATTAGAGCTTTAAAAAGTGATAGTACATCAACGCCCATGTGAGAATAAAAATTCTTATCCTCATTGGCAATCAGCATATCAATGTAGATTTTACTGACTTCATTTTTATCGGTTTTAAATCTTAAATATTCGTCTTTTGAAAGGGTATAGGCAATAAGATTGCCCTTATTGTCATAAAGGGTATAAGAGCGGTTATCTACCGCTTCAAAGCTAAGTTCACATATACAGAATATACAAAATGCGAGTATACACAGTAAAACAAAGGATATACCCGCACTATACCTTACAGCTTTTTTAGCCATTTATGCTTATTTTTTCTTATTGTCAGAAGCAGATTTTTCTTCAGTATCTGTATTATCTAAAACCTCAATTGAGTGTTTTTTATTGAGATATTTGAGATCAGATAAAACCGCATTCTTAAGTTTTACAGTACTCATAAGCGCCTCTGAGTGACCTGCATAGGCAGCCTTTAAAAGATAGGCAACTTTGATGGTACTCTGATTGTACAGATTAAACTGTTTAACCACGCTTTCATCATAAATGCTGGTGTTGGTATTTGAAGAAAGATCTTTAATGAAAGGATATGCATTTTCAGCCTCCTCACCATCAATCTCATGCATCAGCACCATATTTGACGGAATTTTGTTTTTAATAAATACAGTGGCTTTAAGTGGCTTGGCACTTGCAAAGGTGAATACAGTGATAATCTTTTCATTTAATTTTAATGAAAGAGGTGTTCTAAGCTCTATACCATCTTCAGTAAAGAATTTCTGGTTGATAATGTAATCCTTGTACTGTTTTTTCAGATCGGTTGTCTGAGCGATATAGCCTGACACATTAACTGTGGCAACAGCGGCTGTTTCTTTGTTGTTTTCAACATTAACAGCGTTGTTTACAATCTCTGTACCCTGAGTTGAGGACTCAATGCCAAAACGGTCATAGAGATCTGCAAGCACAGCAGCACTCTCAGGGCTTAAATAACCTTTGTCTATTGAGTAGCGTTCAAGATCTCCATATAAAGATGCAATATCAAGACTGTTGTTTGACTGTAAACTTGCTCTGATTAAAGTTAAAAGCTCATACTCAGGAGTATTGATAAAGAATGGTTCAAACTCTCTTAATTTGTTTAAAAGAGGGAACAGATTCTTACTGTCATATGTTTCATTGATTTTGCTTATCAGAGTCATCATTCTTTCAAGTGATTTTAAGGCTCTTTGCAGTGCTTCATCCTGTCTCTTGACATCACCGTAAAGAGCAAAGGTGTTAGCATAATCTGCAAGTGCACTGACAGGAATGATGGTGTTGTGATCAAAGCGGTAGCTTAAATTACTCTGTACGTTGATACCGTTTGAGGCTAATACATACATGCTAAGAGCTGCAGTACACTCATCATCACTTGAAATCAGGCTGTTTAAATACTCAAGGGATTTATCAAGCATCTGTCTGTCAACGTTAAAGCCCATTTTGTCTGCTTCAATCAGAGCCTTTACAGTATATGCGGTAGCATAGCCGATTTCATCATAATCTGTGATCTCATAGGATAGTGAGCCTCGCTGAATAAAATAGCTGTTAAGTTCACTTACCTTGTCAGATATGAGCTTTTCAATGCTCTTATATTCATCAGATCCCTTTTCATTGTTGCTCTTTAGAGAATATAAAAGGGTAGACAGGTTTGCTGCTTTTGAATAGATGTTAAATTCACAGCTTTGTTTTGCCACCTCTGTTAACTCAGCAATATCACACAGAGGCAGAGTACCTATGGAAACTTTTGCCTGTGCATCCTCAAGATATGTGTTATCAAGTTTAACTTCTTTTGCTTCATGAGGATTTAAATGAACAATTCTGGTTTCAAGCACAGGATCTGATGAAGGCAGCACCTCAAGTTCAAAGCTGTCTTTATAGCTGTACTCAGGATCATTTACCTCAAGATCTACACTGCCGTTTCCGATAATTGCGCCGTTAAGTTCAATTTCAAGAGAGTTTTCCTCTTTTGCTTTTACATTAACACTCTGTTTTGAAATTTCACAATTTACAGCATCTTTGCAACTAACATTAACAGTGTATGTTCTGTCCTTATCAAGTTCATTTCTCAGGGAAATTTTTGATTTGAGCTTGTCTTCAGTATGCAGATAATATGGAGTTGACAGGGTCACTACGGTATTATCTGCAAGGGTTATATCTTTACTGAAGGATCCTAATTTTTTATCGGACCAGGCAACAACCATGAGTTTGGCACTACCTGAAAGATTAGGAATGTCAAAGTCGATTTTTGCGGTACCGTTTTCAACCTTTACTGACTTTTCATATAAAGAGAGCATGCGGTTTAAAACATTTGACAGAGACATTGCGTCCATGCCGTCTGATGATTCATCACCATAACCCTGACTCTGACTTTTTACCTCTGACATGATGTATTCATATATATCAATAATGTCAGGTTTAAAGCTCTTGCGAGAGGTGAGGGCTTTGAGCGGATCCGGAGCCTTTTCGTTGTGGAGATTTAAAATTCCGTTATCAACAAGGAATGCATTTACATAGGTGCTGTCATCAGCATTATCAACTTTCACATTAAAGCTGAATTTTGAATTTGGTTTAATCAGATCTGGTGCATCTGAGGATACATTCAGTCTGATCTCATCCATGTTGACTTTGATGTAGTTAAGACCAATGCTTCTTAAACTGGTTTTGATGGCATTGTTCTGTGGTGCATAGAGACTTAAAAGAACATAGGTGCCAGTCCCCATTTCCTTGGTAACAGGAAGCACGATTTCATTGTGCCCCTTTACCACAGTATGATGTGTCAGAGTTTCAACGCCTCTTAAACCGGTTACAAGATCAGCATAACCATCTGATTCACTTTCAAAGGATAACACTGCATTGTCACCTGCCTTATACTCTTCTTTATCAGTTAACAGGGTAAATCTGTCTGGAGTGTTTGCATCTTTGTTTAAGCGGTTGCCCTGATAGAATGTATAAGTGGTTTTAGTGTTCTCGTTCTGAAGTTCAATTGTGTAAAGACCATCTTCAAGTGCAACAGTAAATTCGCCAGTCTTTCCTTCATCAGTCTGAACAGAACCTGAGGTTACAGGAAGCAGATAATCATTCTTTACATACTCCCAGCGGTTAGAGTTCTTTACAAACTGATAGGTGATTATCTTTTTGTAAATAGAGTAGTTGGCGCTGGTTTTGAAGCTTTTTCCTTCCTGATTTGCATAGACAACTTCAAATTTAGAGCCATTTTCATCAACATCAGCTGCTTTAATACCGATTACAGGCTCTGAGAAGTAAAGCTTGTAGTCATGTTTTACACTTCTTAGTGCTGAAGATGGGTCATTAACATCTGCACTGATGGTAAATTTCTGGGGATAGTCCTTATCCTTAAATCCAGGACAGAACGATACTGTGCCGTTATCATCGGTTAAAAGATCATTAACATAGGATAATTCTGAATAGTCCTTATCTGAAGAAGTATCAATACCAAAATAGAAATCCTTATATGCATCAACCGGGTGATTGTCAGGTACAAATTTTAAGTTTCCTGATACATGCAGTTTTCTAGCTGGACTTCCATAGTTATAGTTGACATTGAGATTAACCTTGTCATCACCTTTAACTACAGTTTTACTTTCATCGAATTTTAAATTTATGGATGAAGGCTTGATTGACTGTACTTCAAAGTTGTATCTCTCGCCGTTATCAAGTGAGATTTCCCAGGTTCCAAGAGAATTGCTCATAGGCACAGTCATTTCGTATTCAAAAGAACCAGACTTGTTCTTTGTTAAGGTTACCTCATCAAATTTTGAATAGTTTGGTCTTCTTACGGTGACTTTTACTGCTTTAACAGGTGCAGCAGACAAATCTTTATTGCGCATGAGCACATTAAAATAAACTTTTTCTCCTGGTCGTACGAAAGATCGGTTTGCATATGAATATATTCTGTAGTCAGTATTTAAATTCTGATAATCGCCTTCTACAAATTTATCCTCAAGGTATAGACCTTCATACTTTAATGCCATATTGTAAAAGTCATCACCTTTTCTGACTCTTATCATATGTGGTGCCATACCGTCCTTGCCACTGATGATCTTTTTATCAAAATGTGCAAAGCCGTTATTGTCGCTTACAACAGTTTTTAAGATCTGATTTGATGTTGAGATAAGTGATACCTCAGCTCCTGCTGTGGCTTTTGCTGTCTCAATGGAGCGCACGGCAACATCAATACCCATATCACTTTTATAGGTTGTGACACCAAGATCTGAAAGCATTACAATCTTGCCGACACTCAGGTCGCCATAATCACCTAAAAGGGTATAGCTGTTTTCATAATCAGTTACACCGTCATCTTTGGTGATGACCATAAGGTACATACCTTTTTTGATATCAGTTTTGAAGTCCTTAAGGTTTAGGGTTGTAAACTGTTTGATGTTCTTTTTATCTTCTGTTTTTACAATTACAGACTTTTCAAATTTACTGAAGTTGTTGATAAGTCTTGATAACTCATAGTGATCGAGGTTTTCCTCTAAATTTGAATAAAGAGAACCTGACTCTATGGATTTATCTGATAAAGAAAATAGAGAAACTTTAAAACTGTCCATATTGACAGTCTCTATACTGATTTTTTTATCTTCAGAGGCGGTAGAAAGTATCAGACCATGATTGAATGCCACAACAGGCTTTGAGTCAATACTCTTAAATTCCATTGAAAAATCGTTTACAACAGAATTGCCACTGGCAGCCTTAAGACCTTTTTTTATGGTTAAAAGATAGTTGGTTCCAAAATCAAGTCCTGATAGACAGAGTTTTCTGCCATGAATAAACGGATTAACTTCAACAGCGTTTTTTGAATCCTTGTTTAACAGAGATAAAAATGCTCTGAGTTTATGGGTGTGCTCTGAGCCTTCCATATTCTCAGACATAATGACACATGATGTTGCTTTTTCCTGAAGAGATTCGTCAATAACCTTAAGTCCTGTCAGATCTTCTTTTTCAATTGCTGATGCAGGAACTGATAGGGCTGACAGAGCCGAAAATAAACCAAAAAACATAGTTTTAATTTTCATGTTTGTTTGACCTCTTTAAATTTTTCTTATTCATGTGTAGGAAATTCTATAACTTATTTATTTTTCAGATAATAATATATATTATTTTTGATACTTATGGTTAAAAAAATTTTTCCAAATGCTAGGTTGGTACAAGGTATTTTTAGATAGTGTATAATTGTCAAAAAATTGCATTCTTCTGCTAAAGAGTGCTGTTTTTATGTGAATACAGATTCAACAGGGGAATTTTTTTATGGCCAAGGTTCAGAAAAAAGGTTTAATCAGAATTTTTAATGCTTATAAATACAGTATGAAAGGCTTCAAATCAGGCATAGAGAATGAAGCTGCAATCAGACAGGAGCTGTGTCTTGCACTAATCATGACTGTTTTATCTTTCTTCTTTTACACTTCATCAGTAACTCTGATTCTTTTAATTGTCATGCCATGGCTTGTAGTAACTGTTGAGCTCTTAAATTCAGCTGTTGAAGCAGTAGTTGACAGAATCGGACCTGAGTTTCATGAACTCTCAGGCAGAGCTAAGGATTTGGGTTCTGCTGCTGTTTTTGTAATGCTGATTTTAACCCTGTTAACCTGGGTTATCATAATACTTGAAAAGTATCAGGTATTAACCATCTGATAAATGACAGTAAATCACGAATATTTCATGCGCCTTGCCATAGAGCAGGCGCTTTTAGCCTATCAGGCAGGAGAAATTCCTGTAGGTGCGGTTATTGTTGATACTGATGGTAATGTGATTGGAAGAGGCTTTAACAGAACCATTCTTGACAATGATCCGTCTGCTCATGCCGAAATTGTGGCTTTAAGAGATGCCGGTGAAAGAGTTAAAAACTACAGACTTATCAATCTTGATATGTATGTTACCTTAGAGCCCTGCACCATGTGTTCTGGAGCCCTCATTCACTCAAGACTCAATAATCTGTATTTTGGTGCCTATGATCTTAAAACGGGAGCTTGTGGCAGTCGCTTTAATATTTTAGGCAGTAGTGAGTACAACCATATTGTTAATGTAACTGGCGGAATTTTAAAAGAAGAATGCCAGAATATTATCTCTGATTTTTTCAAAGCCAGAAGAAAAATGCAGAAAGATGGCAGAGACTGGATTGTAGAGAGCGGAAAAGTAAGATCCTGGCAAAAAAATGTCTGAAAATGATACAGATAGTTGATACAGGTCTTATAAAAATATATTAAACTACAGTATAATTATGTACATATAAAAGTATTTTTTCTGTTTAGGAGCAAAAACAGTGAAAACTCGTAACAGTATTCGTGCTGAAGTTATTGCCTTATATAAAAATAAAGTAATTAAGTGGCTATCAGAATCAGTAAAAACTCAGAAACCAATTGAAGGTATCCGTATTTTCCTTGGTGCACCAACCAAAGAAGAGGATATTCTCAAAAATAAGGAAGAATTCGTTGCTTTCTGCGAAGACTGGCACAAGGATATAATTTCAGGTAAGGTAGATTTTCTTAAGAAGAAGTATCCTGAGATTGGTGAAGTTGAAGTGCCAATCCATCTGGTGTTTGAAAAGATTGACGATATTGCCACCTGGGCTGGTCATTTAGTTGAGTTCCATTCAGCTCAGACCCGTCTGCAGGCAATCAAGGAAGAACTTCCTGAGCTTATCGATTCTGGTATTGAGCACATCAATTCTCTTACAACCATGGACGATGATGATTTCTCTCGTTTTGTGGCTGTGTGCAAGTGGCTGTGCCATAACAAGAATTCACATGCTCTTATCCGTCAGATCCCTGTTAGAGGTGTTGATACTCGCTGGTTTGAAGAGCACCGCTTCTATATTCTAAATCTGATGAGAAAGTATCTTGAGTTGAATCCTCTGCGTAAAGATCTTCTTCAGTTAGGTCTTGTTCCACCTCCTCAGACTGTAAGAATTGTTCTTCTTGATAAGGCACTGCGTTCAAGATTAGGCGGTCTTCGTGATATAGGTTTGACCGTAAGCGATCTTGCCAAGCTTGATATTAGTCCAAGAAAAGTTATTTTCTTTGATGATTTATCAACCGCATTGTCTCTTCCTGATGTTCAGTCCTCTGTGGCTATTGCTCTGCCATCAAGACTTTCTGATTTATGTACTGTACCTTGGATCACAGCAGCTCAGACAATTTACATGTCAGGAATTCAGATGCGCTCATTTGCCATTCTGAACAATCTTAGAGTTTATCTGCCAAATACTGAGTGTCTGACTTTAAATAAAGATGTGTTTATAGCCGACAGAGATTTATGGTCATTTGATGACATTGAAATTGAAGAACTCAATTCCTCAATGGCATTAACCATGGATGAAACCATTCTTTACAATATGCTTGCAGCCGGAGTATTCGGTACCTGTGCAAGACTTCCTCAGGAGCGTATGCCTTTATCTCAGATTTTTGATTTATTAAAGATCCCATATAAGGTAGAAACTGCTTCTGATAATTCAAATAATCAGGAAAAAGAAACCGTTGATAATGGCATGCCACGCATTATGTCAACGTCAGAGAATACCAATCTGACAGCTTCTGATGCTGTTGCAGTTTCAACTCCTCAGTAATTAGACTACGAACTTTATTTAATGGCAGTTCATATTAACTTATATGAACTGCTTTTTAT